>MDSY01155996.1_pt1 | contig 15481 bp, 14 predicted proteins | sample 811131 | NCBI WGS metagenome assembly MDSY01 (sample SAMN05326643, study PRJNA326480) | marine metagenome | isolation source: seawater | place: Atlantic Ocean: South West | collected 2010 | reverse complement strand
TTAATTGAATGCGAAGAAATTCTGAAACATGATCCCAATAACCAAGAAGCATTACGCCACTTATCAAAACATTTTTGGGCACAAGGATTAATCCAAAAATCACTTGATTATATGAATAAATTAAATCAAATTAATTCGGTTATATCAGATGATATCATTTATTATGTGTCTTTATTATTAATTCAAAAAGAGTATCAATCAATTACTAATTTAGTAATAAAATATCAAGAGCTGATAACACCTTTTTTGTTACATCATTATCTTGCCGTGAGTTATTTAGGATTAAATCAATTTCAAGATGCTTTAACTCAATTTTATCAAGCCTACCATAGCTGCGATGACGAAGACCGAAAGAAAAAAATTAAAAAAATGATCCGCTATTTAAACTCCATTTTAGATAAATCGTCACCGTGATCCCCCTTTAAATTTTACTTAGTTTGTTTTAAAATTAAATTCAACATATCTTTGGGGTGTAGCCAAGCGGCAAGGCAGCGGGTTTTGGTCTCGCGATCGTTGGTTCGAATCCAGCCACCCCAGCCACTTCACGACAACAGTACCTCATATTTGAACATATTTCTTCGGTTACATAATTTGCATTATGCGCCCTGCGTAATATGTCCAAATCTGAGGCACTCTTGTCGCTCAGTTTAAGTGGTTGCACTTGCTTTGCTTGCACGTCATTATTTTTAATTTTTTCGTTTGTTTGCTGGTTTTAGCTTTTCATGGTTGCGCTTGCTTTGCTTGCGCATCGTTTTAAATTTTTGCACTAAAGTAAATTATAAATCATTATAATATAAGAATATTAAAAAATTAGGAGATCGTTATGGCTAAAGGGCGCGATGCTAGAAAATCAACAAAAAAAGAACCTCAATTAACTGCTAAAGAAAAAAAAGCAAAGAAACGAGAAAAAAAACAATCCAAGTAATAATTAAAAATAGGATCAGATATTAAAAGAGTTATTTTTTAAAATGGTCCTTATTTTAGGATAGTTGCAATTATCTTGATTTTTTTTTTAATAGGGTTAGAGCTCATCAAGAAAGTAAGATAGTCTGCCTGGATTCTGCAATCCATAGAATTAGGATTCTTCAAGCCATCAACATCGTCACAATCTAATCTCTCTAGATTTTCAATTAACAAACGAAAATAATCACCTATGCTAAACTCTTCTTTAGCCTCTCTTTGGGAAGATGCGTAATATAGTTTATAAAGTATAGATAATAAATGGATTAGTTCATGATTCTCGATTTTATTATCTTCTAACTTTTTTAAAGTAGCTTGATGTTCAGTAATTATATAAACAAAATCTTGTGGTGCTCTCTTAGGTGTTGGCCTAACAAGACGGGTATCTTGGGGTATCGTGTTAGAAAAACGAGGAAGTACAGTCATGATGATTATGTGATTACTATCATAATTAAAAAAAATTTGTATAGTTATCGGCTAGTTAAAATAAAAAATTTCATTTTTTTTAGAAAAAGATAAGATAACCATAATATATTATAAATTTTCGATGTTTTTAATTGTGAGGATATGTCTATTTCAGATCAGGAGAAAAACATGAAAACCGATTATAAAAAAATAATTTTTAATAAAAATGATCTCAACGGAGAACGTTTTTTTGTTAAAGCAACATTTACCATGACATATGATCATAAAGATGTTGATATTGTTTTATCATTAAATTAATTAGTAATAATTTAGTAATAGCTTGTTCTTTTGTGTGATTTTGGTATGAGTACACTATTGATGAGCATAAATACAGTGTTATTGATGTTTATTTATAAATCTATTCTTCTTTAAAAAATCTATCCATAGTTACTAAAATTATTTATTAAGATTTGAATAACCTTTTTCTCTTCTTATTAGTTCGTGCTATGTAATCTCAAAAGACACCCTGTTTAAGAAGTAAATTTTTTTGTAAACTAGCTGCTTTTAATGTCACTCTAGGAGCAGAAAATTTTACGTAGTCTAAGTCTAGTTTTAATAGGATGTGCCAGTACACTCTCATGGACAGCAGGGTCATTAACACCAGGAAGATCATTAACACCCTCAACAGGTTTTAAAGGGATCAATCATAGGAGACCAGCATTAGCAAAAATAATAATGAGTAAGAATGACAAAAAATTAGAAGAGTTACTTAAACGTACTCCTTTTTTCCCTTTTGACATAAAAAGTCTTACTAAATCATTAGGTTCAATAGCTAAGGTTGATCCTCCCGCATTATTAAATGCAGCCAAAGGAACATATGGCCCAATCAAAACACAATATAGCCAGATATTTAATGAATTTAAAACATTATTAAAGGTACTAGTACAAAAAAAAGACAAACATTCCCTGGATTGCTTAAAAACGGCTATAAAGGAACAATCTGAAACAAAATTTGATGAATTTGTTAACTTATTAAATAAAAAATATTTAGTAAATTCAGAATTTCTAGTTTCAGAAAATCAACTTTATAATTTTATTACTAAACTATCTTCTAAAGTTGATAGAGAATATTCATTTCTTGCTATGGTAATTAAGAATTTAGATGTTCTTCCTCTTAACCCACCTTATAAACGAAATTATCTGGAATTATTGGAAGATAAAGTTGATCAGAGTATCGACTATTTAAATCAAGATAATAAATAGATGGTATAATCAACTGTATGAATCAATCGCTTTATACTGCTCAAGAAACAGCATTAATTGAAACATCCTACATCAAAAAATATGCTGTTACAGAATATGAATTAATGAATCGGGCAGGAAAGGCGTTACTAACTTATATCAACGCTACATTTCCAGAAAAAAAAACAATTCAAATTATCTGTGGTTCTGGTAACAATGGTGGAGATGGGTATACACTTGCTCGCTTATTATTAGCTGAAGATGTTAGGGTTTTATGTTACGAAGGAAACGTGCCAACACAGGCATCTGCATCACAAGCTCGACATGAATTAATTCAATCAGGATTGACACCCCTTTTATTTAAGGACTTAGTATTTGATGAGGATGCGTTAATTGTAGATGCTATTTTTGGAATTGGGTGTAATAAAGCTGTAACAGGATTTTATGCAGATTTAATTGATCAGATTAATCAAGCTAAAACACCTGTGCTTTCTGTTGATATTCCATCAGGACTTTGTTCTAATACAGGGATAGCCTTAGGAACCTGTATTCAAAATGCTCATGTATTATCGTTTATTACCAAGAAACTTGGCACCGTTATTGGAAACTCAAAGCGGATCATTAAAACTCTAGCTGTTGATACGCTAGGAATTTCAGAATCAGTAATTCAAGCAATTAATCCTAGTAATTACATCTTAGACAACTCTGTATTGCAACCAGTAACAAAAAAAAGGGCTAGCAATGCCTATAAGAATCAATTAGGACACGTGCTCTTAATTGGAGGTGATCATGGATATGGAGGTGCTATTATTTTAGCAGCTCGAACAGCCAGTCAAAGTGGGGTTGGATTAGTAAGTGTTTATACTAAAAAAGATAATAAAGAAGCGTTATTAACGCAGTGTCCAGAATGTATGATTCATGATGAAAAAACAGTGCTAAAGGACTTAATAGCAAAAGCAACGGCTATTGTGATTGGACCAGGTCTAGGCTTAACTAAGTGGGCAAAAGATTGTTTGATCGCTGTATTATCGTCAGCCAAACCCTTAGTTTGTGATGCCGATGCCTTAACATTATTAGCTGAATTACCAGAGTTTCCAAGAAAAAATACAATGATTATTACACCCCATGAAGGAGAGGCTAAGCGGTTATTAGCACAGGCTCCAGCCAATCGTTCTGATTTACTAAGAGAGCTGTACAAAAAAACAAAGGCTACCGTTGTTTTAAAAGGTCAAAATACCTTAATTAGTAATAAAGAAAATCTAACCTACATTTGTCCTCTTGGAAATCCTGGCTTAGCAACGGCAGGAACAGGCGATGTGCTTGCGGGTATGGTAGGAGGCTTTTTAGCTCAAGGACATGATTCGTTAAGTGTTGCAAAAGCTGGAGTATATTTACATGCCTTATGCGGTGATATCTGCCAAGAAAAATATAGTGAACGAAGTATGACAGCTGTTGATTTAATTACAACCATGAAAACAATTTTTTAGGAAAAATAAAAAAAGGGGTTTAGTTATGCACTATCGTCGATTAGGAAATTCAGGATTAAAAGTCAGTTGGTTATCATTTGGATCATGGGTTACGTTTGCCAATCAAATGCAGCTTGATAATGCAACGGAATGTTTAAAATATGCCTATGATCAAGGTATTAATTTTTTTGATAATGCAGAAGTATATGCTGCTGGAGAATCTGAAGTTATTATGGGGCAGTCTTTAAAATCGTTGGGGTTATCACGCGACTCTTATTGTGTTTCAAGTAAAGTATTTTGGGGAGGAGAACAACCTACTCAGCGTGGGTTAAGTAAAAAACATATTCATGATGCCTGTCACAATGCCTTAAAACGATTACAAGTAGATTATTTAGACTTATATTTTTGTCATCGACCTGATCCAGAGACTCCTATCTTAGAAACAGTTTTAGCTATGAATGATTTGATTACACAAGGAAAAATATTATATTGGGGAACATCTGAATGGAAGCCAGATGATTTACAAGCAGCTTATGATTATGCAAAAGAATACACGTTAAGACCACCAACTATGGAGCAGCCAGAATATAATCTTTTTAATCAACATAATCTTAATCAAAATTTAAAGCCCTTTATACAAAAGCAAGGATTAGGAACAACCATTTGGTCTCCTTTATGTTCAGGATGGTTAACTGGTAAATATCAAAACGGAATTCCTGATAAGTCTCGTTTTGGTTTATCTGGGTACGATTGGTTAAAACAACGTTATGAAAGTGAAGAGGGAAAACGACGAATAAACATTGTAAATAAGCTATTAGAGCTAGCAAAATCTTATCAGCTATCTTTAACCCAATTATCAATTGCTTGGTGCTTAAAAAATGAGTTAGTTAGCACGGTTATTTTAGGAGCCTCTAATATAGATCAATTAAAAGAAAATATTACTTCGCAAGCACTTGTTGAGCGTTTAGATGATGAACTAATGAATAAGATAGCTACTATCGTACAAGAATCAAATGCTATGTAATATCGTTAATATATTCAAATAGTCTCGAATTAGCTATACTAATACGCATGAGTAAAAATCCATTTAAAGAACATTTATGGCAAGATAAAACAGCAGAATTTGATTTTTCTGATATTACCTACCATCTAACAAAAAATAAAAAAACAGCTCGAATAGCCTTTAATAGACCGGATTGTCGCAATGCGTTTCGTCCAAAAACAGTTGATGAGTTGCTGGTAGCTTTATCAGATTGTCACCAAATGACTCAGTTAGGATGTGTGTTATTAACAGGAAATGGTCCCTCTTCAAAAGATGGTGGATGGGCCTTTTCTGCTGGTGGCGATCAACGAATACGAGGTCCAGAAGGATATCAATATGAGGATGGTGCAACATCGGTAGGTCGATTACATATTTTAGAGGTTCAACGACTAATACGATTTTTACCAAAAGTAGTTATTGCCGTTGTGCCGGGATGGGCTGTTGGAGGGGGCCATTCACTTCATGTTGTTTGTGATTTAACAATAGCATCTCAAGAACATGCTAAATTTAAGCAAACCGACCCAGATGTAGCAAGTTTCGACAGTGGGTATGGATCTGCTTATTTAGCAAGACAAATTGGTCAAAAAAGAGCTCGAGAAATCTTTTTCTTAGGATTAACGTATTCAGCTCAAGAAGCGTTTGAAATGGGAATGGTAAACGGTGTTTCAAACCATGAAAATTTAGAAGATATGGCTTTAGAATGGGCTGCCGCAATTAATGAAAAATCACCAACCGCAATTAAAATGCTAAAATATGGATTTAATTTACCTGATGATGGTTTGGTAGGACAACAGCTATTTGCAGGGGAAGCAACACGTCTTGCTTATGGAACAAAAGAAGCTCAAGAAGGGCGAGATGCATTTACTCAAAAAAGAAAACCAGATTTTTCTAATTATGATTGGACATTTTAGTATTAGTAGCAACTAGTCATCACTCTTACGTTGCATTAACACGTTATTTTAGCTATTCTTTTTATATTCCATGTTGTATAAAAAAACGTTACTAGTTCTAGCCGTTATTGTTTGTTGGGTGTCACCCATTGTTGCAGAGACGCTACCCAATCAGGAAATCGCTTCCAATAAGATAGCTGCTAAGAAAGTCACAAAGCCAATTCGATTTGAACAAGAAGAAATGGTTAGAATAGATATGTCTGTATTAGAGTCAGATTTGTCATTAAAAAAGAGGCAAATAAAAAAGATCTCAGCAAAATATAATAAGTATCTTAAAAAGCAGTTAAAAATTAGAGAAAAGATAGTTGGAAAAAAAGTTAAGTTAAGTCGCTTAATGATGAACGGATTTTATGAAGACCATGATTTTGATTCCAGTATTAACGCAATATTTTCAATGAAAAAAAAGATGTTTAGAAACTCAGTTCTTTTTGTTAAAGATGTGGAGGATACCTTAAAAAAAGAGCAGAAATTACGATATAGAGAACGTCTTTCTAATTTTTATAATCCTAAATTATAACGATTAACACGCATGAAATATTTGCACACCATGGTAAGAATTAGTGATATTGAAGAATCACTACATTTTTATTGTACAATTTTAGGTTTAAAAGAAGTAAGACGATATGATAATGATAAGGGAAAATTTACCCTTATTTTTTTAGCAGCACCGGATCAATATGACGTAGCAAAACAAAATAAAACACCGCTTATAGAATTAACATATAATTGGGAAAAAGAAGAGTATCAAGGGGGTAGAAACTTTGGTCACTTAGCCTTTGAAGTAACTAACATCTATGAAACATGCCAGCATCTTTTAGATGAGGGGGTAGTAATAAACAGACCTCCCAGAGATGGTCGAATGGCCTTTGTAAAATCACCTGATGGAATTTCGATAGAGCTATTACAGGCATCAGAACCATTACCGTTAATGGAACCTTGGACGGAAATGGAAAACAAAGGTTCATGGTAGCAAGAAAGATTAAAATATCAGATTAACCTAAACGGTTGCTACAGCAAGGTCAGTAGAGTTATATCAAATTTTATCGTGTATAATTATTTTTTAATAAAAATGGTTTATAAAAAATGTTTTTTATAAAATCAAAGACCAAAAATGTTTAAAAATGATGTAAAATAGTGTATATTTGGTATGTAATATTAATTTTAGGAGTCAATTATGAAGATATTTGTAGAATATATTTGGATTGATGGGGCAAAACCAACAGCAATGGTCCGATCAAAAACACGTGTGATTGAGCTAACATCTGATTCACTTACATTAGAAAAAATTCCTGATTGGGGTTTTGACGGATCATCAACAAATCAAGCTGAAGGGCATAGTTCGGATTGTATATTAAAACCAGTACGATTTGTAGCGGATCCTATTCGAGGTGGCGCTAATATATTAGCTTTATGTGAAGTATATGATAGTAAGGGAGATGTACATCCTTCAAATACGAGAGCTATTTTAAGAAATATCTTAGATGCAGGGGCGAGTAAACAAGACGCCATTTTTGGATTTGAGCAAGAATACACCTTATTTAGTCGAGATGATTATCCATTAGGATGGCCAGAGAATGGGTATCCTGGACCACAAGGTCCTTATTATTGCGGGATTGGTACGGCAAGAACGGCAGGTAGAGAGTTAGTTGAGGCGCATGCCCAGGCTTGTTTAGATGCGGATTTGTTATTATTTGGTACTAATGCTGAGGTAATGTTGGGGCAATGGGAATTTCAGATTGGATATCGTGGCTTTAAAGAAGATATTGATGCGTTAATGATTACCGATCATCATTGGATAGCCTTGTGGTTGTTGTATCGATTAGCGGAGGAGTTTGATGTAAAAATTAGCCGTGAAAACAAGCCAATGAAAGGGGATTGGAATGGGGCTGGTTGTCATACAAACTTTTCAACAAAAGCGATGAGAGATGCTGCTACTGGGAAAAAAGAAATAGAAGATATTTTAAAACGATTAGAGGCCAAGCATGATGATCATATCGCAGTTTATGGAGATAAATTAGCAGAACGTTTAACAGGAGATCATGAGACTTGTGCGATGACTGAGTTTCGTTATGGAGAATCAGATCGAGGTGCATCGATACGTATTCCTGTAACAACAGCTAAGGATGGTTATGGCTACTTAGAAGATAGACGTCCTGGAGCGAATATTGACCCTTATATGGTTGCTGCAAGATTATTAGTTACCATTGGTGATATGGATGAATCTTTATTACAAAAGCAAAGTAACAAAGAATTAGTAAGTATGATTTCTAAGTAACTTATTTTGTTTTATTTTAATCTAAATATAATGTTGATATTATAGTTTTTAAATTGGGATCTGTTTATGCTAGATAAGGATGATAAGCATAGGTTGATAGTGTCCCTATTTATATGGATGAATTGGTAGATAAACTATTTTAGCTATTTCTAGTAATTTTTCTGAAATATTTTTATGATAGATTACGATTATTAGATAATACTAATTAACTTTTATTAGTAAAATATAATATAAAGGTAAAAGAGTATGGCAGTAGGACCTGCATCTGTAGATATAAAGACCCCTAAACTTCATATAGATATACAAAGGGTAAATACTTTGCTTGATAAAGAGATGGAAAAAAACGTAGAGTTTTTAAGAAAGTTAGTAAATGAGTATAAATATCAGTTGTTATTTAGCTTTACAGATAACGAGAACGCTTTAGAGCATGCTTATCATGAAAGATTAGCGGACTTTGAAAAGTCCTTTGAAAACATATCGATGACATTAGGGCAAAAGACAACAAAAAGAGATATTAAAGAAGATATCATAAGAATGGTGCTAGGGCTAAAGCAGTTATTGGCGTTTGATCAGGACAATACACTCAGAAAGCCTGGAGAAGCTGAACTTGTAATACCAACAGCTAGAGGTGACTATAAAGGTACGCTAAGTTTTGAAGGGTATAAAAGTGAGGACCAATGGTATCAAGAATTAAGTCTCATAGAACATAACTTAGCGTATATTTTATCTCTTTCTGATGTAGATAAAGCGGTGTATATAGCACATTTTGATAAAATTAAAACGGAAATAAAAGATTCAAAAATGAAAGATGCTATAGATGATGTAATTTCAAGTATTAATAAAAATAAAAGGCCCCACCCAGAGAGTTTAGAAATAATAAAACGACTTTCGAACTATAGAGATAATTTAACAATGTTATATCAACGATTAAATCAATATAGTTTTAAAGATTGGCTTAAAATACAACAAGAGAAGGATGCGCAATGGCATAAATTACAAATAAAGCTATTAAAAATTACAGGAGTAGAAGGACAAAAATTATTATGCAAGGATGGAATCATAATTGAGGAAGCGTTAAGTAGCATAAAAAGTATACTACAAGACTGCTTATTTCGGAAACATATAGTCAGTAGTAAAAAAAGTATGTTTATATCACAGTCAGCAAAAAGTGGTATCACAATAGCATTTTCAGGAAAGGAAGAAGATAGCATATTTAAGCACGATAAGCACCTTCGTCACATGGCATTTACACCCTTTTCAACAAGCAGAAAAAATCATATGTCAGAGGAATATTTTTTAGGAGAAAAGGAGTATTTATCATCTTTAATTAGTGCAGATATGATTACATTTGAGTTTAAGGAAGCAAGAAAAGGTTTGTTTGATCTATGTTTTGTTGATCAAGCTGGGAGACGGCATCAGATAGACTTGTTAGTTTGTAATAAAGAAGGTTTTGGTTTATTGCCAGAGGATATCGTAGATTATGTATTGCCTTATATTTCTATTTTAGATACAGCATTTCCTTGTACAATGATTGGTAAAAATGCTCAATATGACTACGGAGATCCAGGAGAGATTGAGACTCAAAGAAAAGTAGATAAGGATATACAAAAATTAAGAAAAAAATCTGAGTTTGAAAGTCCATTAAGACCCTCTTCAGAAAGAGCAACAAGACCTTATCATGGTATTAAAGATGCTGTTAATCAGGCAGCGCTTATTCCCAAAGTATTTGAATTATTTTGTAGCACATGTGGTGTTAATATTAATCTTAGAAATCAAACCGTCCGACTATTACAAGTTGCAATGTGTTTTAGAACTATTGGGCGTATAACTGATAACGGAAGTGGTGTTAATTTTGCAGCTCAGTCTGCATTAGAATTAGGTAGTTTATATCTGAAAAATAAAGATCAAAAACCTTTTTGTTTGTTAAATGATGATGCCATTACGTTTTGTCAGAAAATAATTATTTTAGCTGAACAATATTATGAAGATACATTAGAGGAGGTTGCAGAAAAAGTTAAACACCTTTATGGCGAATCATATCCTGAATTAATGAGATCATTATTTGGAGATGAAGGTAGTCAAGTTGATAACATACAGACATTCTACAGGAAACATTGCTTAGAAATATGTATCTATAAAGATGCTGATATCATAGATGGAATACGGGTACATCCAGAAGCTCGTATATTAAAAAATCTATCATTGATGCATCCAAAGAGTTTTTATTTTCAGGTGTATAAAGTGGAAATGGGTTTAGATGATCCTAAAACAAAATATCAAGAGTTATTACAGATGAGAAACGAATTATTGAAAAGTGGTATGAGTGGAATGGGCGGCTCTTCGACTAAATCTCTTTCGAGTCATAGTGTGCAGACCTTGCAATATAGTCCAACTCCAGAGGTGTGCAGCAAAATAGAAGAAATACAAGCATCATTGAACATAAATTATCTAAAATTTCCGGTTTATTTTGATAAATTAAAGGATGGTATGATCATTAAAAACATAAATATTATTAAAAACATAAATATTATTAAAAACATAAATATTTTTTGCTAGTTGGATTCTCTAGAAAAACCAAAAATGTAAATAATAAAATGATAAATAGCTTGACGGTAAAATAACGCATTGCTTCATTATGAAGTATACAGTCAGAGTAATTAATACTAGCCAATTAGATAATGATTGTAAGTATATACCCAACACCAAGAATAATCGGAACGCTGATAAGTGGAAGAAGGATGGCTGTTCGTTTACCAATTGTAGACCAAATTAAGCCAATTTCAGTGTAATCGGTTGCTACTCCAGCAAGTAAAAAGACAAAAACATTGCCTAGTGATTTTGTTTGATTATAAAGCTCAAAAGCTAAGACGGATGAGCCTTCAGAACATACTTCAATAATCGTAGCGATTCCTAGTGTGTTAGCAAGCCCTATGACGGATGATGAAAGATAGTTCTGAAAGATACTAGCTGGAATATAATATCCTAAGAAGCTCGCCATGACAAAAGCAATTACAAACCACCAAATAATCATATCGCTTATAGCAATGCTTCCTTTAATAACGGCACGAAGATCGTTTGTTAGGGTTGATCTATTCCAAGTGTAATGGGTTAAGCGCTCTTTAAGATCTGCTGCAATTGAAAAGGATTCTAGATCAGAAGAAATAGTATAAGGGTTGTTATCAAGTAGGTGTGCTTTCGCTAGAGCTTGGTAGATAAATCCTGTTATTAACGCAACAATTATCGCTAAGATAATGAGTAACAATCCAAGTTTTCCAAAAAAGGTCCATAGTAAAATAGTCATCGGGAAATTTGCCCAAGGCGATGCTGTCAACAGCACAGTAACAGCTGGAATAGAGGCGCCTTTTTTGTAAAGTTGCATACTGATGGCAAGCACACCATGAGAACAAGTTGATAACAAAATTCCTAATAAGGCTGCTCTTAGTAAGGTTCGTTTATTAGATTGAGAGAGTAGTTTTTCAATGTATGTTTTAGGAATAAAGGTATCAATAAAACCTGAGATGATTAGTCCTAAGATAATCGCAGCCCACATCATGGATAAAAGGGAATATGAATAGGCTAAAAAGTTAAAATCTCCTGTTATTAAAGGCGTTATAAATAATCCGAAAACACCAACAACAGACGCTAATACAAGTTTACGTTTGTACCAAGGTTTTTGTATTGGATGACAACAAGCTATGGTTTCCATAAGAGTTTCTTTTTCTTTATAGTATACATCATGTGATTTCAGTCAGTTAGTAGCGCAACTTAAAAAGTGTTAAAAGATAATAGAGTTAACAATGTTTTTATTGAAAAAAAAATAATTTAAGTGTAAACAGTAGCTATGTCTGTGTTTTATTTTAATAATGCTCATTCAAAAAAAATAGTTCATTTTATTGCAGCTAATGGATTTCCTCCAGCAACCTATAAGCAACTATTTGGAGATATGTCTCATGTGTCATGTCAATCGCCATTACTACGTCCTTTATGGGAGCCAGCACCGCCACCCCTGCTAAAATCATGGCTGGACTTTGCTGATGATTTAGTACCATATGTAGAAAAATATCAGCCAAAAATTGTCTGTGGTCATTCAATTGGAGCGGTTATATGGTTATTATTTTCAATTAAATATAAGTATTCATTTGAAAAATTAATTATGATAGATCCTGCTTTGTTTCCTCGTTTATTTTATCGACTCTATCCGCTTTTAGTAAAATTTCGATTACAAAAAAAAATGCACCCACTGATTAATGTAACGTTAAATAGAAAAAGGGACTTTAACTCATTTGATGAGATAAAAAATAACTATAAAAAAAAGCCTATTTTTTCTATGGTAGTAGATAGTGTATTAGATGATTATATTAATAGTGCGTTTAAACAGCATGATAATAAACTGGTTCTACGTTATTCTCCTGAGTGGGAGGCTGTAATATACGAAACAGGAATGATGAAAGATGGTATTGTTTGGAAGCATCTTCAAGATTTAGCAAAGAATATGGAGATTATTTATATTAAAGGAACATTATCTAATATTTGTACGGATGCTGTTACAAAGCGCTTAAAGTCGTTATGTCCTCAACTGGTATCATATGAACTTAAAGGGGCGTCTCATTTACTCCCATTTGAGCAACCTAAGCAGGTTTGTGATATTATTAAAAAACATTTAAGCTAATGGTTAAATAGTTTTTGATTACAAACGTTTAAAGGGTATAATACAAGAATATGAAGATAACGTTTTCCAAGCTAGTTTATATATTATTATTAATTCTAATACCGAGCTGTGCGCCATCATCGCTGTCTGAAAATCAGGTCTTAACATTACGATTGGGTGCAGAGCCTTCAATGCTAAACCCTGTCTTATCAACGGATTCTCCTTCTTCCTCTGTTAATGGCTATGTTTTCTCAGGGTTATTAAAAGTAAATCCTGAGTTAGAATTAGAACCCGATTTGGCTGAATCTTATACCGTTTCACCGGATGGTCTTACCTACATATTTAAGCTAAAACAAACCATTAAATGGCACGATGGAAACGATTTTACAGCTCATGATGTAAAGTTTACGTATGATACGATTTTAGACCCAAATACAAATACAGTAAGACGAAGTGATTATATTATTGATGGAAAACCGATCGAGTTTAAAGTTTTGGATGAGTATACATTGCAAATTCGGATGCATAAGCCATTTGCTCCGCTATTGAATCGTTTAACGATGGGTATTATTCCCCAGCATATTTATGAGGTTGTTGATATCAATACAGCCAAAGAAAATCAAACGCCTATTGGTACGGGTCCTTATAAATTTAAACAATGGGAAACGTCGCAGTTTGTTTTGCTAGAGGCAAACGATACCTATTATACTGAAGGCCCAAAAATAAAAAAAATAATTTTAAAGATTATACCAGACAATAATACGGCCTTAATTTCATTTGAAAAAGAAGAAATTTTATCGAGTGGTATTCCTGGAAAAGATTTTAAGAGAATTGCCGAAAATGATTTGTTTAATACCTTTCGCTATTATGATCTTGCCTATACCTATTTAGGATTAAATTGTAGACATCCATTATTTTCAAATAAAAATGTTAGAAAAGCCTTAGCCATGAGTATTGATAAGCGATCGATTGTTGAAGGTATTTTATTAGGGTATGGAAAGTCTGCTCATGTGCCAACGTCTCCAGAAATGTGGACGTATCCAAAAAAACCATTTTATTATGATTTTAATCCTAAGGAGGCGCTTGCTATTTTAGAGCAAGAAGGCTTTGTTTTTAACTCACAAGCCAAGCAATTAACAAAAGGTGGTAAGCCCGTATCGTTTAAGATTATTACAAATAAAGGAAATAAAGATCGAGAGTTAGCTGCTACCTTAATTCAAAAGAATTTAAAGGAAATTGGTATAGATGTAGCCATTCAGTTAATGGAGTGGAGCTCCTTTATTGCTATTGTTAATGAAAATACGGATCCAAAAAAGTTTGATGCTGTTATTTTGGGTTGGTCATTAGGCTTAGATCCAGATTCCTATAGCTTATGGCATTCTAGGGAGTATCCAAAAGGCTTTAATTTTATTGGTTATAAAAATAAAGATGTCGATGATTATTTGGTGATTGGAAGAAGAGAGTTGGATAGAAAAGAAAGAAAGATAATTTACGAAGAGATGTATGAACAGATTGCCAAAGATGTTCCTTATATCTTTTTATATTATCCAGAATCATTGGTGGGTTTAAATAAATCAATTCAAGGGTTATCTCCGGCAGGCCCTGCAGGGTTACTAAATCCGATTGAGAATATTTATCTAATTGAAAAATGATTCGTTATATTTTAAAGCGGTTATTAGCATTATTGCCGATGCTATTTGGTGTAACGCTTATAGCTTTTATTATTATGAAAGCAGCACCTGGAGATCCTGTCGGCATGTTTATGGATCCTTCGGTAAATTTACAAGATATTCAGCGAATTCGATCAAATTTAGGATTTGATAAGCCTATTTTAGTACAATATTTTATTTGGTTAAAAAACGTTTTAATGGGTAACTTTGGGTATTCGTTAATTAGCGGAAAACCCGCATTACAAGCGATTTTAGAGCGATTACCTGCAACCTTGTTATTATCCATATCATCTTTAATACTAATATTATTAATAACCTTTCCATTAGGAATTTTAAGTGGTTATAAAAAAGATAGTGCTATTGATAATGGTATTACAGTATTTAGTTTTTTAGGATTATCAATGCCTTCTTTTTGGTTGGGATTGATGCTTATTTTATTGTTTTCATTTCAACTAAATTTATTCCCCACATCAGGATTTATGAATCCGCTGCTGTATGGAGAGCCGTTTTATAGACAATGGGGTAATATTGCCTATCATATGTGTTTACCCTTGCTAACGATTATGATTGGTGGTGTTGCTGGGTTAACTCGGTATAATCGATTTGGGATTATTAAGATTTTAGGTCAAGATTATATTACTGCAGCACGCGCTAGGGGACTATCTGAATCTAGAATTTTATTTAAGCATGCATTTAAAAATATTTTATTACCCATAATTACCTTGTTAGGTTTAGATTTGCCGGGGTTAATTAGCGGATCCTATATTATTGAATTTATTTTTTCTTGGCCGGGAATGGGGCAGTTAGCCATTCAGTCCGTTTT
>MDSY01101136.1_pt1 | contig 15481 bp, 10 predicted proteins | sample 811131 | NCBI WGS metagenome assembly MDSY01 (sample SAMN05326643, study PRJNA326480) | marine metagenome | isolation source: seawater | place: Atlantic Ocean: South West | collected 2010 | reverse complement strand
TTTCCTTCATTAGTTTTGAAAACAGGCGACATGTTTCGGGTGTGTGAACGCTTTCGGTGGTGTGAACCAGCAAGTCGAATGATTCAAGAGGTGTCCCGTTTTTTGCCAATAGAGCGATTCTCTTGGTCCAAAGCTTTAACCTTTCCTCATCAGATTTGTGCCCGTCGTACCCTCCAAATCTGACGATCAAGAATTTTGTGGTCAGCCTCATGTGTAATGCATCTCGTCTGCCTGCGGTATCGCTAATTACGGCACCTATGCCGAGTTCGGACAAGAGTTTCCAAACCCTCTCGGCATCTCTTCCTCCCGCAAACCATTCCGGGTGACGAAACTCAATGGCCATTTTCAAGTCCCTAGGCCAAGCTTTTAGATATGCCTCAAGTTTCTCACTGTGTTTGGGGGCGAAATGGGGAGGCAGTTGTAAAAAGGCAGGACCAAGTTTGTTGCCAAGTGCTGAGATTCCAGCAATAAAATCATCAGTCGGACCCTCGCAATTTCCAAACCGTCTGTAATGAGAGATTATCGCGGGAAATTTGGGGCAGAAAATAAATCCATCAGGCATTTCATCAGCCCAAGCGGCCATCTTTTCAGGGGTGTAGATTCGATAATGTGTCGCATTAAATTCAAGTGACCCGAATTGTCTTCCGTAGTGACTGGCCCATGTTCGCATCGGATCTTTCTCAGGATAGACCTTGCCTCTCCAAGGCCTCACAGTCCACATTGTACCCCCCGTCCTTGCAGTTGTTGACTCCTGATTTGGCGTGTCAATGTTTTCAATCGTCTTCCACTCAATATGGCATTCGGGCAACGTCCAGTCAATGCCTTCAAGTTCTTGATGTGTATCGAGTTTTCCAAACTTCACGCTACGAATCTAACTCCTACACTTGTGAATTACACGAATAAATTCACGATATTCATTCGGTCATTGTAGAAATGATTTTTACATTAAATTTTCTAAGTCAAGCTTTACTCGAGGGGATTGCACCCCTGACTTGTTTGAAATGCGCCGAGCCTATTCCGTTTGAATCCCATGTTGCTGGCGTGTGCAGTTTTTGTGTCATGAACTGGGGGGTGTTCGAATCAGATATGACTTCAATAACGTTGTTTCGAGAACGGTTTTATGTGGAGTGGATCGCAGTGGGTTTCCGCCTTCGGGAGTCAGGGACAAGCGCTATAATACACAGATGTAAATACGGAGGGGACCCGAAATGCATTAAGAAACTTGGCAGGTGGATGGCACGCAGGTGGCCCTCTCCTCCGAGCGGGTCAGTTTTGATACCTATTCCCATACATTGGAAAAGAAGATTACAACGCGGATATAACCAGGCAAAGCTGTTTGCTGAGGGCATGGCCGAGGTTTGGGAAGTCGAGGTTGACAGTGGTGCACTCCTTCGTCTCAAGCATGGAAAATCTTTAACGGGATCAAGTAGACAAGGGCGTGGAGAAGCTTTAAAAAAGACCTTTGGATGTCATCACAAAATGATGTCAGATCAACGTCTTGTCATACTTGTTGATGATGTTTTGACGACCGGCGCAACGCTTAGGGCCTGTAGAGATGCTTTAGAGAAACAAGGACAAAAAGTAGTGGGTGCAGTCGTTCTTGCGATGGCTTAATGAGGGAGTATATTTGCCAGAGAGACAGATGGGATTACAATCAGACATAGTAGATCAGGTACGCGCCCTTATTGCTGGGGAGGACAATGTTGTGGCTAATCTCGCGAACACAACTTCACTGTTGATGAGCGCGACGTCGTGGCATTGGGTGGGTTTTTATCTCGTAGATAAAGCGAAAAACGAATTGGTCCTGGGACCGTTTCAAGGGCCTGTAGCCTGTACAAGGTTAAGAATGGGCCGTGGGGTTTGTGCCAAATCATGGGCACTGAAAGAAACAATTGTGATTGATGATGTAGCGTCCTTTGAAGGTCATGTTGCGTGTAGTTCGCTCTCACAATCAGAAGTTGTGGTTCCCATTCTATATGATGGAGTTGTGGTCGGAGTGTTGGATGTTGACAGTGTGGAATTAAATGGTTTTTCTTCTTCGGATGTTAAAATTCTGGAGCATGTAGTCCAAATTATTGAGGCACAATGGCAAGGATAGAGACACGTTTTTCAGGAATACTACTTCTTTACCTTCTCACCATGTCATGTGCTCAATTGGGCGTCCCGTCTGGCAGTGAGATTGACATAACGCCTCCAGAAATAATATCAATATCTCCAGCACTTGGCGCAACAGAGGTTGCTGTCGAAGCAGGAGGAACGATTGAAGTGATATTCGATGAATATGTCAATGTGCGCGGGCTTAGTACTCAGCTCCTTATTTCTCCTCCCCTTACAAAACCAATCCAGTGGCGTATGCGTGGTAAAACTGTCACATTTACTTGGCTTGAGCCGTTAATCGACAATGTGACCTACGTGTTTCAATTTGGGGATGCGGTGATTGACCTTCATGAAGGGAATCCCACGCAGAACTTTATTCATGCGTTCTCTACAGGTGCGGATTTGGACACCCTGTCTTTGAGTGGTGCCGTTGTGGATGCTTTTTCTGGGTCTGCGATGTCAGGGGTTAGAATTTTCTTATTTGATTCAGAAGCGACAGTGGATTCAATCTCAAAAGGCCTCAAGCCCAAATTCATTGGAACCACTGATGCGCAAGGCGCCTTCACAATCAGGTACCTGCCTGCAGGAAATTACAGAGTGATGGCCGTTGATGATCAAGACAGAAATTATCAGTGGACCACTGGGGAGTTATTGGCTATTTATGAGGATATCATAGAGGTCGCCGGACATGACACTCTGAAAAGCAACATGAGGATGCAGCAGACGCCATTGTCGGTCATCAAGTACTTTGTTCAATCTGTGAGAGATTCTTTGGGCTTGGTACAAATAGAAATGAGCCAGCCATTTTCGCCCAGTGACTCTGTATCTATAGGTGGTCAAAAGGGCCATTCCGAAGGGGTTAATTTATGGACATGGGGAGATGACACCGAAAACGATTCTGTGGTTTGGTCTGGTATTGACACCTTAGTTATCTCTGATATAAAGGGTGTAGAAGCGGTCCGTTTTGAAGCCACACAAGGGCCGGGCGGGAAAATCGTGACCCCCAATAAAGTTGAGATACAATTTTCCCGCCCAATAGAAGGGATTGTTGACACTCTTTTTGTAGTCACTGGAATGGACTCATCAGAGGTTCAAATAGATTCTATTTGGACAAAAGAAAACGATCCGTTTTCAATCGAGATCGCAGGGCCGTTTCCAAGAGGAAACAGTTTCGACATCATGCTCATGCCCGGAGCTGTAAAAGGCCAAGGAGCTCAGGAGTTACAGGATACTTCATCTTTTAGATGGGGCATCTTTGAAAGCAACGAGCTCGGAGAAATAGAGGTGGTCATCCTTAAGGAAGGGTGGCTACAACTTCTTTCTGCAAATGGAGAAGTGACTAAAGAAATTACGTTAACCGAAGGTCGCCCAGTCATCTTTAAAGACCTTACACCAGGGACTTACAGTTTAAAATGGAAAGGGGATTCAAATAAAAATGGATCTTGGGAATCCGTGAGCCTATCCAATTGGAAGTCTCCAGAAGCTGCCCAAATATTGAGTACAAAGGTGAAAGTGAAATCAGATTGGCGACACCAAATAGAATGGCTAGACTAGGTGTCTGTTGTCACCAGTGTGATTTTATCGATTCATTTTATTGCATCAGTGAGGATTTGTCCAAACCGTGCTATATCCTCAAAAGAATTGTAAAGTGGCACTGGAGCCATTCTAATAACGTCTGGTTCACGCCAGTCAACGACGACACCTGAAGCCGAAAGTTTGTCGTAAAGTTCACGACCCTGTCCATGTGCAACGATGCTAAGTTGACATCCTCGTTCCTTAGGATTTGAGGGGGTGAGAATTTCCAAGTTTGTTTCTGTCACAGATGCGACAGCATGAATTGTTTTTTCTAAAAATGAAGTGAGTCGAATGGATCTTTCTCGCAAGACCTCAATACCTCCAGCAGATTCAAAAATATCTAGGGAAAGTTTGTGAATTGCCATGTTTAGAACGGGGGCATTGCTAAGTTGCCATGATTCGGCTGTTCCCATACTTACATAGTCTGGCCCCATCTTAAAACGTGAATTCTTATCGTGACCCCACCAACCTTCAAAACGTGGAAGTTCAGTCGTGTGATGACGTGAATGTATGAAAGCACCCCCAACTGCGCCAGGACCGGAGTTCAAATACTTATAACTGCACCAACACGCAAAATCAACGCCCCAATCATGCAGTTTAAATGGAACATTACCAACACCATGAGCGAGGTCGAACCCACAAAGCGCACCTACTTGATGTGCCGCTTTTGTGATTCGTTCAAGATTATGCAACTGTCCATTGTAATAATTAACCCCACCAATCATCACCGTCGCCAGTGTTTCTCCGGCATCAAAAATCGCTTTTTCAATGTCTTCTAGACGTAGCAGATGTTCTCCCTCTCTTGGCGTAATTTCTATAAGATCTTCATCTGGGTTGCCCCCATGAAAACGAATTTGACTTACAAGCGTATATCGATCCGAAGGAAAGGCTTTAAGTTCACAGATAATCTTCTTACGCTTTTCTTTAGGACGGTAAAAGCTTACGAGTAAAAGGTGCAGGTTAACAGTTAGCGCGTTCATAGCGATAACCTCCGATGGCTCGGCCCCCATAATGCGCGCAAGCCTTTCACTGAAAAGTTCGTGATAATGCATCCATGGATGACGTGCACGGAAGTGACCCTCTACGCCTAATTCAGCCCAATCATCAAGTTCTATCTGTAAAGTTTTAGATGCTTCACGAGGTTGTAGCCCCAAACTGTTGCCTGTAAAATACAACGTGTCGTGTCCGTTGTGTTGCGGAATTATAAATTGTTCTCTGAATTTACTTAAAGGATCAGAGGCATCTAATTCGCGCGCAGATTCTATTGTTGGAAGAGTGGACTTCATTGTGCAAATTTACATGATGCTAAATGAAACCGCGCGCGCTTAGTGGTAACGCAAAAATCTGTACTATAAGCATGCCGTCCAGAACAATGGTGTGATATATTTCATGTCGATTTATCCCAGCAAAATGGGGCGAAACAAAGGATATTGTAACGATAGCATGGATGCCTAAGGCAATCCCCACATATCCATTAATGGATTGTGATGCAGCGAGGCCAAACCACAAAACTGCCGAAGACCCGACGAGAATCATCGCCCAGTATAACGAAGAAGCTATCCCAATTGTTTGAGGCAACGTTTTCATGTCTAACCTGTCTATGTCTAGATCTCTCACATCGAAAGGAATGGTTAGGCCCGCAATATATAATCCCCTCGCAAGGACAATAGCACACACAGTGCCCATCTCGATGGCATGCTCTAAACCAGTTAAGTAAACCGGGAGTATGACCGTGGCGATTGCCCAAACCAAAGAAGTGAGTGGCAATTTTAAATAGGGAATTTCTCTGAATGGAAACCATGCATACATAAGCCCGATTGTAATTAAAAAGAGGCCTATAATCAGCGTCGAAATGGAGAGTGTCAAAGGCACAAATAAAAAAGCAGAAACAACGATTGCGCCCCAAACAACGAACATACTGACCCCGTATCGCTTCATGTATGCATTCCTTTTGGCAAATGCAGTTGTTGGAAAAAACATGGTTTTAATGAGTCTTTGAGTGGTGTATCCCAGTCCAGTTAAAGCACCAATAAGCAATGCCGCTTCAAGAAAAGCCCCTTCCAAACCCAATGCAAATCCAGACAAATACACTGTTACTCCAGCTCCCAGTGCTATGACAATGTGAGAAAATCCCAAGATCTTGATAAGTCGCATGATGCAAAGGTGAGAAAATCATTTCTTAAGATGATGTTTCGCAACCTTCAAGATATATTTGTCTTTTTTTATTTGCTCAATCTTTAGATTTCTTCATATGGAAATTGGAAGTTTTGCCTCAAGGCATATGGGTCCTCGTTTTGAAGACCAAAAATCAATGCTCTCAGCCATTGGCTGCAGTTCAATAGATGAACTTATTGATAAAACCGTTCCTGCGGCGATACGACTTAGGGAACCTTTAGATCTCCCGAGTGCATTGACAGAAAGCGAGTATCTGGAACATCTAGATGAACTCGCTTCAAAAAATGTAACGTTCAGAAATTATATAGGGATGGGGTATTACCCCACCGAAGTCCCCAGCGTTATACGTCGAAATGTTTTGGAGAATCCGGGTTGGTATACAGCGTATACACCTTATCAAGCCGAGATAGCGCAAGGCCGACTTGAAGCGTTGTTGAATTTCCAAACAGTGGTGTGTGATCTCACAGGAAAAGGAATGGCAAATGCTTCGTTGCTAGACGAGGGAACGGCAGCCGCAGAAGCGATGGCAATGCTGTTTTCTGCGCGACCTAGAAAACAAGCAAAAGCTGGTGCAAAAACCTTTCTGGTTGACACAGCTGTTTATCCTCAGACTTTTGATGTGATGAAGACGAGGGCGTCGTCTTTGGGGATAATTCTCCTACAACTTCCACGTTCGGAGTGGATCTTTTCAGATGATATGTTCGGCTGCTTGTTGCAATACCCGGATGCGAATGGAGAAGCTGAAAACCTTGAGGATTTGGTTTCTTTGGCACATCAATCAGACGTCAAAGTAGTGATGGCAACTGATCTCATGGCCCTTCTTATGTTGAAGAGTCCAGGCGAAATGGGGGCCGATGTCGTGGTCGGAAACTCACAAAGATTTGGTGTTCCGATGGGCTATGGTGGGCCTCATGCCGCATTTTTTGCCGCTGATGAAAGCTACAAGAGAAACTTCCCTGGAAGAATAATCGGGGTGAGTCTTGACCGAAGCGGAAACCGTGCTTTGAGAATGGCATTACAAACCAGAGAGCAACATATTAGACGGGATAAAGCAACCTCAAATATTTGTACTGCCCAAGCCCTCCTTGCAGTTATGGCATCGATGTACGCCGTTTATCATGGTCCGCATGGCCTCAGAGCTATTGCTGAGCGGATTCACAAGCGAACGAAATCACTCGCGACAGCTTTGGGCTCAAATTCGGGAATGACTGTCGTCAACCACTGCTACTTTGACACACTGAAAATTCACGTTAAAGGAGGCACTGATGAGATTAATTCTTTAATCGCGAGAGCAACGGCACTCAAGATTAACCTCCGTTACTTTAATGATGGAGAGCATGTAGGTGTCTCTCTCAATGAAAGAACAAATATCGAAGACCTTACAAATCTTTGTTCAGCATTTGGCGTCCCCGTTGTACGAGGTGTTGGCATCGATCGTGCCTTTTTCGGCACCCTCTATCGCGAGGTGGATTATTTAAATCATGTCGTTTTTAATTCTTACAGGTCTGAAACGGCCATGATGAGATATATTAAATATCTTGAGAACAAAGATTTCTCTTTGGTACATGGAATGATGCCTTTGGGATCTTGTACGATGAAACTTAACGCAGCGACAGAACTTCTCCCTATTGCATGGTATAAATTCGCCGAGCTTCATCCGTTTTGCCCACCAGATCAAGCGAGTGGGATGATAGAAATCCTGAAAAATCTAGAAGATGATTTGGCTGAAATAACTGGATTTGATAGTATTACGCTACAACCAAACAGCGGTGCCAATGGTGAGTATACGGGGATGTTGGTGATTCAGGCCTACCATGCAAGCCGTGGGGAGGGACATAGAAAGGTGTGTCTTATTCCTTCCAGTGCGCATGGCACAAATCCAGCCAGTGCAGTCATGGCTGGATTAAGTATCGTCGTCGTAGGTTGTCAGGAAAATGGGGATATCGATATAGAAGACCTCAAAATGAAGGCAGCACTTCACAGTGAAAATCTAAGTGCAATCATGATTACCTACCCTTCCACGCACGGCATGTATGAGGAAGGAATTTTAGAAATCACAGAGACCATTCATGCGCATGGAGGTCAAGTGTATATGGATGGCGCAAATATGAATGCTCAAGTAGGGCTTACAAGTCCAGGGATTATCGGTTCGGATGTTTGTCACCTGAACCTTCACAAGACGTTTGCCATTCCCCATGGTGGCGGTGGTCCTGGAGTAGGTCCTATAGGTGTTGCCAAGCATTTAACACCGTTTCTACCTGGACATTCCGTAGTGCATAAAGGCGGCGAGAAATCTATTTCTGCTGTGAGTTCTGCGCCTTATGGAAGTGCGCTCATAGGTCTGGTGCCATATGCTTACTTACGTATGTTGGGTCAGAAAGGAGTAACCCAAGCGACAGAAGTGGCTATTTTAAACGCAAACTATCTCAAATCACGTCTTGAAGGATCTTTTGACATTCTATATCAAGGAAGCAACAATACTGTTGCGCATGAAATGATTATTGATTGTCGTTCATTTAAATCGTGTGGGATAGAAGTCACAGATATCGCCAAACGTCTAATTGATTACGGTTTTCATGCCCCAACGATGTCGTGGCCAGTTGCAGGAACGATGATGATTGAACCTACAGAAAGCGAGTCTAAAGAAGAATTAGATCGATTTGTGGATGCTTTATTAAGCATCCGAGAAGAGATAAGATCGATCGAAAGTGGAGAAGTAGATATCATTGACAACGTCTTAAAAATGGCGCCTCATACAATCTCGGAAGCAACTGCTTCAGACTGGTCTCATCCATATTCAAGAGAAATGGCCGTGTACCCAGTTGAAGAACTGAAAACACGAAAGTTTTGGGCGCCAGTGGCACGCGTAAATGACACTTATGGAGACAGAAACTTGGTCTGTAGTTGCCCACCAATTTCTGATTTTATTGATGATGAAGCAGAAGCTATCCACATGTGATACTTATGAAGTAAATAAGTAAACATTTGTATCACACACATACGGCTTTATATTTGTCGTGTAAATCCAATTTATAAACATATAATATGCTCAACATGAAGCAAATATACTTTTTAATTTCTGCGATGTTCATAGGGACACTCGCAAACGCACAGGTTAAAATGCCTGTTCAAGCTGCTAAGGACGTTCAAGCGTCAAGCGTATACTTAAACACCGAGGCTCCTGTACAAGCTGCAAGAGCGGTCTTTTACACAAACGATTGCAATGTCGATAATTGCAGTGACTGGTCTTTTGGCAATGGCGCTGCTGAAGTAGGTGCACCATGGACAGACATAGATATTAATTTTGAGTGTACAACCGATGGACCTTCTGGACCCTACAATCAGTGGGCAGGTGGCTCAGGAGATGGCTCAGCAGCGAGTTCTATGAATTCAACGACCTCTTCAAATGGAACAATCATTGTTGATTCTGATCTTTTCGGAGCAGATGCGAACTATGATGCGAATTGGGTGGAAAACTGTTGGTTCCAAACAGTGGCTCCGATTGACTGTTCAGAGCACCCTTACGTCAGCATATCTCTAGAGACAAGATACCGTTGCTGGGACAATGGTGGTTCAGACGACAGTGAGAAATGTCTGATCGAAGTGAGCCGTGATGGTATAAACTGGCCTGCAATTGACAACTGGGATGAAGCTTCTGGATATGTTATTTATGGCAGTGATACTGTTCCTTCTCGTAAAGAAGTTTTCCCTGGATACGAAACAAGTGACACCTCTGATAACCCTTCTCTGTTGGAGTTTGATATCACTGATGCTGCTGGAGGGCAAGCCGAAGTTTATGTGCGTTTCCGTTGGTCTGGAACTTGGGGGTACAGTTGGGAAATAGACGATATTAATGTCTACGATACGCCTGCAAATGACACGCGTATTGACAACTACTTAAGCTACACAGACTATGAGCGTACAGGATATTACGAGTACGGTGCGTGGCCGCTTTCTCAAATCCCTGCAGACCTTTCCGCTGCGGCTAAGGTGTATAACGTAGGTTTTGAAGACCAAACAAACGTGACGCTTGATGTTACTGCTGCTGGAACAACAGCATATTCTACCCCGATAACGCTTTCGTATGCAACAGCGGACACATTGTCTGCGGCCTACTTGCCTACAGCGCTTGGTCCTGTCACTGTTGACTACCTCCTTACAGCTGATGCGGCTGACGAAAACCCAAGCAATAACATGGCATCTCAGTCGTTCGAGGTCACAGACCTTTCTTGGGGACGTGATGAAGGAACCCCTATAAACGCGGCTCCTGGAGACGGAACAGATGATTATATCGCCGTTTCTCTTTTCGATATCGTAGATGATGTCGTTATTTACGCAATTGACGTTGCGGTGATGGATGGTTCTGAAACAGGTACCTCGATTATCACTCACCTTTTTGACGGATTTGATGACAACTTCCTTGCGGAGCAGTATGGTGGAATTCTTCAATCAACAGACGAATTTGACATTATTGCGGGCAACACAAATGCAGTTGGAGTCCCCGTTACAACTTGGTACACATTGGTGTTTGATGAACCGTATTTAGCGTCTGCAGGTGATTGGATAGGCGCAGGATTTGAGCATTACGGAGGGTCAAACGTTCAATACGGAGAATCTAAATTTACGCAAGACAACACGGCATTTATTTACGGACCATTCGGTACAGGGTCTGCTTACGACTGGTATTACACAAATGAGGTGCCTATGGTACGTTTAAATTTAAATCCGAACGCTGTGAATACGATTTCAGAAGAATCAGTTAACACGACAGGTTTTGAGATGTTCCCTAGCTTCCCTAATCCGACAAACGGAGTTACACGTGTTCAGTTCCGCTTAGATCGCGCAGCGGATGTAAATTTCGATGTCATTGATATCACTGGAAAGATCGTTTATACTATAGATATGGGTACGCAAGCTCCAGGTTACAACAGTATCTCTGTTGATGCCTCTGAATTTGCAGCAGGTGTTTACACATACACATTATCTGTGGATGGAGAACGCTCTACAGATCGTTTGATGGTCAAGTAAGATTACCCCACACTATTTTTATAAAAAGGGAGGACCGTTCGGTCTTCCCTTTTTTTTTACGTAATTTGCCGTTCAAATATTTTTTTTACCAATCTCCATACCTAAGAATATGAAACATTTGACTTTAACTCTTGTAGCTATTTGCATTTTTGCAATTGCTTCTGGCCAACGCTTGGAAACACTCCACAGCTTTGAGCATTCTGTCACTGCTGCGACCCAGTTAGAGACACATAACGCCCTTACAGCAGGCATTGAAGCCCGTTTCACACAACGTGGAGGCGGCAACATCCTATTTTCGGAGGATTTCTCAAACGGTTTCGATGGCATTAACGGCAACGGAGCATGGACAACTTCTGATAACGCGAATGATTCTCTTTGGGTCTATGTCGCACCAGGCAATGCTGGATACTATTCAAATGGTGATGCAACAGGTGTGTCTCACCCAGGCGGAGAATTTTCTACAAACATCGGACCCCTCGAATCAGGGACTCCTGAAAACGGTTGGATGATTTTTGACTGTGACTACTTTAACACGCCAATAGCAACAGGTGTCCAAGACACTGATGGGTCCTTAACGAGCCCTCTGATTGACTTTTCAGATGACGGTTCAGTCATCTTAAATTGGGACCAGTACTTCCGTTACTGCTGCTACCCTTATGCACCAATCTATGTTGATGTCACAAATGATGCTGGAGTGACTTGGACCACATTTGATGGACATGGATCATTTATTGAAGCTGCAAATACCCAGTCTGCAAATCCACTCCCATCTACACTAGATATCAGCTGTGTTGCTGCTTACAGTGATTCTGTTCAAATCCGATTCACATACACACAAGCCCCTGAAACGGGTGCGGCATACAGCCATTACTATTGGGGCATTGATGATGTCGTTGTGAGTTCAAACGACAATGCTGACGATCTTGCGATGGTTCAGCTTACAAATGGAGATGTTTTCAATGTTTGGGAATACAGAGTAACGCCTATGGAGCAAGCTATTCCAGCCGCTGACGGTGGCGTTCTTGCAGGTGTTTTATACAGAAACAACGGTACAGATAACCAAGAAGATGTCGCTGTGCTTGTCGAAGTTTTAAATGAAGCTGGTGATGAAGTACTTGCTTCTGTCACAGAAACACTTGCGACAGTATACTCATTTGCAAATGGTCTTAACTGCCCTGCAAACTCTCAGGACACACTCTACATCCCAACGGGATGGGAGCCTTCTACAACAGGGAACTACATCCTTCGTTCTACGATTACTTCAGGAAGTAGTTCAGATGTCTCTCCAGAGGACAACACCATGTCTAGGGGGATTGTTTACACGGATGATGAATATGGCCATGACGATGAATCTATACTCGATGGCGAGATGTTCCCACGTGAGTCTGATTTGCCTGGTCTATACGATCCAACTGGACAAGGGAATTTCTATCACATGGTCAATTCAGGATCTACAGCATATGGTATTACTGTTGAGTTTGGTCCAAATTGTGGTCTGAGCATAGGCGGGAATGTTGCGGAATTAGAATTTGAATCTCGTCTATATTTCTACGACGGTGCTGTAGGTATTACTGACAGTCCTTTCGAGAGTACATTCTGGACATACGATACAGATTGGAGCAATGCAGGACCGATATACTTGGCGTTTGAGGATCCTATCGAACTCGATGCTGATGCAGTTTACTTCGCAGGCGTGATCGCTGAATATGAAAGTGAGGGGGGGCTTACAGTAAATGCACAGTTAAATAGTGATACGGACAACAGCACTGGAGAGTACAATGTGACTGGAGACGGAGATTATGTTTGGTTTACATCTCAAACCTACACCCCATCAGTACGTCTTATTCTTGGAGAGAGAGTTGCTGTGGATGAATTGGCTTCTCTAAACGGGATCAACCTCGGTCAGAACACACCAAATCCGGCGACAAATTCTACGGTATTCAGTTTCGAGATTTCTCAAAGTCGTTCAATTGCTTTTGAGGTACGTGATCTAAGCGGAAGAGTTGTTACCCGTATTAATGAGGGAACACTTGGCGCAGGTAATCATACGATTACTTATGACGTAAGTGCACTTTCTAGCGGATTATACACTTATACGTTGATTGCAGATGACATTTCAGTCACTAAAAAGATGGTTGTTCGCTAGTCGAAACACCTAGTATTTACTACTAATTGAAGAGGTATTCTTAATTGAATGCCTCTTCTTTTTTTTGTTATTTTTATTCTGTTTACTTTCGCACTATGGGATTGAAAGCATCTTTAAGTAAACAATTTGCCAGGGCGGCCATGGTAGAATTGAAAATCAGGTCATCACAACCGGTATCTGTTCAGTTGAAACAACTCAACGATATTGTTAAAACGGCTGCGAAAACCGCATTTGGAAAAGATCACGGATTACGTGATGGGATGTCATTGGAATCATTCCAAAGGTCTGTTCCTGTTAACGACTACGAGGGACTTAAAAGTTATTTCGATAGAGCTGTTGCTGGAGAAAGCGATGTATTGTGGCCAGGGAAACCGCTATATTTTACAAAAACGAGCGGTACAACCTCCGGTACTAAGTACATTCCGATTACAGAAGAGAGTCTGTCAAATCACATTTCTGGTGCTAGAAACGCCTTGCTTGCGCAAATAGTAGGATCAGGAAACGCAAATTTTGTGAGCGGGAAGATGATCTTTTTGCAGGGAAATCCAGAATTAGACAAGACAGAAGGAGGTATACCGCTTGGTAGGTTGTCGGGGATTGTTGCGCACCATGTGCCCAAATATCTTCAGCGGAGTAGTTTGCCATCAATGGAGACAAACTGCATTGAAGATTGGGAGGACAAACTTGATGCGATCGTTAAGGAAACTGCAGAACAGGATTTGCGTCTTGTGAGTGGCATTCCTACGTGGGTGCAAATGTATTTTGAGAAACTTCTAAAGTATACCGGTAAGGAGACAGTTCAGGATGTGTTTCCAAATTTGAGTCTATTTGTACACGGAGGGTGCGCTTTTGGGCCCTATTCCGAGAAATTTAAACAACTGATAGGCTTTGACATTGATCGGGTAGAGTTATACCCTGCATCGGAAGGGTTTCTTGCTTTTCAAGACAAACCTGATGCTGAGGGGATGCTGCTGAATGTAGGAGATGGAATATTTTTCGAGTTTATCCCGATGGTGAAGTATTTGGCAGGAGACAGGACAAGAATTATGGTAGACAAAGTTGAGCTGGGCGTTCACTATGCTGTAATTCTTACGACCAACGCAGGCCTGTTTGCATATGATCTAGGTGATACTGTAAAGTTCGTTTCTCTTGATCCGCTTCGGGTAATCGTCACTGGCAGGACGAAGCATTTCACTTCTGCTTTCGGGGAGCATGTTATCGCTGAGGAAGTAGAAAGTGCGGTCAAAGAAGCAATCACGAAGAATGGCGGTGTCATTTCCGATTTGCATCTTGCGCCTCAGGTAAAACCTAAAAAAGGCAAGCCATACCATGAATGGCTTATTGAATTCGCGAAGAAACCGAAGGATCTAAAAGCGTTTTCTTCAGATCTGAATCAGGCACTCAGAGATCAAAATACATATTATAACGATCTGCAAAAGGATGGCGCCTTAGCTCCAGCTGTGGTTACCCCTCTTGCTTCAGGCAGTTTTGTGAATGCCATGAAATCAAAAGGCATGCTGGGAGGCCAAAACAAAATACCTCGTCTCGCAAACGATAGAACACTGGCGGACTTGCTTCTCAAGTCACAAAAGTGATGAAAATAGTTGCCTTAACTGGGGGGAGTGGGTCAGGTAAATCCACCGTCCTTAATGGATTAAGGGAACACTTCAGTGGAGAAGTAACGATTCTCTCTCTTGACGATTACTACAGGCCTAAAAATGAACTCCCAACAGATGCCCAAGGGGAGACAAATTTTGATGTTCCGGAAGTCATCAATTACGACGATCTTTTGAGAGACATGAGATCATTGATGGCAGGTAACGTTGTTGAGTTAGACACTTATACCTATAATAAATCGGCGATGATTTCCGAGCGGATTCAAATTAAACCTGCGCCTTGGTTGATTTTAGAAGGGATATTTACACTACATCACGAGGATGTTCGTGCGATGATTGACATTAAGGCTTTCATTGACGCTTCCGTGGCTACCCGGCTTGAAAGACGCAAACATCGAGACCTTACTGTAAGGGGTTATGCGCCAGAAGAGATACAGTATCAGTGGGACAATCACGTCAGGCCTTCAGAATTAAAATTCATTGAACCTTGGAAATCCAAATGTGACATTGTCATTGATAATGAGAACAACTGGAAAATAGGATTAACTCAACTTGTAGAAATGATGGCCCTGGTTCACTAACAAAAATTCTATGAAAAAGGCATTTACACTTCCAACCTGCAAGACATGTCAACGCATATTTGACGACTTAAATCCTTCAAAAAATGGATTTGAAATTATAGATATTAAGGCGATGGGTATTTCAAGTGAAGACCTAGATGCCATGAAAGAACTTAAAGGTTCTTATGAAGCTCTTTTTTCTCGCAGAGCGATGAAGTTTAGAAGCTTGAATTTGCAGGAGAAAACACTTTCAGAGGATGATTATAGAACCCTTATTTTAGGGG
>MDSY01088453.1_pt1 | contig 15485 bp, 12 predicted proteins | sample 811131 | NCBI WGS metagenome assembly MDSY01 (sample SAMN05326643, study PRJNA326480) | marine metagenome | isolation source: seawater | place: Atlantic Ocean: South West | collected 2010 | reverse complement strand
TGGCGAACAAACTACCGGTGGTCACCTCGGGCGGGGGGAGCGCAGAGGCGAAATCCACGCCGAGACTGGCGGGGTTCGCGTTGGGGGGGGATGGCGCGGGCGTTGAGGACGCAGGCGCTTCGTCCGTCACCAAAGTGAGGCGACCGGTCTTGATGTTGACATCGACTTCATCGTCCTCTTCGTCGCTTCCAGAGCCGTAGCCCTCGAGACCCAGCATGGTGCGTAGACTGCGGCGGCGGCAATGGCTGGAGATAGAGGCGCCGTCGGTGTTTTGGCGAACCGAAAACTTGCCGTTGTCGTTTCTGCCAACGAAAAGGGCAACTCACTTCCGGCCGCGCGTACCCCTCGTCCGGAAGCGCGGACCCTATCCGGTCCGGCGTATCGCCCGTGTCACGCCCTCGTTGCCATGACGAGCAGTGGCGCGTTCGAGACGGATGCCCTCGCAGGGCTGGGCCGGGGCTCAAAGGTGTGGGTGGAGATGGCCAATGTCAGCGAAAGAGCTTCGAACGAAAGCAAGATGGACTTCACGGCGTACGCCCCCGCCACCGTGGTGACCCTCAACACATCGACCGTGGAGGTGAAGCTCAACGATGAGCTCACCGTATCTCAGGTACCCAGACAATCGGTGTTCCCCCGGAATCCTGACATGCTGTCCGAAGTGCCGAACTTAACGCAACTGTCATTCCTGAACGAGCCTTCCGTCTTACGAAACGTGAGCGACAGGTACCAATCTAACGAGATCTACACAAACGCCGGGCCGGTGCTAGTCGCCGTGAACCCTTTTAAGGACGTTTCTGAATTATTATATGGCGAATCGATCATAGAACAATACACAAACAAAGCAAAAACTTCACCGCACGTGTACAACGTCGTAGTAGAGGCATACGCGAACATGATCAAACACGAAAAAGACCAAGCCTTGATTATTTCCGGCGAGTCCGGCGCGGGCAAAACCGAAACGACGAAAATAGCGCTGGAATGTTTGGCTACGGTAGCATTAGCGAGGAGGAGTACTACCCAGGGATGCACCAGTAGAACTCCGAGCATTCCTGATATTTCTTCAAAACTCCTCTCCGCGAACCCGTTACTGGAGTCCTTTGGCAACGCCAAGACGAGTAGGAACGACAACTCTTCGCGTTTCGGAAAGTTGACATCTGTTGGGTTTTGCGAAAACGGCGGGCTGACCGGCGCGCGGGTACAGACGTACCTGCTGGAGAAATCAAGAGTCGTTGTGCAATCCAAAGGCGAACGGAACTACCACGTCTTTTACCAGCTCGTTGCTGGGGCAAGGCAGGGCGAACGGGAGGAGTGGCACTTATTTGATGACGTGACAAAGTACAGGTACTGTGTTGGGGCTAGAAACGAAAACACTTCCAGTACCTCTGGTTGTTACCAGCCTGTTACCATCGACGGCGTTGATGACGTTGAACAGTATTGTGTCACCAAAAGGTCCCTCAGCGCAGTGGGTTTGAGCGCCACAGAAATCAGCTCCGTCTTCAGAACCGTTGCCGCGATTCTTTGGCTCGGGAACGTCGAGTTCGAAGACCAAGCGGTGGATGGCGAAGACGACGCGGCGCGAGTTGCGTTTGGCGACGCGCGAGCCGCGTTGAAAATCTGCGCGAAACTTCTAGGCGCCCGGCCGGATTCGCTGGAGAAGGCGTTAACTACCCGGAAGCTGCAGCTTGGAGGGGGAGATAACGTGTTAAAAAAGATTAACGCCCTGAAGGCGTCAGAAACCCGCGATGCGCTGGCGAAAGCGACGTACGCGAGCCTATTCGACTGGCTCGTGGGAAGAGTCAACAGAAGCTTTGTCGGTGAAGAGGAGGAGTCCTCTTCTGAGTCTTCTGAGTCTTTACCGTCGTCTACTACTTGGCACACCAGTCTATCCGTGTTAGACATTTACGGCTTCGAGCAATTCCAAACCAACAGCTTCGAACAGCTGTGTATTAACTACGCGAACGAGCGGTTACAACAACAGTTCAACCAACACTTGTTCGCGCTGGAACAAAACGAGTACGAGGCTGAAAACATAAATTGGCAAAACGTGAGCTTTGAAGATAACGCACCGACGGTTGATTTGATCCAGGGAAGGCCGGTGGGGCTGTTGGCGCTGTTGGACGAGCAGTGTAAGGTTCCCAAGGCAAGCGATGCGACGTTTGCTATGAAGTGCGCTGCGGAGCTTGTGAAGCTGGAAACACAAAGTAACGATGACTCAAAAAACATTACCTCGAAAAGAGACTCAAAAAATAAACCCCCAACCTTCGTTCCCAACCTGAACAACCCCGAGTCCGGGTTCACGATTAGGCACTACGCGGGCGACGTTTCCTACGACCCAACCGGATTCCTGGATAAAAACAAAGATGATGTGAGTTGTGATGTCCTGCGTGTTTTAACCTCCTCGAAAGACGAGTTCGTCAAGACACTGGGGGGGTATGCAGATGAGTCTACGGAGTCTACGAGTAATGACACAAAAAACAAAACTCAAACCAAAAGTCAAAAGAAACTCAGCGTGGGCGCTCGGTTCAAAGCCCAGCTCACTTCGCTGATTCAAAAGTTGGACCAATGCGCGCCGCACTTCATTCGGTGCGTCAAGCCCAATAATTCGAAAGCTCCTGATGTGTTTGATGACCACCTGGTGTTGAATCAACTCAGGTGCTGTGGGGTTTTAGAAGTCGTGCGCATCGCGAGGGAAGGGTACCCGTCTAGGTGGGAGTTTGTAGAGTTTACGGAGAGGTTTGGGTTTGGAGATGTCGCAGAAAAAGAATCAAAAGATTCAAAAGAAAACTTCCTGAAAGCTCAGGTCACTTCCATTCTCACTGCGCACGACCTACCGACCGATGCGTACCAGCTCGGCACGACCAAGGTGTTCATGCGCGCTGGGTCCGTGGGGCGGATGGAGGATTTGCGGTCGCGGCGAGTTTTGGCGGCGACGACGATTACGGCGCGTTTCAGAGCGTGGACAGCGCGTTATAATTTTCTGGATTTGAAACACGCGACAGTTACTTGTCAATCGATGCGACGGGGGAAGGTGCAACGCAACTGGTTCTTGCGCACGGTCAAGAGTCGAGTTAAAGCTGCGAAACAATTGCAGTTCGCGTTCCGAGGTATGACCGCAAGGCGAACAGTTGCGCAGAAAAAGAAGTCAATCGTGGTTATTCAATGCGCGTTGAGACGGTGGAGTTTGTCGAGAAAATGGGAAAAGGAAAAAGTCGAGCGAGAAACTAGGCTGGAGGAAGAGGCGACACGTGTTGCGGAACAGATGCAAGCAGAGTTTGACGCGAAGGAGAAGGACGCGGAGCGCATTCGAGTTGAAAATCAGAAAGAGGCGGACCGAGTCGAGGCGGAGGAAAGAGCCGAGGAAGGGGTCAAGGCGGAACGTATTGAGGTACAGAGGAAGTCAGAGGCTTCGTATCGCCAACTTATGGCGCGTAAGGCTAATGCCGAAGCGGAAGCGCGTGTCGCGGCTGAAACCGAAGCGGAGGCGTTAAGAGTCGCCGCGAATGAAGCGCGCGCAGGGCAGCTAGACGCCGAAGCGAAGCTAAAGGATTTCCAGGTAGAGGCGAATGAAACGATGCAAGCTGCTGTCGCAAAAGCAGTCGCTGAGGCTAATTCGTCTTCGGAGAACTCATCTTCCTCCGAGGTATCCGAGTTACACTCCAGAAATGCTTCCCTTGAGCGCGAAAACGCGGACCTTCGCACACAGTTGGCACAAGAAATGAAGCGGTCATCCTCATTCCAAACCCGTTTATTCGAAGCCGAAACCGAGTGGTCCGGCGAGATGGCGGCGCTTCAATCGGCTTTGGCCGCCGTGCGTGTCGCGCTTGAGTCCGGGGACCCGCCTGATCCTAAATTCATGGCGGCGATTTGTGGGGAGAAAACATCTACGAGGAACATCCGCGCCAAAGCATCCAGTGCTAAAACCGAAAGCTTCTCACCCGGTACGCCGGAGGAGGAACGCGAGCGCACTAAGAAAGAAACCGAACACTCGAAAATACTCGCCGAGCAACACGCAAACGTCGATGACTTAAACAATGAGTTCTCAACCCGGGTTCGCGTTTTCGAGGACGACTGTGAGTTCATCATGGAGGTTAAGGAAGGCTCGTCAAGTGCATCTGACTTCGACCCGTATGTTGAGTTGAGACGATTGGGGACGCGGTTCGACGGGTGGCGCCGGGAATTCCGGGACCGCCTTAAAGAAACTAAAGGAGCTTTGAAGCGGCTGGACGAGTTTGAAAGCAACGCAAACGCCGATTTAGTCGCCGCGGAGCTAGAAATTGCGAATGTGCGGGACAGGGACGGGTGGGGAAAGCACGACGGTAATGACGACGATGGGTGGACCGACGCGGTGGAGGATTTATACGACCGCGTTGTTGTTCCGGAGAAGAAGAAACGAGGGTGGGGGCTGAAGCGCGCGCTTGGGCTTAAACGGTGATTTGAGGTTTGTCAAGACGACGTATCCTAAAAGGTTTCACTCGGGCAGCTGTTCGCTATTGCCCACTTTACCAACTCGTCATGACCCTTCATTTTCGCATATAAGATCGTAGTCTTATCCGATTGGCAGTCGTTCGCGCACAACCACTTCAGTATCTCGAGATGCCCATTCCTCGCCGCCGCCGGGCACTTAACTAACATGTTCCACTCGCAGCCGTTCGCGCGCGTCAATTGCACCACCTCGAGATGCCCGCCCAACGCAGCGTTCGCGTTCGCGTACGTGTTCCAGTTCCATGGGCAGCCGTTCGCATTTGCCCACTGGACCACCTCCAGATGCCCGCCCTTCGCCGAAAAGCTGCAAGTCCACGCATACCACTCACCGCCGTTCGCTCGCACCCACTGCAGCACCTTGAGATGCCCGCCCCACGCCGCCCCCGAGCACGTCTTTTCGTCCTACGAAAGGACCGACGAAGCGCAACACCTTCAACTCTTCGAGCTGTCCGCTCCTCGCCGCTGCCTCACAAAGGAGTTCTTGACGCGTCAGGTGACCTCGTCGTTGCTGGCGCTGCAGCGCGCTAAAACATCCAAGCTTCACGGCACTAATTTCAGTGAGCTCTTCAAACTCTAGCCCCGTCGCCGCCACCGTGTTGCGCATCGCACTGCTCACCGCTGGCAGCCTTGCGAGATCTGCGGGATCGTCAAAATACTCAGATCTTAGAATGTAAGTGGTGACGAGGTGGTCGGGAAGGCCGGGGATGGCTACTTGCGTATCGGCAAGGCTCGCAGCCGTCATGGCAGTCGCGATATCACCGCTCACGCCAGTCATGAAGGTATTCGCTGTTCCGGAGGACATGTGAAGCGTGTGGTGTGCGCGTGGTTGTGTGCGTCGGGTCTTCCCAGAAAAGCGTTATGATTTGGCGCGCGGAAACGCACTCGGGTGCCAAGTTTAGAGATCTCGGCCAGAACGCCTCGCACGGTTCCCCTCCACAGTATCGTTTCCGGTATCCGTGCTTGTTTCACATTCACGTATTATGGCTGGCGGCAAACGGGGTGGGGGCAAGCGCAACTTCGACGCGAATGTTAAGGTGCGCGCCCTCGTGAACGAGTTAAATTGGAAGCCAATTTGCGACAAAGAAGACATCTCGCAGGCGGATCTGCAAGACTACCTCCGTTTCATCGTCCTGAAAGCTGCCGCGCGCGATCACGACGCCTCCACGCTTTCGCCCCCCCCTCACGTGGACAAAGTGTGGCACAAACACCTCCTGTACACGAAGCACTACCGGACTATGTGCGACACGTTTCCTCAAGGAAAGCCTCGATCACAACCCATTTGGCGAGAACGACGAAACAGCTCACGAGGAGTGTCTTCGAACGACGCTACGAATGTACAAGAACCACTTCCAAGAAGAAGCGCCCGAATCGTGGAAGGAAGGGGTTGGGACGAGCTCATAAATGCTCGGTCGCGATACTGTGTCCGCTTCGAAGAAAGTCAAGACTGGGCCCGGAGTTCCCGACGACGGCAAGCTTCGTATACTCGTCGAAACATTGACCGGAGAAACGACAGAAATGTTGGTGAGACCGACGACTACAGTCTTGGCCATCATGCAAGCTATCGAAAATTTAAAAGGCATTCCAACATGCGCGCAAACACTCATTTACGGCGGACAACACCTAAAGAATGAAGGCACCGTCGCGTCCTACAACATGAAAAATGGATGCGTCCTTTTCTTAGTTGTGAAGAAAGTCAAGACTGGACCCGTAGATCCGAAGGCTGACATGATTATATTCGTCAAAACATTGACTGGAAAAACTTTAGAATTATTGGTGACACGGACAAGTACGATCGACGGCGTCAAGGCTGAGATCGAGGAAAAGAAAGGCATTCCCATCGACCAGCAGCGTCTTATTTTCGCGGGCATTCTGCTGAACGACGACCGCGCCGTGGCGGACTACAACATCCAGAAGGGATCGACAAAAAAAGTTCCGAGGGTTTTTTCACTATGCACGAGGTGACCGAGAGAGGATGAAAGGCACAAGACGTTTCACTCAACAGCTCGTACGGAATGAAACCAATCCCTTGACTCATAAATACCCCTTCATTCACAAACCACCGACGACGACATGAACGACGATTGCACCCTGGAGCAGTTTTTGACCTCCAGCAACTCGATGTCAAACACCTCCCACTGTTTCGCAGAGAAGAAGGTGGCGGGTCCGGTCGGCGGCCCCAGCTCAGGAGGTACTACTACGCGTCGCTTCCCCCCCGACCGCATACCCTTCAACCCTTCCTCGAATCCAGGAATCATCCCGTTGATCCCCAAACGAGTAGAAGCAGGCACACCCTTCCGATACGTGGAATCAATCGTGCCCCCATTCTCGTTATAAGCGATGTACTCGAACGTAACTTCCTGTCCGTCCGTGGGTAACTGCCCTGTGCCCTTTACGAAATCCTTATACACCAACCCGTCATCCTGCGTCACGAACCCTTCAGTTGTAATGACACGCACGTCGTACCCCTCCCTCACAAAAGTCGGGAACTCCTCCGGCGCGTTGTTGTACTGCTTTATTTTCTGGTTATTTTCAATCGCCTTGGCTTCTTGTTCCGAGATGCCGCGCTTTTGGAGATCCGCGGTGTACTGCTTCCGGGCCTCGATGTCTGGGGCGTCGCCCACAGCGACGTCGTCGAACGGGATCTCAACGACCTCAAGGGATTCAAAGTTTTCGGAAGGAGCAGATTTGGGACTCGGCTCTGAACTCGATTCACTCGACACAGAAGTTTCTGTTTCTGGGGACGACGTCATCTCTGCCGCATCCTCCGCGCGGACTGCGGGGGCGAGCGCGAGGGCCAGGGCGGCGGTCGCAGCGACGACGCCTCGTGTAAGACGCGCGCGGCGATCCTCGCAATCGCGTTTGTTCGTGTCCATCGACGTGGCAGTGACGTCCAGTCTCGAGGTTCCGCTCGTCACGCGATCGGCCCGCCGACCGGCGCCACGCATCGCTGATTTATTGAAAGCGCCATCAGCGACGTGACGACGCGCGCTGAGCTCTCGCGGTCGCACGCCAGCGGTAACAGCGAGTGACGAAACGCACGACGTCGACATGTTGTTCGCACACCACGAAAACGGCCGAAAGCGTGCGGATGGCGTAGACGACTGCGGAAGGACGAGCGATCGAGGAGATAAAATCAGATGCCAGCGAGGATCTCGATTTTCAAGCGTAGAATTTTGAAGCTTTTTGGGGTGTCAATTGATGACCGAACCGCGTTCGCTTCACTCGGTGCGCGCGCGGCGCACGCGACGGCACCTACGACGCGCGATGGAGAGCGGTGTGGTGGTGCAACCCGCGCTGGCGCCAGAGAGCAGAGTCGGGGGTTTTGACCCGGAGGAGGTGCCTCTACCGTCGAACGATGCACAGGTTGAAACAACCACGATTTTACCCGCCGCTGACGAGGCTGGTGGGACACTGGGGAAGATTAATCAGGCTTCTATTGGAGATGCGGACGACTCGTCCCCTGAGAAGCCCCCCACGCCACCCACGCATTTGAGCCTTGAACAGCTTCGTTTGGAGATCGACAAAGCGCACGGGAGCTTACCGGATGTCCTACGGATGTCTACCGTGGAAACGCTCGCGGAACGGGTCGCTCCGTTGTTTGAAGAAGACGATCATGTCAGGTACGTATGGGTCAACAATCTTGACGTCAAAAACACACCCGCCCGATGACTATCCGAGACTAAATACTCATAGTACTCACACCTCTCGTCTCTTTCCTTCGCCTCCTTCCCTCCTCAATAGATCGCCCGCCGTCGCGCCCGAGCTCCTCCGCCGCCCCAGGGCGCCTCCGAGGTGGGAAGCCCTGGAGTCGGCAACGAGACGAAACAAAGCCGACAAAACGCACGCGCCCGATACCCAAATCACATCCCTGGATGAGTTGCATCGATTAGCGGACCGGGCGGAGGCGCGTATTCGAAATGCAGACCTTCGCGCCCCTATGGACGATGACGAGAAATTCGCACTAGCCAAGCCGCTGGGTACGGGACTGGTGGCGTGCTTCGGGTGCGGCCGAGTGCTTTCAATCGGTTCGATACAAAAGCACAAAGAGTTCAACTGCGCGAAAGCGGCGGCGCTTCTCGGGGCGGACGGGGTGGAGGCGAACCTCAAAAGCGTACAAGGGCGACTGAAGGAAGACTGTACACCGAAGAAGGAGCCGCCGCAACTCGCCGTACCAATCGCGTTACCGATGAAACCGAAACCGAAACCATTCGAGACGAAAAAACCAAAACAAAAAGCTGCGCAGAATTTACACCCCGCGCCCAGCAGCCCCTCATCGCCGATCGTTCCCAAAGAGAAACGGTCAAAGAAGCCGCGGAAAGCGCGGGTCGAGCTTGGCGCGAGTTTCCTGAACAATGACGCGCTTGCAAGGGAAGCACGGGAAGTGACCTTCGCAGGCGGGTTCCCGGGGTGGGACGTCGGGGTGACCACGGGACGAGGGTTGGGGCCTCCCGGGATGAGCGCCGGTGGAATGAATCCCGCGTTGAGTAGTCCCGGCATGAGTCCCCGGTCCATTCCTGGCTACAACGTACCTGGTGTGCCTACGAACTTTGTACCTCACGTGCACCCCACCTCTCTAGGCCAAAACGGCCTCGACTTACAGCAACTACTACAGCTGCAACGGGAACACAGCAGCGGTTCGTTTAGGTACTCCCCGCAAAACCAACAAACTCAACCTCAAAACATGTCGCGATACGGAAGCTTCCACGTCCCCGGTGCACAAGTGATGCGGGGTGCGAATGGCATGTCGCCGAGTGGCATGTCTCCGGATGGAAGGTCACCTACTGGTATACCGACGATGTCACCGTCACCTACTGGTATACCACCTACTGGTATACCGACCGCGATGCCACGTACGCATATCCAGTCACAAACTATTAGCGCCGTGAATCAATCCTTTGCCAACGTGTTTGACGCTGATTTCGGGACGCGCTTCGACGGTGGGAAAAGGAGAAGAGGGGATGAAGAAATGGCGGCGAACGCGCATGTCACGCAACAGCAGCACATGCAGCACATGTCTCACATTCAGCAAGCGCACGGCATGCCGAGCGGTATGCCTCACACGCAGCACATGCAGCAACCTATGCAGCACCCCATGCATGCTCACCAGATGTACCCGGTGCATGTGCACCAGATGCAGATGGCGCAGATGCAGCAGATGCACGCAATGCAGGTCGCGCGCCAAGCCTCCCAAAATCAAACCGGCAAGGAAAAGAGAACCTCGTAGCAGTGTGTTGTCGGTTGTGTTAATCGAATCAATGTATCAATAATAAAAAGTGTTCTATTTCCTGTCTAACTGGTCTATCAGTTCCTTAAATTTGACGTACCGTCGCTTGTACGCCTTGTGCGGCTGTTGAGTATTGTCGTAACTCTCGGCGTCGCCGCCGCAGTTCGCGCACTCGGCGTCCCACCCGTCCCCGAGCCACCACGGCGAGCCGCACTCCAGGCACGGCATCTTGGGCCAAAAATGACCAATGCCTTCGGGGAACTGCTTGATTTCCGTGCCTTTCGGGGGGGCGAGGAATGCTTCACTTTGGTTAACGCCGACCTTGCCGCCGAATCGTAAACCCGCAGCGCCAGTTGGTTTTTGAGGAGTCGTAGTCGACAGGTTTGCAACGCCGGCAGTCGCAAAGACTACTGAGTTGACATTTCCCGTCCCTGATCCCCCTCCCCCATCGACTTTCTGCCACGCGTGTAGCCTTGTTTGCGCCTGCATCGCGAGCGCGGCGGACCCGCGGCCGCAGAGCCGCACGCCCAGCGACGCGAGGTGCGCGACTTGCATTGGCCAAGGCGCGAAGCACAAGCCGCCGCTTAATTTTTCTAAAGTTTCTGGAGTAGTACTCCCTTCATCACTACCCTCCACTTCTTCAATTTCATCCTCCGTAAGGAGACACGCGTCCAAGGCGGCTCTCAGCGCAGTCCTGTCCATCGCCTCCGTGCCCTCGAACACCAGCTCCGTGCGTCGCTCCCCCACGAACACGCACGACCACCGATTGGAAGGCGGCAGGGGGAAGGAGCGTGAGTTACCAGTCTGTGATAAATCATCGTCCCACCCGGCGCCGCCGCACGTAACCTGCACGTCCCCCGGCCTCGCCGAATCGGGGGTCACCCACGCGCCTCTCACCGCAGGTCGGTTTGCGAGCCACACCGCGCCGTTCGAGTTTAACACGCCAGCGAAGGGACCGCTGGGGGGTCTAGTTGACGCAGTGGAAGGCTCGTAATTCGACAAACTAGAGGTTGCCGCCGTCGACGTCTCCGAGCCGACCAAGCGAGCCAACAGCGCCGCCGCCGCTACCGCCGCCGACGCGGACGCCGCCGCCGCGGAGGACGACACGGCCGCGGAAGCAGCCGCAGCTAAAGCCGCTGGATCGGCAATTCCTCGAGTTTCAGTCATCAGTACTTTCGCCATCGCCTCCGCTTCCACAGCGGCTGCAGCTGCTGCGGAAGCTGCGGAAGCCGTGGAAGCTGCCGCGGCGGCGACGGAGGCACTTAACGCGTTTTGTTCGCGCCACGCCGTCACGGGCCCCGTCGTTAAGTTCGCAAAGTGTTCCAAGAGCGTTTTTTTCAGCCGTTTCGGGTAAAACGGCCGTTTCGCGACGTACACCATGGGTGTTTCTTTCGACTCTGAGGCACTAGAGTCAGCAGTAGAGTCAGCGGTGTTCACGGTTTCGCGTTCAGTTTCCTTCGCCGACGCTTCTGGAATTTTAACATCGCTTTCTGTTCCCACTTCTCGCTCCGCCTCCATCGCCTCCATCGCCGCCACCACTACATCCGTGACGTTCTCCACTTGCTGCGCGATTTGCTTCGAGTTCTTGTCGTGCTCGAACGTGACCCGGTTGTAGAACACAGGAGTCTCTTCACCAGCGAGCCAGGACGGAGGCGGAGGCACGCCGTCGCGTTCCTCCAGCACCTTCGCCGCCGCGACCACGCAGGCGGGCAAGGAATGTTTGTTAACGTCGTCAGAGTTTCCAACTCCGTAGAACTTCATGAGATTTTCGTCGTCGTCGTTCGTCAAAAACTCGGCATTGGGAAAAGCCTGTTCCATCAACCGCGTAACGTTCGGGTCAGCTGAATTTGAATTGTTTGAAAGGTGTATACGTAGGTCCTTCATCAGCTTCCCAGCTACTCCGTCCGCAACCACGGCCCGCGCGCCTGCTAATATAGAGTTTGAGTTCGCAACATCCGGCTTATGCAGCACCACTGATTTCGTCGCGTCGCCGACGGCGCTTAGGATTTTCAGCAACACGCCTGTGTCATGTCCGTGCGCCACTAAACACGCATCTGTGATGTTGAGTTTCTGTAGCAGCCGCAAAACCGGTTTCGCAACCCGCCCAGGGTACGGCGAAGACAGCTCACCGACCAGGTCCTTTTGAAGCGGTTTATAATCCAAAACGAATAAACAATCGCAGGCCGTGTTTGCGAACAGCGCCGCCACGGTGTCGTGGGAATCCAACACCGCGGACATGGGATGGTTCCGTGATGAAAGTCTGGAATTGTTAACATCTGCGGGTAGACCTGCGTTGCTTCCTGTCACCACTCCAACCCCGCTCACCGCACCAAAGGCCTCCCCGCCGCCGCCGGTCACGACAACCACCGCGCGTTCCGCTTTAAATCGTGGCTTGTACGGCCGTCCCCGGGTCACCACCCAAAGGTTCGCCTCCACGAACGCATCGGGGTTCACACGACGCTCGCTGGCCTTGCGGCTCATGGAGGAAGACCCGCCGCCGCGGGATGAAAGGAAACCCGCCACGCGCCCCTACCAGTGGCACGTCCGAGACTTGGATGCAAACAATGCCGAAACCTGGCGTGCCGATTTTCCTTTTCCGAAGTCGCCGCCGCCGCAGCCGAAATCGATTCACTCTCCCCCGCACGTCGGTGGCTCACACGGTCTCCCGGCTAATCCATATCGCGTCGTAGGTCTTAGGTTTAGGGTTAAGGGTTAGGGTTGCCATGGTGTGGTTCCAGTGCGAGGATTGCGGTGATACGCTGAAGAAGCCCAAGGTGAAAGGCCACGCCGGTCATTGCAGCGCATCTCGTTTCTCTTGCGTCGATTGCCTGCAGGTGTTCGATGCGTGGAGTGTACAGGGCCACACGACTTGCGTTACAGAGCACGAGAAGTACGCGTTGTCCATCACGAAACCGGGGCAGGAGCACTTGATGAGCGCGGCAGCGGCGGCAGGGGCGCAGGGCGGCGGCGGCGGTCCCATCTCGGGTGCAACCCAAATCGTGGGTGAGCGTTTCCTAGCAAAAGGCCCTCCGTGGGACTGTTCTTGTTGCAACGTGAAGTGCACGAGTCAAGAAACACTTCAAGGGCACGCGCAGGGCAAGAAACACAAATCGAAATCGCGAACGAAAATGGCGACCATGGGACTGCAGTTGGACGGCTCGCCGTTGCCCCCGCCCGAGGAGAAGAAGGAGGAGAAAAAAGATGGCAAACGCGACCGCGACGGCGACGAGGTTGAGAAGAAGCAGAAAAAGGCCAAAAAAGACAAGAAGGACAAGAAGGACAAGTCCTCGAAGAAAGAGAAGAAGGAGAAGAAGGAGAAGAAATAGAATGGGGGTCGTGTCGTGACGTTATGATTTATTCGATTGAAACTGTCCCCACTGGTTTTTGTTTCGGGATGCACTTTCGAAAGTTGCCGGCAGCGAGAAACGGCCAGCATCGGGAGAAACAAGGGTCTATCGAGGGTCTAATCGCATTTTTTCGCCTAATTCGAGTCGTCCCCGTCATCCGAAAAAGTCAAAGGTCATCCCGAGGAAAAGTAATCCCCTCCCCGCGTGTCCCCACAACGCTGCGCGCACGCTCCACGCGCTTCCCCCCGTGTGCATTGCACCGTAGGCGTCATCACCAGACGTTGCCTCGTGCCCCCTCGTGACACTAGGCCCTCACTCCGCCTGCCACGATGGACCTCAAGTCCATGATTCACGAAGCGAAATCGCGCGAGATGGGATTGTACGAGCGATTCCAGCAGTACGACACCGATGGGACCGGGTGCATAGGACAGGTAAGTGGAGGTTCTTTCAGAGGCACTATGCATATGCTTATTCCTAGTATGCACGCCATGGCACACCAACCGGTTCATGGTGTATAGCAGGCTAGCGCACCCACACACCCTCCCCCCTCTCTCCTTCCCCCGAATCCCCAAACTCACCGCAATTCCCTCGGCACGTCACCAAATTCACAGGAAGAGCTCACGCAGCTTCTCGTCAACTTGAGGATCATGGAAGGCCACGGCGAGGACCAGCAGTTCATCGCGCAGCAGTTCAATTTAACCGACCAGGACGGGTCAGGGGAGATCGACTTCGAGGAGTTCAAGGTACGTATCTTGGGTGCCGCATAGCATAATTCGTCACGAATTGAAATTGAGGCCCTAACAATACGGAAGGCACCGCATCCGAAATCGCCAATTACACTTTTTCCCGACTGGTTCCCGGCTTGGAAACAAAAGAATCGCCGGCGTTTTCCCCCTTTTGGTTTTTTTGGAATCGAGAGTCAAAATCAAATCTTACATCTCATCCCCTCCAACCCCCCCCCAAACAACCCCCCAAACCCTCACAGACATTCTACAACGCGTGCATCGACTACCGCAAGCACGGCCGCGGTTCCAAGAACAGTCCTGGGCGTGATGCGAACGGCGCGCCTCGCATCAAAGGCAAGGATGCCAAGGCTTTGACCCCCGAAATCGAACACGCCCGAGCGGTGAAGCGCCGCGAACGCGCGGAGCAGAAGGCGAAGGCGGCTGCGTTGCTGGCGGAGGAGAACCGGGCGCGAAGGCACAGGCTCACCATGGCACGGTCGCACGGGCGGGATATGAAAACCTTGACGCCTGAACTGGAGTCTGCCCGGTCTGCGATCGCGGTGCGAAAAGCTCGGGAAAAGCACGAGATGGAGGAACGCATGGCTGTGGAGAACGTGGAGATGCGCCGGCGGATCGAAGCGAACCACAGGAGGGGCAGAGACGCTAAAGAGTTGACTCCCGAGATCGAAGAAGCCAGGTCTCAAATCAGGCGTAAATCAATGATGGACAAGGAAGCTATGGAAAAGCGTTTGCGCGAGGAGAATGCGGAGCAGAAGCGGAGAATCGCGGCGGCGATGGCACACGGACGGGACGCAAAAGAGTTGACGCCGTCGGAGCAAGCCGCGCGGACCATGGCCCGGCGCAAGTCCCACATGGACAAAGCCGCGATGGAGAACAGGCTAGCGGAGGAGAACGCTGAGATGCGAAGAAGAATCGAACTCGCGCACAGCCGGGGACGAGACGCGAAGGAGTTGACGCCAGAACAGGAGCGAGGCCGGGCGTTTGTGGCGCAAAGATCGAGGGATGAGAAAGCCGCGGCAGCGCAGAGGTTGGCGGAGGAGAACGAGCAGATGCGGTTGAGGATCGCGGCGTCCATGGCGCGTGGAAGGGATGCGAAGTCACTTGATCCGAACACACGAGCAGCTCGACAGGAAGTCGCGGAAAGAAGGAAACGCGAAAAGGCGCAGGCGGAGGCGCAGCTGCACAAGGAAAACGCCGCGCTCGCGGCGAGGCTTGCGGGGACGGGGATGTTCCCGGATACCAGGTACTGACGGGTCGGATGGCGGGTGAGTTGTATATACGATGTGTATAGAGTCATGAATTGTGGGGGTTTTTTTCGTTCTTTCTCTGCGGGTCGGGGTTTTCCAAATCGCCGGCGGGGTTCTTCTCACTATCAGGGCACGCCGTTCGCCAACGCCCACTCGAGTACGCGCCCTCTCGCAACACCGCGAGTGTGCAGGCCCCACAGGCAGCCGTTCGTGCGCACCCACTGTAGAATCCCGAGGTGCCCGCCTTCCGCCACTGCCTTGCACGTGTCTGCACTCCACGGGCAGCCGTTCGCTTGCGCCCACTGCAGCATCTCGAGATGTCCGCCCTTCGCTGCTGCCCAACAAACAGTCCGTTCTGGACATCCCAGGCGACCTCCCCGTTGCATGCGCTGCACCGCGCTTAAACATCCAAGCTTTACGGCGTTATCCTCATCAAGCT
>MDSY01024508.1_pt1 | contig 15491 bp, 5 predicted proteins | sample 811131 | NCBI WGS metagenome assembly MDSY01 (sample SAMN05326643, study PRJNA326480) | marine metagenome | isolation source: seawater | place: Atlantic Ocean: South West | collected 2010 | reverse complement strand
TGATGAAGGTATGGAAATTTATTCCAATATTGAAAAAAGATTAAATTCTTAATCAAACTGTAGAGCGGTCGCCCTACGGGGCGATTACAAACTACAAACTTAAATTATATGGAAAAAAACAAATCTAAAGGTTTAGGCGATACAATAGAAAAAATTACAAAAGCAACTGGAATAAAAAAAGTTGTTAAAAAAGTTAGTGAAATAACTGGTAAAGATTGTGGTTGTGATGAAAGAAAAGAAACTTTAAATAGATTATTTCCTTATAATTATTAAATAAAAAAATATGGCAATACACGTTAACACGGTATATCAAACAGTTCAAGCTTTAGCAAACAAAGAGCAAAGAGGTTACTTAACGCCTCAAGAGTTCAATAGGTTTGCTCATTTAGCAACTAGAGAAATATTTGAACAATATTTTTACGATTTAAATCAATTTAAAAGAACACCTGGTAACAGTACAGAATCTTCTGATATGGTAAACTTATTAGAAACTAAAATAACAGTTTTTAGACAAGATTTTGACGCTTTCAACCTTGTAGGCGCTCAAACTGCTATGCCAGCTGATGTTTATAGAGTTGAACAAGTTATTGCTCAAGATGTAGATCCAACAACGGGTGCTGCTAGTAATAGAAGAGTCTGTGATGTTGTTACTCAAAGCGACGCTAATGAACTACTTGGTAGTCCATTAACTACGCCAACATTAAGTAATCCAATCGCTGTTCTTGGACCGAGAAATAGTAGTGTTATTGCTCTTCCTAATACTATAAATGCTATGATAGTAGCGTATGTAAAAAAACCTAATAAACCTGAATTTGGTTATATTGTAGTAAACAAAAAACCAGTTTACGATGACAGTAGATCCACGCACTTTGAGTTTCATGACTCTGAGTTTCCTGAGTTAGTTTATAGAATATTAAGCTACGCAGGTATAAATTTAAAAAGAGCAGATATAGAACAAGCTGGTCAAGTAGGCCAAGCAAAACAAATACAACAAGAAAAAATATAATAAATGGGTTTATTAGATAATACTACACAAGCTGAATATTATGGTGGAGAAAATTTTGGAAATTATCAATTTACATCTTTAAATTTAATAATAAAGCAATTTATGATTGCTTATGTTGGTGAAAATAAAATAATATCAAAACTCAGAAGAAGTGATGTTCAATTTCACGCTATGAGAGCAATGCAAGAGCTTTCTTTTGACGTATTTAAATCTCACAAATCTTTTGAATTTAATCTTAGTGAAACATTATTAATGCCATTGCCTCAAGACTACATTAATTACACTAAAGTTAGTTATGTTGATAATCAAGGTATAAAACATCCTATATACCCAACTCTTAGTAATACGTCAAGTCCAACTAGTTTTCACCAAGATGATAGTGGTAATTTTATTTTTTATAATAGAGGAAATTTACAAAAATCTGGTAATTTATTAACTAATGGTGATTTTGAAGGAACAGAATACGCTACTAGTAGATTTACTTTAAATGTAGATCCTATAACGTCAGCTGTTAACACAAATCCTATAAACGCAAATAATATAGCTGGTTTCCCAGGAACAGCTGATACGGGTGGTGATGGAGAGTTTTCTGAAGGTTTCTTTTTTAACAAAAACAAAATACAAGGTTATAATCTTCCTATAGATCAAGGGTTTGTTGTAGGCGGTTTATCTATTAAAGAAGATGAAAAATATATATTAAAATATACTGTTACTAATTATGCTAAAGGTACTTACCAATGGATACTTTCTAACGATAACGAAGAAACACAATTTGTAACTACACCTTCAATATCAGCTAATGGAACTTATACTCACGAAATAGATTTATCTACAGGTACATCTACTAATACAACTATAAATCAAAGCTCTTTAGGATTTAAACAAATTGACACTACAGATGGTATTGGTGGCTTATATATAGAAATAGACGATGTATCTTTAGTTAGAGTTGGTTCTGAAGAAGAGTCTCAAACTTGGTCTAAATATAAATCTAACAAACCGTCAGAAAATACCGTTAACGATTATCAAGATTATGAAAATAATATATATTGGCCTAATGAAGGTGAAAGATATGGTTTAGATCCACAACACGCTCAAGTAAATGGATCTTATTATATAAATCAAACCTCTGGCATGATACATTTTAGTTCGAATTTATCAGGTCAAATTATAGTTTTAGATTATTTAAGTGATGGTTTAGGTACAGACGAAGAGATGCAAGTACATAAATTTGCTGAAGAAGCTGTTTACAAGTATATAGCCTATGCTGTTTTATCAACAAAATCTAATATACCAGAGTATATAGTTAGAAGATATAAAAAAGAAAAGTTTGCTGAAATTAGAAAAGCAAAATTAAGATTATCTAATATTAAATTAGAAGAAATTACGCAGATATTTAGAGGTAAATCAAAACAAATTAAACACTAATTAAATGCCAGAAATTAAGCATAATTTTACCGGTGGTAAAATGAACAAAGATCTTGATGAAAGACTTGTTCAAAATGGAGAATATAGAGATGCTTTGAATATACAGGTATCAACATCAGAAGACTCTGAAGTTGGTACTATTCAAAATATTCTAGGTAATGTAGGTGCTTGTAACTTTTCCGCTACAAACCCAAATCCAATACCGTTAGGGTCAAAAACAGTTGGTTCTATTTCTGACGAAAAAAACGATACTCTATACTGGATGGTAGCTGGTCCTTCAATAGATATACAAGACGCTAATTTTTGTGCAGATGTAGCTGCCGGTTTGCAAACACCTTATTCTTTTAAAGATTTAATTATGAAAAAACAAGGTCACGAAGGAGGTGGTTGTAGACCTGTTTTTGTAGATAAACATACAGTTATATTATCTAATACAGTAGGTGCTAATTTCGGTTTTGTTAATAATGGAAATGAGAAAGTTTTAAATATAGATAACTCTGTATTTTTAGATGAAATATCAGTCGGTATGACTGTTCAAGGTTTAAATTCAGGTTGTGTTTTAGCTGGTGGTGAAGATCCACCAACAATAACTGCTATTGGTAATTTAACTTCTTTTACTTCAGTTTTTACTCCAGAAATAATTACTTCTACAAATGAAAATATAGTATCTTTTACTAATACTTTTATTGAATCTGTTCCACCTGAACAAGGAACTGGCCCGGCCGTACCTGGTAATTTATTTATTCCACATAGTCAAATAGCTCTTTATAGTGACTTTCCAGAAGTTGGAGATACTATTATTGTTGAAGCTAGCAATGGATGCGGTACTATTTTTGAAGGTCAAATAGGTAGCCTTCCAAATGGAGGTGTACCAATTAACTTATCTGCTAACACTCCTCCTAACACTTTAGGGATGGATGTTGGTATGTTTTTAGAAATACATCCAACTAATAACGACCCTAACTCTCCATATTATAATAATACATTTTTATGTAATGGAGTTCCTGTTACTTCATCTACTGTAGGAACTGCTACTAGTATAAATGATCCTATTGCTCCTAGTGGTAATTTTATGTTTGCCCGTGTGCCTTGGACTGGAACAGGTCCTGATCAAGGGTATGTAACACAAATAGGACTTGCAGTAACTAGTACAAGCGCAACTAATGTTATAAATTTACCACCTACATCATCTTTTTTAGATGATATATATGAACTATTTTTTCCTGGTGGAAATTTTGATCCAAGCGCTGGTCAAATAGTTTTTGAGCCTGATGCTTTAAATTACACCTCATCAATAGGATTAATACAAGGACCTAGTGATCAATGTTGTATATTACCAAACTCTTCTGCAACACAGATAACATTTACTTTTTCAATAGTTGATTGTGCAGACATGGCTACTCCATGTGCGCCAGCATCAACACCTTCATCTAATACAACTTTTACAGCTACTTTTTCAACACCACCATTAACTTCGCCTCCTTTAGGCGCTTCAGTTATATCTTTAGATTCACCTTTAGATTTAACTATGGGCTTTGAATATTTAGTTTTCAAACGCAAAAGAGTATTAAACTATCACAAAGATAAACTTATTACAGGTATAAATATCGTAGATGATATGCTGTATTGGGTTGATGGTGTAGAACATGCTTCTTTAAATTTATCAAAAGGTGGTACAGAGCCTAAAAAAATAAATATATCACGTAGTGTACAAGGTACAAATTTAAATGGTAAAAAACATACTCAGCTTGTAAATAAATATTTAGGCCCAGGTATAGATGGTGAGGGAAGACAGAATATTCCTGTATTAGAAGAACATGTTGCTGTTATACGTAAATCTCCTAAAGAAAAACCAACAATTACAATAAACAGTGGAAGAAATGAATTTAGCACATTAACCGGTGTAACTCAAATAGGTTTTGATAATTTAAGTTCTGTAAGAGACACTTTATTACTACCTGTAACTGGTAATGACTTTCCTCATAATTTTAGTGGAGTCTCCGTTGGTGATACTATAAGAGTTGTAATAGAAACAGATATTGATAATAATACTGAGTTTGAACTTGATTGGCCTATACAATCAGGTAACGTAGAAGTTGTATTAAAAGAATTTGATGATGATGGTAATCCCCCAGTGATACCTATTGAAAGTAGTTATAGAATAAAAGGTACAGTTACTGATTGGGATCGTAACTCTTTAGTAGGTGATAGCAATGCAGCTGGATATGCTCCTTTTGGACCTATTGATCCAGCTGGAAACTGGGCAAACGGTGTAGCTATGGTTCAAATAAAAGTTACGTCTGTAGTTGGTTTTCCTCCTTTGCCAACAGGTAGCGCTACAAAACTTAAATACGCAATAGATCTATTTGAAAATAATGAAAAGTTATTTGAATTTAAGTTTCCTAGATTTTCATATAGATATAAGTATGAAGATGGAGAAACATCTACTTTTGCCCCTTGGTCAGAAATAGCTTTTTTACCTGGAGCTTTTGATTATCATCCTAACAAAGGTTATAATTTAGGTATGACAAACAGGATGACATCTGTTGCTATAGAGGGCTTTACTAATAATATACCTAAAGATGTTGTTGCCGTAGATATTTTATATAAAGAAGAAGGTAATCCTAATTGTTTTGTTATAGATACAATAAAGCCAAATGATCCAATAACACAAGACGAAGGATTTAATCCTTGGCATAGTGGTAATAACGGTTACTACGAAATAAAAAGAGAAACTATAAAATCTATTTTACCAGAAAACCAATTATTACGTGCTTATGATAATGTTCCTAGAAAAGCTTTAGCTCAAGAGATTACAGGTAATAGAATTGTTTATGGTAATTATATTCAAAACTTTAATTTAAAAAGCTTTGGTAGTATTCACGAGTATATTCCAAACTTTAGAGTTAGTTTATCTACATATTTACTACCTGAAGGTGGCCAACCTTTTCATAAAAAATCTATTAAATCATTAAGAGAGTATCAGCTTGGAGTTATATTTACAGATGAATATGGTAGAGAAACACCTGTTTTATCTAGACGTGGAGCTAGTGTTAACTTACCAAAAGAAAATGCAGCTACAAATAACAGATTACAATTAGCTTTTAATAATGCAGAGACTCCAGAAGGTATGGAGTACTTTAAGTTTTACATAAAAGAAACTTCTGGCCAGTATTACAATGTAGCTATGGATCGTTTTTATAGTGCTGAAGATGGTAATATATGGTTAGCGTTTCCTTCTACAGATGTAAATAAAGTAGATATAGATTCTTTCTTAATACTTAAAAAAGGTATTGACTCTAACGAGCTTGTTACTAATCCTGCTAGATACAAAGTTATAGCAATAGAAAATGAAGCGCCAGATTTTGTAAAAACATCTGTTTTAAACATCGGAACATTTGACCATAAGCCAAGTGATGGTAAACCTATATTTGGCGATGATAACTTTAATGCTTCTAGCAGTAATATAAGCCCTCAAGCTTCTCCACTAGAAAAAGCACCTGTAGTTGGTACTAGTACTTTTCACGCTTTATATAGCCCTTTTAACGATACTTCTGCTAATAAATTACAATCAATTACTCCATCAGACGGTACTCTTTATGTTGAATTTGAATATAACCAAACAGTAACAAATAGATATAAAATAGTAAGTGTTACTGCTGATGATGACGAGGTTGGCATGGCTTCTAAATACTTCTTTAAAATAGATGGTACTTTTGGTAGTGATGTTAATATTATATGTGATGATCCTGACGGGTTAAATGCTACAGAAATAAAAGAGGATGTTAAGATGAGATTGTTTAAATATGTAGTTGAAAACAAACCTCAATTTGATGGTAGATTTTTTGTTAAAATATATAACGATCTTGTTTTTGAAGAATACATAAGTGATGTTTTTCAAACAGATATTAACTATAGAGTGGTAACTGAACAAAAAATATTTTCGTTAGAAAACGAAAGTATTATGAACACTACACATGCTTTTGCTGTAGTTAGTCCACAAGGTGTTAATAGATTAACTACCAACCAATCTGCTTACGCTCAAGGATCTTCTGCAAACCCAATAGCTCAAGGTGGACCTAAAGAGCATATTGCAAGATCCGCTTATTTTGGAGAGCACTTTTGGTATAGAGATGCTTCGTCTCCAATTCAAGGTGAATATGGAGATTATGTTGATGTTAGGTTTAAGTTTCCAAAAAGAGATTTAAGCGAAAATTTTGGTAATCCTCCATCGCCTCAATATATTAGTGGAGTTGAAACAGATGTTTGGTTTATAGACAATGGTAACCACAATTTAAAAAGAATAGGTAACGACGCTGTGTGGTATGACATGCCAATAGATATGAACGCGGGTGATGTATATCCTCCGTTTACGAGTACTGGAAATAATGCCGTTGGACAAGGTATTTCTTATACAACTACTGCAGATACCAAGTCTCGTATTGATCTAGCTCTTGGTGGTATTGCTGGTGAAAAAATGAATGAAGGATGTCATTCGTATCACTGTGGTTGTCCTACTTGTTGGGACACTTCTGCTGGATATTCTAACACTGTGTTTCCTTCAGGTTCTAACTGGCTAGCAGATTTTGGTTTCGATAGAGTTGAATTAAAAAATATAAATAATTTTTATCAAGTTGGTGAAGATGGAGGAAATCCAAGTTATGATGATGAACAAACTAAAAGTATTGTTAGTAGTATAACTTCTGGTAGTAGATTTAAATGGAAAGAAGATCCTACTCAAACAATTTATACTTTTACAGATCAAGTTACATTTCAAAGACTAGCTCAATGGTCTAGACAGGTTGAACCTGCAGCAAAATCAGAAACAAGCCCATATATGTTTTCAAGTCCTGCTAATTTTCACAAAACATTTAGGCATTTTCTAGAGCCAGCAATGAATGGTTGGAATCCTATAGGTACTTATGGTCAACCAATAAGTAATGGTATAAAAATTGGTCTTAAAAAACAAGATATTAGTGTAAATACAACTAGCGGCTCTTCTACTATTTCTTTTGTTGCATCCATACCTGAAGATTTAATTATTGGTATGAAAGTTACAGGTGCTAACGGCTCTAACACTGTTATTCCTGCAAACACACTCATACAAAATATAGATAGACAAAATAATGAAATAGTTGTTACTAACGATGCTTTATCTACTAATACTCCTATTACTTTAGAATTTGGTTTTCCTATTAGAGTTATAGCTGGTTCTAGTCTTAGTTTACCAAATCCTACTTTAAGAGTAGATTCTAAGTTTGGATTATGTTCTAACAACAATGAAAAGTTTGACATAGCTCAAAATCAGATGGCTTTAGTTATTCATAGCAACTCTACCGCTGTTCCAAATAATTATTTGTTAGTTAAAGATGTTATACAAAACGGCCCTAATGATTATAGTGTAGAACTTACTGGTTATACAGAAGTCTTAACATCTACAGACTTAAACTTTACACCAACAGCTGGAAGGAGAGTTAGTTTTGAACAAGTAACTATGAATAGTGCTAGCCCTTATACCACTATTAATACAGATAAATCAATTGCTCATGAAGGCGCTAGTTCCACAAGATCTTCTATAGGTGCAGTAGGTTACACTATACAATTTGTTGAAGAATCGCTTACGTCAGGTGTAGGAGAAGGTTTAACTTCTAATCCATTACCAGACAATCCAGCGATATGGGAAACAGAACCAAAAGAAACTACAGATTTAAATATATATTACGAAGCTAGTGATTATTATCCTATTAGACTATCAAAAACAAATATTAATTATATAATACCTATTAATTCTAGTGTGTATAATGAAAACAATGTTTTATTAGGTAGAGTAATAAATAATTCTATAGATGGTGAAACTATACAGTTAAGTACTTCTGTTTTAGTAGAACCTGGTGGTTTTACAGATGTTAATGGAGTTTACATAGCTCCACTTGAAGTAAACGAAAAAATTTATATAGAAAAGCCAAACAATGAAATTATTGGTATATCTATAGTTGAAATAGTTGATGATCCTAGTTTTGTTGGGATTACACCTGCTGAAACAAGATTTTTTAAATTAGATAAAAATTTATTAAATGCAGAATACTTTTTAAATTGGCACAACTGTTATTCTTTTGGTAATGGTGTAGAGTCTAATAGAATTAGAGATAACTTTAATTTGCCTTATATTTTAAACGGTGTAAAAGCTTCTACAGTATTACCAGATAAATACGAAGAAGAGCATAGAAAATATGGGTTAATATACTCTGGTATTTACAACTCTAACAGTGGTGTAAATGATTTAAATCAATTTATACAAGCTGAAAAAATAACTAAAGATGTAAATCCTATTTATGGAAGTATACAAAAACTACACTCTAGAGATACAGACTTAGTAACACTTTGTGAAGATAAAGTTTTAAAAATATTAGCAAATAAAGATGCTGTGTTTAATGCTGATGGTAATCCTCAATTAACAGCAAACCAAAACGTTTTAGGTCAAACAATACCTTTTATTGGTGAGTATGGTATATCTAAAAACCCAGAATCTTTTGCATCTGAAGCGTATAGAGCTTATTTCTCAGATAAAGTTAGAGGTTCTATAATGAGATTATCTAAAGACGGTTTAACGCCTATATCTGAACACGGTATGAAAGACTGGTTTAGAGATAATTTAAGAATATCTCATACTATAGTTGGAAGTTATGATGATTTTAAACAAGACTACAATGTAACTTTATTACAAGAAGATGTTGTTGAAACACAACAAATAAGTGCTAATCAAACACAACAAACTACAACTAACAATACAATAACAGTATCTTTTAATGAAAATGTTAGAGGTTGGACTAGTTTTAAATCTTTTACTCCAGAAAATGCTATTAGCTGTGCTAACAAATATTATACCTTTTTAAAAGGTAAACTTTGGAAACATCATCACGAAGGTAGCAAACTTAATCCTCACCCTAGAAATAAATTTTATGGTCAACAATATGATTCTACGTTTAATGTTATTTTAAACTCTGATCCCGGATCTATAAAGTCTTTTACAACTTTAAATTATGAAGGAACTCAATCTAGAGTAATTGTTCCAATGACAGATCCTTATACTATTGGACCTGGCTTTGCATATTCAGGTATAACTATAGCGGCTCAACCAGTGCTAGATGGAAACTATTATAATTTAACAAAAGAAGATGGTTGGTTTGTACGTAGTATATCTACAGATCAAGAAAAAGGAGAAGTTCCTGAGTTTATAGAAAAAGAAGGAAAATGGTTTAATTGGATAAGAGGTAAAGATGCAAACTATAATATACAAGGTTACTTGACTAATGATTATGGTGATTTTGATGAAGAGTCTATGCCGATACAAGGTATTGGAAAAGCTTTACAAATAGAAACTAGCGCAGTAGAAGGTTGTACAGATCCTCAAGCGTTTAATTATGACCCATATGCTACTCTTGATAATGGTAGTTGTATATCTATAGTTTTAGGGTGTACTGATCCAAACGCTAATTTAAACACATATGATCCACTTGCAAATACTGATGATGGTTCTTGTTTATATACTGGATGTTTGAATGATCCTAGTGCTTTAAACTATGGTGGTCCTGGTTCTGGCGTTGTTCCTACTGTTACTAATGATGATGGTAGTTGTATTACTACTGTTACAGGTTGTACAGATCCAACAGCATTTAATTATGATGCAAGTGCAAACGTAGATGACGGTACATGTTATCCTATAGTTTTAGGTTGTACTGATGGTGTAACTCCAGCTTTCAATTATATAACACCTACTGGCAATAATAGTTTAGATGTTAATACAGAAGATGGTAGTTGTACTTATGGTGGTTGTACTTCACCTTCAGCAAGCAACTATTTAAACCCTGGTGTTGATTGTGATAGCGCTATTCCTTATCCTAATCCTATATCAAACCCATTACCACCTTGTCCTACATTTGACGATGGCTCTTGTATATTTCCTGTATTTTTAGGTTGTACAGATTCTTCTGCTTGTAATTATGATAATACAGCTACTGTTGATGATGGTAATTGCTACTCTATGGCTTGTTCTGTTACGGGTGTTGATGTTACTAATTATGGTGCTTTTGCAGGAGATTCGACTGGTAATTCTATTACGCAGCTTGGTAGTGGTATAGTTAACGCAGGTACTCCAATTGTTGGAGCAGAAAATACTTGTGGTTGTCAGTATTGTGAACCTCCTATAGTTACACATGTGAGTGATGATTACAACCCAACAAATGGTACTATTAGTTTTGGTTTTGAAATACAAGCTCCAGGACCAAGTTTTAATTTATCTAGCTTTCAATCTTTTAGATTACAATGGAGATATCAAAATGGTCCTTTTTCAGCACCAATAATATTAACTAACCAAGATATAACTATTTCTCATAATGGTGTTTATTCAGTAACAGTAGATAACGTTGTAATAATACCTAATGATCCTAATCAAGGTAGTATAGATGTTAGGGTTAGAACTTTCTGTAATGGTACTAATTCTGCTGGTATAACTCCAAGAAGTGAAACGCCACAAAGTGGTACTGCATTTATAAATAACGCTCAACCAGCTTATAATGCTGCAGCAAATTATGTAGTTCAAGGTTGTACTTGTAACGGTAATCAACCAAACTTTGCTGGAGTTGTTAATGATTGTTATGGTGATGGCGTGCCTTCTATAAATTATAATCCTTTAGCTAACACTCCTACTACTGGTATAGATCCTAGTTGTATACAAAATATACCTGGTTGTACTTGTGGTGGTAGTCAAGCAAACGGACTTATAAATGGCTCAGGTTTTTATAATGATTGTTTCGGTAATGGTTATCCAGCTGATAACTTTGACCCAGCGGCAACAACTGACGATGGCTCATGTACACAGACTTCAGGATGTATGGATTCTACTGCGTTAAACTATGACGCTACAGTTAGTGTACCAGATAATGCAAGTTGTGTTTATACTTGTGAACCAATAACTAATTTAACTGTTAGTCATATATCAGCAACAGGAGCTAGAATTAGTTGGACTCAATCGACTACACAACCTTGGGGTAACTTTAACTTCCCTAGTGCTGGTATACCAGTGGGACCAGATGGCCTTCCTGCTTATGTAGATTTAAGATTAAAAAGATTTGACGAAGCAACACAAAGCTATGTAAATGATTTATATTCTCCAGCTACAATAGCTTACTTATCACAGCCAACAATTTATGGTGCGCAAGGACCTTTAGCTGCAGAATCACCATTTGCAGCTATATTCTTAGATGATAGTTCAAGACTTAACGGTAAGTATACAGCGGGTATAAATTCGCAACTTAAAGGAACAGCTGCCAATGTAAATACACTAACAAGTGACCAAGGTCAAATTACTCAAGTAGAAATAGCAACCGCTCCAAACGATAATATGTCTTGGACTCTTGGAGGTTCAGACTTTAACACTCCTTTTGGGCAAGGATCAACTCCTACTAATAGTACTGTTAGCGACAACATGTGTCCTTCTTGTGATCCAATAAATGCTAACTCTGGCGCTGTACAACCTGGTCAAGGAGCTCCTGGTTTATTAAAACCTAACACTACATATTTAGTTGAATATGAATCTCATTGTACTGCAAACTCTTCGTCTGGAGTAGTATCAACAACGTTTACTACAGCTCACGTTGAAGGTTGTATGACTACAACTGCTGTAAACTATAATCCATATGCAACTTTAGATAATGGTTCTTGTCAAGTTGATGGATGTACAAACCCAACAGCTGTCAATTATGATCCTAATGCTAATAACGATGATGGTTCATGTATTACTGGATTAGTTGGTTGTCAGTCTTCTCCAGCAATTATTCCTGGTGCGTTTAGTGTACAACCTCCTATTGATAACATTACGCTTAGTTATGGATCAGCTAATATACCGTTTAATCTTAGTTGCGCGCAATCTACAGAATCTGGTAGTAATTCACAATGTAGTTCTCCTGTTAATATAGATCCAGGTGATAGTACTTCTATATGTAGATATAACAGTCCAGTAGTTTTTGCAGGAAATGAAGAAAGAGGTGCTGGTAATATTCAAAGTCCTAACATTGGGTATTATAGTTTGATAGGACAAGATCCTAGCATTTACTCTACCGCAAGTAGCACTGGTTCTATTCAATCAATATCAAATCAATTAGGTTTTTCTTTTGGAAACGGAACTACTACACCTCTTGGAGCTATTCCTAATGATACAAGTGCTAGAGGATATAAAACACATAGATTTCAAATAGCTGGATATAGTGTAGGTGGTGGTAATCCTTTTACAAACTTTACAAAACAAGATCATAATGTTTCTATATTATCTCCTAGTGCGTCTACTCATACAAATCCAGCTAATCTTAGCGCGGTTCAATGGGGAAGTAAATCTAGATTAAACGACGGTACTCAACCACAATATGGTAATATTCAAACTCCATCAAATCAGTTTTTTGATGACGATGCAAGTGCTGGTTCTCGTAAATATGTAAATTGTAAAATCACAGATAATGGAGGTAATGATTTACAACCAGATACGTCTTTTAGAATAAAAGTTACAAAAAGAGTGCAGACGCCTGATGGAAATGGTAATAAAAACCAACAAACACAAAATATACTAGCTACTACTTTGCCTTGTAATGACATATCTGTACAAAAATTCGTTGTTAATGGTTCTATATTCCTTAATTGGACAGCACCATTTAATGTTGGAGAAAACAAAATAGGTAATACAGCTGGATATGGTCAATTTATGAGACTTAGATTTAATCATATTCAAAATAATGTTACTACTAATACTTATATTCCTATCACTGGTGGAGCACAAAGTTACAATACTCCTGCACAACCTTCAGGTAGTGTACAGTATGAAACTGGTGTTGTATGCTTTAGTGGATTACCTAAAGTTACCGGTAATGGAGACGCTGTAGCATCTTCTCCAGATATAGATAACATGGATAAATGGGATCACATAGATGAAGGTACAAATCTAGGAGGTGTTAGTCAAAGTGGAATATAAAAATAGTATAAAAAAATTTAAAAATAATAATTATGTCTGGAGTTACACTAACACTTTTATTTGAGAGTAAAGTTTTTAAAGGCGGTCAAGCTGGGATAGGCGCAGGGCCAAATTTTACTACACAACATCCTCAACGATTAAATGAAGATATGCAAATTGGAGACACTATGTTTTATGTACCAACTACATCTTTAAATGGTTTTGGTACAGCAAACTTATCTGATGTGGTCAGACTAGGTGAAATAATTAATATAAGTGAAAAAATTAAAATTGGTACTCAAGATTTACACATGAGTGATACTCACAAACAAGGTGCAAACGCTTATCAAGAGCAGTATTTGCAAACTAAAATAGATGTAGAGTGGGACTCTCTTAACGTTCCACAGCCAACCATTGATGCTTTTTTCTTTTTTCAAAAATCACCTGTTGTTAACTCTACTAGTTTGGTTGGTTATTATGCAGATGTTAAGTTTGTTAATAATTCTAATAAAAAAGCTGAATTATTTTCTGTTGGATCAGAAATAGCAGAAAGTAGTAGATAAATAAAATTATAATATGAAAACAATAAGAGATTTAATTTTTGATACTAGTGATTTACCAGCTAACGGTGCATCAAGAAATATTACTATTGTAGGTGATGATGGTGCTGTTTTTAATTTAGAAATACAAAATGAAGACTCTCATTATTATAATTTTTATACAAATAAATTTCAAGCTATTAAAACAGGTTTAACAGATATAATTATTGAAAATGGCTCATATAGTGATACTGTTGTTTTTCCTGCCATATCTGATAACGATCATTACGATGTGTATTTATATGCTACTATAAACACTCAGCATTTACCTCGTACAGAGTTTCGTTTTGCTGATGGTAGCTTAGATATAAATAGTTCTACTGGTTCTAACTCTGATTTATTACAAAAAATAATATATCAATATGTAGACGTAACTTTAACTTTAACAGCTCAATCAATTACAGGTGACTCAAGTTTTACTGGTATTACTGTTAGTGCAGATACTTTTTCTGTTTCTAGAGGTTCAAATTATTTAAAAGTACCATTTGATATTTCAGTAACAACTGGCTCTAATAAATCTTTTACACTTGATACACAGCCTAGTGGTAATGATATATATAGTAACATTTCAAGAGTGGTAGGTAGTGCTATTTCTGTATCGGGTGAAAATATATATCCAACAGTAACTAGTACAGATACTGTAGATGGTACTGTTGAAAATGCAACTAAAATAGTTATGGACACTAATGTTGCTAGTACAATGGTTGTTGGTGATAAAGTAACTGGTTTGTCTAGTGGAGATGGAGTTACCGTTGCTGAATTAGATCCAGATGGTGATAATCCAAAAGAATTTTCTGTTTCAGCAAATGTTAGTATAGATGATGGAGCCACATTAAGCTTTAGTAATGAAAAACACCACGTGTGGTCATTAAATAATATTTACGGTTTAACACAAAATAATACTGTAATAGGTGATAATATTGCTGCAGGTACTAAAATATCGCCTTATATAGATTCAACAACTGTATTTAGTGGTACACCTCAAGAAGAAGAAATAATAAACGTTAGTATAAACGCTTTAGATTCATTAGGATCAAAACCAACAGTAACAAATGGCGTTATAACATCTCAATCTGGAAATGTTGTTTTTAATAATCAACAACCACTTGTTTTAGCAGGTGATACTATAAAGTTTTGGGGACAAGGCAGACAAGCTATTTTTAACGCTACTGGTTACGATATAGAGTTTACTAATTTAAAAGTTACTTTAGGACAAGTGTCTACAAGAACAACATCAGCTGTAAGTGCTAGTACTAGTGTTCCTGTAGCTGAAAGAGCTGGTATATTAGACAATGTAAGTACTGTTAGAGGTATAGGTATAGATGCAAATAATAATGACCCAAAAGTTGCTAGTGGAGCTGGCGCTGTTAGTGGCGCTGGTACTATAGTTTTAGCTAAAGCTCAAACTTTAGAAAATGGTGTAACATTATTTTTTGATGGTGCTAGTAATATAGCTAGTATA
>MDSY01119453.1_pt1 | contig 15494 bp, 10 predicted proteins | sample 811131 | NCBI WGS metagenome assembly MDSY01 (sample SAMN05326643, study PRJNA326480) | marine metagenome | isolation source: seawater | place: Atlantic Ocean: South West | collected 2010 | reverse complement strand
TATTGTTTTTTTTGCGAAGCAATTATCGTCGCTAGAAAAAGTAGCCGACACACTGGCGGTATATCGCGATGTTGCTCCTGAACTTATTACTGAAGTCGCCAATATCAGCGATCAAATTCCACTAATCGTCAAGGAAGTTGAGTCTATTCGAACTCAAATTCCAGCAGTATTGGCTGAAGTGTCGGCGCTACGCAAAGATACTATTCCCGCAATTTTACAGACCGCAGATGTGTTGCAAAATACGACTGTGCCTGCACTTCTTGTTGAGAGTAAAGCGTTGCGTGAAGACACCATCCCATTAGTAATGAAAGAATCTGTAGCGCTACGAGAGCAGACTATTCCTGCTGTTTTGTTAGAGTCAAAAAATCTTAGAGAACAGGCAATACCGGCAATCCTGCTCGAAGTTAAAAAAACCCGGGAAGAATTACCAATGCTACTGACACAAGCGACTACAGTAGCAAAGTCAGCAGGAAAAAATGCTTCAGAAGGTGCTGTTTCAGGCTTTTTTAGCGGCATTATTAAAGCACCCATAAACCTTATTTCAGGCGCTGAAGGAGCATTTTCTAAAAGTGAAAATTTGTCCGATGCAGATCAAAAATTGATCACTGAAGCCAGTATGCTAACTCTTCAGAAAAACTATCTTGGCGCTGTTCAAAAATGGTCTAATTCAAAAAATGGTCATAAAGGTAATGTCACCTTAACCGCTATGGTGGTCAACGGTGATGAGCGTTGTCGCGAATTAACCTACAGGGGTTTTAAGCGACGAAGAGAGGTCGGGAAATCATTAATGACGCTTTGTCATGACGAAAAAGGGCAGTGGAGCAGTAAAAAATAATCAATTTATACTGTCAAATTTATTGCTGGTGGTAGCAGCAACAGAAACGCTGGTAATATCGCGGGTTGCCACGTAGCTTTATGGGTTAACATGCTCATGCTTAGTGCCCATAATCAACCCCTATTTTTAATGAGAGTGAAACTGTTCACCATCATGGCTGTGTTTATTAAGCTGTGTGCCTAAATTTTCTGCTGATTTATCTGCAGGATTTTTTGCGGGTATTACCAAGGTACTGTGCGGATTAAGATTGATTTTCTTTGGCTCAGGTAATAATGGCAAAACTTGCTTCTGAAGATCTTGGTGAAGATGATAATGATCATCTTCATTAAGTGGAAAATCATCTGCATACTGAGTGTGCTGATAGCCGTGTAGCTGCATCAAAAATAATAAACCACCCGCTATCATCAGTGCGACATTAGAAACATTGCTAAAACGCTGAAAAGAATCCTTTTTTCGCCAGCCAATTAATACGATCAACATAACACTCAATGCAAGTACTTGGCCGATTTCAACGCCCATGTTAAATGATAATATTTTTAGTATTAGACCGTTATCGCCAAGAGGTAGTTGTTGTAGCCTCGTAGATAAACCGAAACCATGAATTAATCCGAATATAAAAACCATCAATGTCAAATTTGGCGACGACATCTGTAAATACTTCTTGAAACCATCCAAATTATCAAAAGCTTTGTAACACACAGTCAATGCAATCACCGCATCAATTAAATAGTAATTCGCCTTAATGGTTAATAATGTAGCAAATATTAACGTTATCGAATGACCAATTGTAAAAGCCGTGATAACTTTAAGTACATCGCGAAAATTTGTTAAGAAGAAAATCACACCAAATAAAAATAATAGGTGATCATAGCCCGTCAGCATATGCGTTGCACCAAGGTGCATGTACTCAAAATTGTTGGCGTTTAATATTCTGGCCTGATCTTCGGCGGACATTCCATGAGCAATCGCACTTATGCTTGTTAAGCTTAGCAATAGAAGTATAAGTAGTCTGGTCATAATATTTCCAAATTATTGATTCAATTATTACTGCTATTGAAAGTAGGCTTTATAAGCGTATAAATTTTCGAGCTTGTAGCTGATGTCGATCTATTAAGAACGTTAATATCGAGCATAATAGCTAATATATTGTCATATAAGCTAACAAAATTTACCAGATTTAAGATTGTTCGCCCGCTGTTTGGCCACGGTTTTTATTTAAATACGAGCTTTTATATTCATCATGCATTAGTAATTAGAAAAATTTATAGAATTACAATTATTTCAGCATAATAATTTATCGACATAACGACTTCATCTAGGTGAGGAACCATTTTATAAGCCTATGGACCATGGCAAATCCTCACTTACAAACCAAGTTTATTAGGCCCCTGTTGCTAAGAGCAATAAGATAAAAATTTTGTATTTGAAACCTTAGAAACCTGTTTTGTTAGGCAAAATCTAAGCCGTTGTTGACTGCAATTATGAGTGTCGAAACTTTTTAGGCCTCCAGCAATTCGATAGTCGGTTGGCTGACAAACTGAGTAATAGCATTGATGAGATCCCTATGTTGTGGCAAATATTATTAATGCGGCTGTGATAATTACCAAATTACTGCTGAACGCCTAGTCGCTCATTCGGTCATTGTTGCAATATTCAGCACCATTTATTAGCATTAACTATCTTTGGGTGCCAGTCAATACCGACATGGTTAATGCACACTATTAAGACAGTCATTACTTACGCTCGCTAAACTAACTGCCCGGTTTGATAGTCACGAATAGCACGCTTAATTTGTTCAACGCTATTCATTACAAAAGGTCCATGCTGAACGATCGGTTCATGCAAAGCCTTGCCACTGATAAGCAACAGTTTTGCACCTTTGGAGCCAGAGCTTAGGGATAAATTCCCGCCTTTTGAAAAAAAAGCCAACTGCCCCTGCTTAACCCCTTCATTTAAACTGCCTTGGTACACATACACTTTGACCGAGTTAGGTATATTGAATGCCAGCTCAATGTTATCACCTGTTTGCAATTCAATATCCAGCAACAGAGGCTGAGTCGACATTTTTGGCAATGATCCAGCTAGTTTTATGCCATTGGCAATAATATCGCCGGCAATAGCTCTTACTAAGCTGCCTTTTTTGGTTAGTATCTCGGCAATGTGTTTTGTTGGCAGTTCACAATAAGCCGCTGGTTTCATTTTTTCAGCTGCCGGTAAATTTAACCAAATCTGAAAACCATGAAGTAAACCCTTATTTTTTAGATCCGTTGCTGCTTCGGGCATTTCAGAGTGTAATACCCCTCGACCTGCGGTCATCCATTGCACATCTCCCGCCTCGATAACGCCTTCATTACCCATATGATCGCGGTGGTGCATACGCCCGGTTTTCATATAGGTAATTGTTTCAAAACCTCGGTGTGGGTGGTCTGGAAAACCGCCAATATAGTCCGTTGCATCATCGCTATTGATTTCATCAATCATCAAAAATGGATCTAGTAAGGCGTTAAGCGCAACTCCGCCGATACGTTTTATTTTTACTCCATCGCCGTCACTAGTAGCTACCGCGTTAATAATCTTTGTTATCGTTCTCATAAAGCCCTGCTATTAAAATTTCAGCTCGGTATTATTCTAAGCAAATAAAGCGGCACGATTATGTGCCTTAAAAAAATCGTGTACGGGTCCTAAGGGCACTATGGCACTGGGGTTGATCGTCTCGTGACTTGCATAGTAGTGCCTTTTAATATGTTCAAAATTGACTGTCGCAGCGACACCGAATACTTGAAATAGATCGCGCACATAGGCACTGAGATGAGTGTATTGAAGCAATTGCTTCAAATTACACTTGAAGTGCCCTACATAGACCGCATCAAAACGAATTAAAGTGGTAAATAAGCGCCAGTCGGCCTCGGTTATTTTGTCGCCTGTTAGATAGCGTTTTTTTGACAGAATTACCTCCAGCCAGTCCAGCGAATCAAACAGCGTTAACACTGCTTCTGAGTAGGACTCTTGGCTAGTAGCAAAACCGGCGCGATAAACTCCGTTATTCACAGTGTCGTAGATGCGTTCATTAAGGCTATTTATTTCCTCTCGTAAGGTTGTCGGATAGTAGTCATCTGTATTGCCGGTCAGATGATTAAAGCTCGAATTGAACATTCGAATAATTTCAGATGATTCATTACTGACAATGGTCTGTGTTTTTTTGTCCCATAATACAGGCACAGTCACGCGACCTTCATAGTTGGCATCGGCCTTTAAATACAACTGATAAAGGTAATCAAATCCATGCAATGGGTCGTTTAGTGTCCAGCCATTTTCTTTCATCAACGGATCAACTGTGGTGACATCGATATAATCCTGCAATCCCTTTATTTCACGAAAAATAAGTGTCCGATGTGCCCATGGGCACGCTAATGATACGTATAAATGGTAGCGGCCTTTCTCAGCTTTAAAATTACTCTGCTCATTAGTTGAATCAGTATCATCACTTGACCCTATCCAATTGCGAAAACGGCTAGCTTGGCGGCGAAATGATCCGCCATTACTATTAGTGTCATACCACTTGTCGACCCATTGCCCTTGCTGTAATAAGCCCATGATTAATCTCCTTAAAATTTAATTAGCAAATTATGCTTTTGATGTTTGAGTAAACAGCTTTTGCTGCAATATTTGATCGATGCTAAAACTGCCTGCGCCGCGAATAAATAAAGCGATGTTAATTACCAGTAATGCCAGCGCAAATTCATATCCGTTATTACTGATAAAAAAGCCATTGCTAATGTGCACCGAAAATATCGCGACTAACATGGTAACGGCCAACACCAAGGCGGTCGGCCGCACTAATAGCCCCAATATTAACAACAGACCGCCAAAAAACTCGGCACCGCCAGCTAATACAGTTAATAGCACGCTGGGTTCTAAGCCTATAGAGGCCATCCAATTAGCGGTGCCTTTAAGGCCATAACCCCCGAACCAGCCAAATAGCTTTTGCGCGCCATGGGCGAAAAATATACCGCCCGTAATTACTCGTAATGGCAAGGCATCTACTCCAGTTGTGGTCTCTATTATTTTTTTTGTTAGGTTAGTCATAATAATATCCTTTGAGCTTGTGTGTGTGTGTCTATAATAGCGCTATAAAAAAATTCAATAAGCACTTATATTTGATTGAAATGATCTAATTATTAGAACTATATGGCGAGAGTGTTAATGCGACAAAACCCAATAAATATTGAAGTGTTGGAGGTGCTCGATGCCATAGATAGACGTGGTAGCTTCGCCAAAGCAGCTGAAGATCTGAACAAAGCCACATCGGCCTTATCTTATGCAACTCAGAAGCTGGAAGATCAATTAGGTATAGCTATTTTTCAACGTCAGGGGCGCCGCTCGGTTCTAACTCCAGCCGGGCGATTGGTGCTAAATGAGGGTCGAATACTCCTCAGTGCCAGCATATTATTAGCCGACAGGGCTCGCGAGCTAGCCACCGGCTGGGAGCCGCGGTTGCGAATTGCTTTAGAGGCTACGACAAACTTTTCGCTATTTTTTGAGACACTTAATGAGTTCCTTAACATTCATCCAACATTAGAAGTTGATATATGTGAAAGTGTTCTTAGTGGAGGCTGGGAAGCGCTGGAGAAGGGCAAAGTGGATTTGGTCGTTGGTTGTCCAGGCCCGATACCGTTGCAAAAGGGATTTAGAGCCGTGCCCATTACCAGCGGCTGTATGACCCCTGTTATCGCCAACCATCATCCGTTATCAAAATTAGCTGGGGATACAAAAGCTATTACCAGCGCACTAGAAAAAATTCGTCATGTTGTTAGCCATGACACTTGCACCGTCGATATCGCACGAAGTGCTGGGCTTAGTGGTGGGCGACAAATTATCTATGTGCAGACCATAGATCAAAAGCTGCAGGCTATAGTAGCGGGCCTGGGTATTGGGCACCTACCCAGTTATAGGATTCAAGAGTATTTAAAGCGAGGACAGTTGATAAAGCTAAATCTGCATTCAGCTAGCCATGAAAATTATATTGCTTGGAACATCAGCAATAAAGGCAAGGCACTAAAAGCCTTGTCAGATATGTTGATTGGGCGGGTCTGGTAGTACCAATACATTTAAAAGGCCGGAGTTACGTTAGCTTTTTTATAAAACTAATGCTAATTAATAGCCAAATCTACTCAGATGTAACATATGTAAATATACTGTTTTTTTCCCCTCAGGTAAGAATAATTCGCATCTCTTGATCGATTATGATCATGGGCAAACTCTTGTCCAAAGAAATTGATTCCACGTTTATTGCTTCGGTATTTGGGCCTATTTTCGAAATCTTAAGTAAATATTCAGCTATTCATTAAATAATAATAGTGCTTATAAGAAGCACTGTCCGCCTACGTATTTATAAAGTGACTCAACATGAAAATGCCATGGATCAAAGCCCTATCAATTATTGGCTTAATCACTTCAATATTGGTGGGCATAAAGGCTTATCAAATCAAGCAAACCACCGACGCGGAAGAATCTTTCAGTGAACATAGCGAAACTGTTGAATCAGCTTGGTTAATACCCAGTAAATATTCTCGATCTATTAGAGTTATAGGAAAAATCTTATCCCCAGAACAATTACAAGTAGTTTCAGAGCTTGAGGGACGAATTGTCGAGGTGGGTTTTAGTTTAGGTAGCCCTGTTAAAAAAGATCAATTACTGATACGACAAGATAGTAGTGAGGAGGATGCGCTATTAAAAGCGGCTGAATCACGATTACAATTAGCCAAAACCATACTCTTAAGAAATCAACGACTACTAAAGAGCAAGGCAGTCAGTCAAGAGGATGTAGATCGAGCATTGGTGAGTTTTGATAATACTGAGGCTGAGATAGCGCAACTAATCTCAATAATTCGAAAAAAACATATCCATTCTCCATTTGCTGCTACTACTGGCATGCAGCAACATCATAAAGGTCAGATTTTGAGTGCTAATGAGTTTATAACTGAACTCGTTGGAGAAACTCAAGAACGATGGATAGATATTTATCTGCCTCAAAGCATAATGCCATTGTCAGTCAATAGTTCAGTAGATTTTTTTCTAGATCACATCAGTAAACCTTTTAAAGCTCAGATCATCGCAAGTAGTAGCAGTCTAAATTTGAATAATAAAAATAGACACTACCGTGCAAAGTTTAATATAAATCAAGATAGTAGATTGACATCGTTAGCAATCGGGTCATCTGTTAAAGTAGAGATTGTTCAAAAAAATATGCCTAATACTAAAAAAGTTTGGCAAGTACCAAGCACAAGTATTTTATATTCACTCCAAGGCAGTTATGTCTTTTTGTTAGTTCCTGATATGGAATATGAAAAAGATAACAATAAAAAAATTAACGATGAATCTAAGCCAAATGGACTAAATAAATTTAGAGCAATTGAAAAATATGTCGAAGTTTTGAATAAAACAGCAGAAAAAGCAAAAATCAAATTTATTGAAGATGAGCCACATTCAATGCTAGTTGCAGCAAATGGCGCATTTAAACTCTATTCTGAAGTGTTAACAACAACTACACCGCCTATGAATAGTAAAATTAAATGAAAATCATGAATATATTTGTAAGCCGGCCGTTGATTACCTTTACCCTCTCAGCAATTTTATCGATGGCAGGTCTACTGGCATTAAAAAATATACCTATATTACAATTCCCCGAGATCAATTCGAGTGCTTTGGTCATAAGCACTCACATGCCAGGGAGTTCAGCGGAAATCGTTAAAGGTTTTGTAACAGCTCCAATTGAAAAAGTGGCCATGACTATTTCTGGCATAGATTATATCGATTCTGATAGCATTGCGGGTCAAAGCACTATTACTGCTTGGCTTGAAATGGGTAAGGATTCAAATAAAGCACTCACAGAACTTAATACAAAACTTAGTCAAATTGCTTACGAGCTCCCAGATAATGCCGAAGACCCAGTTGTTGAGTTGAGGCGTGCAGATAGACAAGCCGCATTGTTCTATCTTGATGTTCGCACTAAGACTATGCCAAGAAATGAGCTTACAGACTTCCTCAATCAAAAGGTTGTTCCAAAACTAACTAGCATTAAAGGTGTGCAAGAAGTTGGTTTTGAAGGCGGGCGTCTTCCCGCTATGCGTATTCAGCTCGACAGCCATAAAATGTTTGCCATGAATATTAGTGCGTTGGATATTCGACAAGCCCTTGTCCGTAATAATATTTTGACAGGTTTTGGTAAAACTGAAAATAATCAACAACAAATGCAGCTTATGGGAAACACTATTTTTTCTAGTGTCTCAGATTTCGAAAGCATGGTGATTAAGGTTGATAGTGAAAATACAAATAATCAAATACGATTGCAAGAAGTAGCAAAAATCTTTCTTGGTGAAGAAACTGGACTTTTTGATGCTCGGCTTAATAAAGATAGAGTAATATTTATATCAATATGGCCTGAACCGGGTAGCAATGAAATTGAAATTGGCGATGCTGTATACGATAAATTAGAAAAAATAAAGCCGCTTTTACCAGCAGGATTAACCATTAAGGCCGGTTACGATGGCACCCTTTATATGCGTTCAGCATTGAAAGAAATTTTTATTACCCTCATTGAAACTATTATTCTTGTAAGTATTGTAGTTATTCTAATGATGGGCTCATTGCGAAGTGCATTAGTACCATTAATGGCTATACCTATTTCTATTTTAGGGGCTATTGCTGCCATGCAATTAATGGGATTCTCTTTAAATTTGTTAACAATACTAGCAATTGTATTATCAGTTGGGTTGGTGGTCGATGATGCAATTGTTGTTGTTGAATATGTCTCTAGACTTATTAACGAAGGGAAGTCACCAATTGAAGCCGCAAGACTAGCTACTAAAAGACTATTGAGACCAATTGTTGCAATGACATTTACGCTTGCTGCTGTCTATGCGCCTCTTGGCTTTATTAGTGGTTTAACCGGCAGCTTATTTTCTGAATTTGCTTTTACTTTATCAATAGCAGTAATTATGTCTGGTTTGGTTGCACTCACGCTGTCTCCAATAATGAGTGCATTTATTTTTAAAGGTAGTTCCTTGAAAAAGTCAACGCAGCAGAAAAAATTACTTCGTGCTTTTGATAAGTTTAATATTAAGTATATAGAAACTCTGGAAAAGAGTTATGTCTATAAGCCTCAAGCTATTTTAATTTGCATTTTCTTATCTTGCTTATGTATTCCATTTTATTTACTTTCAAGTAAAGAGCTAGCACCGATTGAAGATCAAAATAGTATAGAGGTTATCATCGAAGCCGCACCAGATACGTCTATAAATTATGTACATAATTATATGGATGATGTGGTTGATAGCGTTTCCACAATCGATGGTTATGAAAAAATGTGGCAGGTGATCAGCCATAACGGCGGTTTCGGCGGAATAGAATTAATAGACTCAAGCGAACGAGATTACACAGTACAGGATAAAATAAGCGAGATTTATTCATCGCTTGCAAACATAACAGGTATAAAAGCTTTTCCTGCATTACCGCCATCTCTACCAACAGCTGGGTATTTTGATGTTGAAATGGTTGTTACAGCCGATGATGACTATATATCGATGTTAAATTATGCAAAAAAATTAGTAGATAGTGCTTATGAAACAGGGCTTTTTATGTATGCATTTACTGACCTTGAAGTGACTCTTCCACAAGCCAGAATTATATTTAATCATGATAGGCTTGCTGAATATGACATGACGGTTGCCGCTGTTTCAGAGCAACTAGCATTAATGCTTAACGAGCAAAGTATTAATCGTTTCAATGCAAGTAAAAAAATAGGTGATGCTAGAGCATTGAGGGTAATTCCAACATTGCAAGATTCCGACAAAGCCTACAGCCGACAGCTATTAGATGTTCCGATTGCAATTAAAAACGGTACAATAATTTCGCTCAGGGATTTAGTACAAATTGAAAGTCATGTGTCCCCCCGTGTCATTAGGCGATTTAACCAGCAGCCAAGCTTTACCATATCTGGTGGTGTGCTTCCTCATGGAACACAAGCAGAAGCGCTTGATAAATTAGAATCTCTTACTCGAAATATATTACCATCAGATTATGAAATAAATTATGCAGGTATCTCTCGTCAAGTTAAAACAGAAAGTAATAGCCTTCTTAGTGTTTTATTAGCAGCGTTCATAATCGTATATTGTGCATTAGCAATACAGTTCAACAATTTTCGTCTTCCGCTTGTTGTGTTACTGGGAAGTGTTCCACTTGCTCTAAGCTCAGCTTTATTATTCACTTATCTTAACTTCAGTAGTATTAATATTTATACACAGATAGGTTTGATAACACTTGTTGGCCTTATTGCGAAAAACGGTATTTTGATGACGGAGTTTGCGCATGAACTACAAGAACAAGGCATGGCAAAAATTTCTGCTATAACAGAAGCTGCAAGAGTAAGATTTCGACCTATTTTAATGACTACATTGGCAACTGTTTTAGGCCATTTACCTTTAGTTTTAGTAACTGGTGCAGGTGCAGAGGCTAGAAATAGTATAGGTATTGTACTTGTGGCCGGTATGGCGGTAGGTACATTACTAACCTTATTTTTATTGCCCCATATATATATACTTATTGCTGCAAGTACCAATAAAGTAGTTAATAAAAATTTGTGATTAAAGAGCATCATTATGTTTGACAAAAAAAATGAAGAAATTAAATATAACGATTATGGCGAGATTATTGACGTTGATGCGGTCGAGGGTCCGATTGTTTCTACCTTTTTGAAATTTGTTATTCCATCAACATTAAGCTTGTTAGCAATTTCAACAGCTGCAGTCGTTGATGGATTTTTTGTAGGTAAGTATATTGGTGAAGAAGCCCTTGCATCGGTAAACTTATTGGTACCATATTTTGGATTGCTATTTGGGCTAGCATTGATGTTGGCAGTTGGTGGATCGGTTAAAGCAAGTATTGCTATAGGAAAACGTGAAGTAAAAACCGCATCGGATGTTTATAGTCAGGTTTTTTTTGCAGTTTTGGTATTTAATCTAATTGCCTTACCCATTTCTTTGTATTTTAGTGACAGTTTATTTATCGGCTTAGGAGCAGACCGCTCTTTATTGGTATTAATGAACCAATATTTCATTATTCTTGCGCCCGCTGTCGTTGTTCAGCTGTGTGGTCTTGTTTGTTATTATTTTTTTAGAGCAGACAATAAACCTCAACATGGCATGAAAGCGCTTATGCTTGGAGCCTTTACTAATATCTGTTTGAATACAATTTTTATAGGCTACTTGGGTTATGGTATTCAAGCTGCGGCCTGGGCAACACTTATTGCTGAGATTGTGCAATTAATTTATATTCTTCGATATTTCAAAATACCTGATACTAATTTGAAGCTTTACTGGCCAAAATTTAATATAAGAACATTAGTGCAATCTGGTTGTAATGGCTTTTCCGAATTTATAAACGAGACTTCCATAGGGTTTGTTATCTTAGTATTTCATTGGGTTATTAATCTACAAAGTGGTGTACAGGGTATTGCAGCATTTAGTGTGATAAATTATTTTATTTATATTAGTTTAATGGTGTACTACGGCATAGTGGATTCAATGCATGTGTTGTTAGGGCAAAATTTTGGTGCGCATAAAATTGAACGTGTTGTTAAATTTATGCAAATGGCTGGCGTATGCATTGCAACATTAACTATTATACAAATTTGTATATTATTTTCTTTTGAAGTAACTTTAGTAAACTTTTTTCTCGAAGATGGAGCATCAAAGACACAAGCCCTAACACTCGATTTTATTCATATTATATGGCCAATATTTTTGTTTAGCGGTTTCAATGTATTAACCAGTGCTTATTTGACATCCGCAGAATTAGCGTTGCAGTCTTCTGTTATTGCAAGTTTACGGTCTTTGTTTTTGCCGATTGGTTTAGTGTTGTTGTTTTATATGTTTTTTGACGATAATATTTATTTATATGCTATTCCAATAGCGGAAGGGCTTACTTTTCTAGTCGCTTTAATATTATTCTATTTCTACAGCCCTAGACGCCTCACGCCACCTGTTGAATAATGACGTAGTTTTTTTCAATAATTTATATCATATTAATTTTTTAAAATTTTATAAAAAACGTAAAGCATAAATTTCATGAGTTAATAGAGAATCGCCTTATTACTTACTATCGGCTCATGTAATTTAATCAATTTCGTGATTATCTGCTAAGAAATTTTATAAGATTAAATTTCCCAAAAAAAAGATATAAATAAGAAGTAATGATGATCAGAAGTGTTCACTTCAATATATAGCCGCATGCGCTATATTAACAATTTAAAATGATCAATTACTACCTAAGCAATTGATCATGCATTGGGACTAATAGGTTTTAAAGGTTTGTAGTCATTTACGTAGTAGGCTCAAGTTCTTTTTCAGGTGAGTTTTCAGTTTCACCTTGTTCAGCTAAAGATTCTACAAAAATTGGATTTTTAGTCGTCCCATATACGTCCATTTCTAGGTCTGAATAGCATTCATCTATATCTAATACTCGCGTTAACAAATTAGTTTTAAATGCGAGTGTGGGTTTTGCAAGGACATGAGAAATATATAGCTTAGCAATACCATTAAATTTAGTCTGTAAGGCAAGCAATTTGTCTATTAACCAAGTTCTTAATTTCTCCTCTGAAATTAACTTGTCAATTGAGAGCCTATGCATTACAGCAAAACACTGGTTGATGAATACATAATATGAGAATGCCTCAAATATATTTTCATCATCATAAATGAGATCTGACATAGTTCTCATTGAATCAATAAAATCAAATGTTTCTTGATAACGAGTCGAAATATAGAAACCCTGATTATCTCGATAATAGTAAGCTTTTGGATATCCAGACTCTAGATCCAAAAGACTGTTTTGCTGGTGCGCTTCCAGTGCAATTCCATAGTCATCATAGAGGCTTAGTAGAGGCTCGATAGAACATTCAAAATACGCCACAAACCACTTTAATGCGGTTGCCTCGATTGTCTGATTGTCTCTTTCTGCGAGTTCGATTATAAGCTTATTAAGTGCGCTTTTACCTTCACCATTTGAATCGAGTACAACAGGCTCTTGGACCAGAGCCAAGATTGAGCAAGTGGTATCGATTTGTGATGATTGATAAAGAAAATTACGACGTAAAATCGTTTCAAAGCCAGATTCTAGCTCGGGATTACTTGGTAAATTGACTGTTATATAGGCTGGATCATCAAGCATTTTGAAACGCGGGTGTTGTTCAAAGAACTTTTTCTCTCTAAGAAAAAGCTCTACGGCCATACCATCTTCGAGTTCGTCTTTAAAATTACTACGAAGTGAATTAGTAATTTTAACGGGTATTGAAAATTTATACATCCAGGGTAAGTGCTCAGCATAAAGTGTTCTTACTGAGGAGGTTGCAGTGTGTTTAGAGCCAAGCTCACCTAGGTAATGAATCTTTTTGTTATCTATAAGTGTACGGATTTCATCCTGAAGTAGTAAATAGTGAGCTTGTGTAGGATGGGTGGGGATAAGTGCGAAGCCAGAAGTGACCAGAGAGTCCACTTCTCGTCTTTTTTCAGACGTGAGGAAGGGTATTAAGTCATCATATATTAGGTCGCTGGTACTTTTTTCAAATAGGCTAGCTTGGGTAACAATACTTAGATCCACGGCAAAATAGTGAAGAGCAAAATGCCCTTTAAGTTCAGGTGAATAGTGCGCCTGTTGCCAGAATGCCAGTCCTAATTTACTTTTAGGCGTTGGGTGTAACCAGTGGCCAAATAATATATTTTGTTCGCTCTGAATAAACGATAAAGAAGAGAGTGTTAAATCGCCCTGTCTTGCTTCAAGATAAGTAGCCATTGCTTGATAGCTCTCATGTATACGCATCAAGAGTTCGCTTTCCTTAGCTTTTATTTGTCCTTTTGCTAGGGACCCTTTCTCAATTTTACTAAGGCTTGTATTGTCTCTAAGGCGCTCCGATTGATTAGCGTAAATCTCTCTTACTAAAAGTGAGATAAGAAATAGCTTATCGGCTGGCTTCCATTCTAGTGATACGATTTCTTCGGTGCTAACGTTATAGCTGAAATAATTGGGTGTTCTGCAACAGAAGGCTGCTCCAAGTTTGCTAGGCCCAAAGGCAGAGGCTTGGATGAGCTCTATACGAAGCAATTGCTCAGCGCTTTTAAGCTGCAATAGGATGCTTTCGTCACCGGCTGTATCTTTAACTATGATGCCAGTATCAACCTCAGCTAAGTAGCTGTTAGCGAACACATTGAATGATGCGTTTTCGGCAATAGTCCATGGACTGACTGTCATATTGGTTAAACCAGATTAAGTTAGTTTCAATTTCCAAGTGCCTATGCAAATGGATAGCTATAAATTTTGTAGCTGGCCAATTTACATGTCAATAATTCTCATTAATACGATTGTTACAATATTTACAGCTCGGACTTTAAGGCACGATTGGCTAAAATTTTATGTCTATTAGCTAAAATAATAATAAGAGTCTCGTGTTGTAACATTTGCAACAGTCTTGGAGTGCTCACATCAAACCCTATAAAATCCGCAATTTTTCGCGAATAAGAATCAGTCGCAGCCATGGCAAAATGTTATCGATAAGTTTTTCTGGTCAGTGATTGCAATAGTATGGGGAGTTTTTCATGGCGGTAAAGCCTCAATTGCAACTGGAAAAAGATCAGTTTTTTAAACAGCTGGCTTTATCTAAAGATGCTTCAATTGCAACACAGCGCTTAGTAAAGCAGTTTTTAGAAGCCTTGCTTTATGAAAAAATAGTGCCTTTTAAATCAATACTGATAGATTCTAGCGATGCTAAATCAAACAGTATTTACGATCGAAAACTTTCGCTATCTATTGGTGCGCGTCAAATACGCTGTACAGCATTTATCAGCAGTTTTGATCGAATACGTATATCTCAAGGCTCAGTTCAAGCCCTAAAACTCGATCAGTGGCAGCATGCCTCTATATACGATCTGGTCGAGCCACTAGAGATGGAAGCCAATTCTAAGGCTGATCTACTGACTGAGCTTGAGCAAACGATTGCATTGTGCTCATGGAATTCACTTAATTTATCTCAGTTAAATAATGTACGGCGTGAATTAGATTTTCTTGGGCTTGAGTCAGCGATTCATGAAGGTCATCTCTATCACCCTTGTTTTAAAGCGCGACGTGGTTTCACTGTCGAAGATCATCAACAATTTGGTCCCGAAGCAGGGCGCTCGTTTCAATTTGTGTGGTTTGCAATACACAGACAAGACTATCAATGTAATTTACCTATAAATGAAGCTGATTTCTGGCGCAAAGAAATTGGTGATATTTATGATTGCCTAACTCAAATTTTGCATCAGCACGGTGCTGACTGGAATAAATTTGGTTTGATGCCTTTACACCCTTGGCAGGTCGCTTCAATACTATCCAATGAGCCAGCGTCGACTGATAATGCCGGTGTTATTGCTGCCATAGGTCGTGGTGAAATTATAAATTTAGGTTGTGCGGGTGATTTCTATCAAGCAAGCCAATCACTGCGTACCGTTATTAACGTGACTAATCCTAAAAAGGCCAATGTTAAGCTGCCGATGAACGTGATGTCGACATCATCGAATCGCAATTTACCTGAGCACTTCGTTATTACCGCACCTGTCGTGTCGAATTGGTT
>MDSY01070324.1_pt1 | contig 15494 bp, 13 predicted proteins | sample 811131 | NCBI WGS metagenome assembly MDSY01 (sample SAMN05326643, study PRJNA326480) | marine metagenome | isolation source: seawater | place: Atlantic Ocean: South West | collected 2010 | reverse complement strand
TTTGAGCGCTTGTTGTGGCTCAGGCCAGTGGATTAACTAAAAATTGCTCTAAATTGAGCGATTCAGACCATGCCAATTCTCTATGTAGGGATTTGGGATATAGCTTCTGCTGGCGCTATAGCCTGACTAACGACTGGTTTAATGTCTAACATTTGCTTCGCGGGCTGGGGACTCATTACAAGTGTTTCAATCGCCATAACAACCTCCTATGATCAAAATAGTTAAAGGGATAGGCTGACTATTTAGCCATACCCCTTACATTACTTTAAGAGCGATAATACTGTTTGGCCTGAAGTATTAGCTTGCGCCAACATCGCCGTGCCTGCAAGCTGAAGCACCTGAGCTTTAGCTAGATTGGCGGATTCAGTTGCAAAATCAGCATCTTGGATTTGTGAACGAGCTGCTGATGCATTCTCGATACGGCTCATTAGGTTATCAATGGTAAAGGTTAAACGATTAGACGTAGCACCTAGGTCTGCCCGGTAGCTTGATACTTGCAAAAGCGCTAAGCCAAGGCTACCCATTGCCGCAAGGGAATTAGCCGAATCTAATATATTAGTACTACCAATGGCAACACCACTTCCACCTGCACCAGGTGTTGTGATTTGCAACTGACCTAACTGAGTGCCAGCACCAGCTGTGACGTCTAGTAAAAAGTTAATACCAGTTCCAGTAGCGTGTTTAGTGGCCGCTGCTGGCTCAGTAAACTCAGATTCAGCCGCAACTACTTTCTCACCTAACGCTTGATATGTGTTTTGTGCCTTGATGGCAGCAGTCGAACCAATGTCAAGAAACTCCTGAGTGTAGGTATTGCCGTTTACTTTAAAAGAGGCAATTTCTCCTGCTACTATAATCTCACCAGCTGCAAAACCAAATGTGTGAGCTGTTGAAGTTGATGTAACAATAGCTGTACCAGCAGTGTGTTCTACGGTTGGAGCTCCTCCACCTGAAGTAGCTACACCAAGAGAGGCTGCGTCCATTACTTGATAGGACATAGCAACTTGTGCGCCTGCTTGGATACCAATTACATCGGTAGAATTCAAGACATTGTTACCATTGAACTGGGTGTTGGTTGCTATACGAGTAACTTCGTCACTTAATAAAACATATTCGGCGTTTAACGCATCTCTGTTACTTTGGCCATACGTACCAGTTGCTGACTGGACAGCAAGCTCTCACATTCGCAACAAAATGTTAGTTGTTTCTTGCAAACCACCTTCTGCAGTTTGTAGCATCGATACGCCGTCATTTGAGTTTTTGACAGCCATGGATAGGCCCTCAATCTGCGCTGTCATTTTACCAATAATGGCTAAGCCAGCAGCATCATCCATTGCTGAGTTAACACGCTTTCCAGAGGATAAGCGCTCCATGGCAGTTTCCATGTCGGCACGTGAATTGGATAAATGACGTTGTGTAGTGATAGATGCTAAGTTTGTTCCGATTACCATTGCCATGATACTTACTCCTAAAGTAGATAAACTAACCCGGGTTCTATACAAGTTCTAAGATCAAAATCGCTAGAATGAGGCTAAGTTGGAATAGCCTTTGGGTTAACTATCGGCGCAGGAGAGAATTACTTTAGGATGTTTAGCAATTATTTTTAAATAACTTTACTGCATTGGTAAAGATGCAGTAAAGTTATTTACAGTTTGAGGTGAAGCTTTTTAAGACTCTAGCTATTAGAAAGGCCAAAGTTTATAGAATAACTGTGTACCCCAGCCAGCTTTGGTAGCGTCTACATAATCACCGTCACCACTATAGCTAATTTCTGCGTTGGCTATACGCTTAGACAATACGGTGTTGTCTGGCTGAACATCTTCTGAACGAATCATACCAGAAATCTGAATATATTCGTTGCCATCATTTAACTTAATCATTTTTTCACCACGAATAATCAAGTTACCGTTGGTAAGCGCCCGAACAACTGTGGCTGAAATATCACCACCTAAAGTATTAGATTGGCTGGCGCTGCCATTGCCTGTGTTAGCTATATTGGTGCCTTCAATATTGGTATCTGATGGTAGTAACAAACTACCTGGGGTTCCAAATTTAGCAATTTGACTCACTGATAAAGCATTGTTATTGGATGTACGAGACGTAATATTACTCGCCTTCTTTTCAGACATGGTTTTTTCGCGCAGTATAATGGTAATAATGTCACCTACGCGATAGGCTTTGCGGTCACCAAATAAACCATCGTTAATACCGCCAGAATAAATAGAACCATCAGCTACAGCTTTTTCAATAAGCATCGGAGGTAACACTGGAGAGAAGTCACTAGTTTTAATCGGCATGGGATTGCCAGCACATCCACTAACCAATACACACGCCAGTATTAACGCACTCACTTTGGGAGCAGTTGGGAGGATCTTTTGGGTTGCGAGCTTTAACTTGACCATGTGTTTCTCCTATATCTACAAACGCAGTTTACGTCTGTAGTTTAATCTCTGTGCTTAAAGGTTGTTATTGATAAAGCGTAACATGCCGTCTGCTGCCGCAATTGCTTTAGAGTTCACTTCATAGGCACGCTGGGTTTCAATCATGTTCACCATAGATTCCACAACATTAACGTTTGACGCTTCTAAAGAACCTTGAATCAGCCTACCTGCGCCGTTTTGAGAAGGAGTAAGCACTTCCGCCTGACCACTTGCAGCAGTTTCTACATAATTGTTACCACCGGTAGCTTGCAAACCAGCTGGGTTTACAAAACTAGCAATCTGAATATTACCTACCACCTGGGCAGCCGGCTGATCAAATGTTTGAACACTGGTAGTACCGTCTTTACCTATAGTGATTGAGCGGGCATTGTTAGGAATACTCACTGCTGGCTGCAGCAAATTGCCTGAAGACGTAACCAACTGGCCAATATTATTGAGCTTTAATGAACCATCTCTGGTGTAACCAATGGTGCCATCAGAGCGCAGTGTTTGCAGAAAACCATTGCCATCAATGGCAAGATCCAAAGCATTGTCTGTTTGAATCATGTTACCTTGGCTGTGGATTTTTTCTGTCGCTGCAACTCTTGTACCTGTACCTATTACTAAGCCTGTAGGGGAATTAGCCCCTTGACCTATTTGTGCACCAGGTTGGCGGATTGTTTGATAGAGTAAATCTTCAAACACTGCTCGATCGCGTTTAAAACCTGTGGTGTTGACGTTAGCCAAGTTGTTAGCTACCACTGTCATACGACGCTGTTGAGCATCCAAACCAGTTTTAGCAACCCATAATGAGGAATCCATACGAATCTCCTAGTTATTTTTTAAGTTAAGCGAATGGTAGAAGCTCCAGCGGCATCTACTTCACGAGCATTTTTAATCATATTCACTGCCATTTCATATTGCCGAGACAGGGAAATCATCCTTACCATTGAGTCCACAACATTAACGTTACTACCTTCAAGCGTTTTAGAAGTGAGGGTTATCTCGGCGCTAGCTGGCAATACGCCTTGTTGCGCTTGAAACAAACCATTTTCGCCTATCATCATCTTTTGGCCTGCGGTGTCTACTAATTTAATACGCCCTACTTCCACTGGCTGGTTAGCACCTGCAGGTATCAGTGAAACAGTGCCTCCAGTGGAGATAGACACATTGGTCCCTGGATGAATGGTAATGGGGCCATCGTCTCCTAATACTAGGTCGCCAGTACCCGTAACTAATGCGCCGCCGGCCGCAACTGACAGATCACCACGACGCGTGTATAGATCCTGTCCCTCTGGACCTTGAACGGCAATGGCGCCTACGCCATTCACATATACATCCAGATCACGTCCAGTCAACATCAGTGCGCCAGGGTCCATATTGACCAAGTTTGTGGCCTTAGACACTGGCATGGCCCGCGAATTATGAGCGCCAGGGATATGCACATCAAGAGATCGGGTTTGCTCGCTGAAAGACTTCTTAAAGCCAGGAGTTACCGCGTTTGCTATTTCATGTGCATTGTTGGTTTGTTTAGTTTGTACGTTCTTCATGCTGTTAAGCATGGTAAATATCATCTTGTCCATGTTGGCCTCTGCGCTTATTTGCCTTATGCCAACATATAAGCACAGACTGTGCCAATAAAATTAAATCATTGTTTTATAACAATTTATTAATTTATAAAAACACTAGAAGGCAAAACCTTGCCGCTAGTTTGACCAAAATTATTGCATGCAAAGCACATTTCACCTTATGATCAAATTCATGTCTAAGCACTCCGCAGCAGATCATTGATCTCATGTCCACTTGCAACCAACACATAGCTGTGAATAGGCACAGTTTAAACACACCACATAGAGTCTACTTCGACCAGGAATAACTAGCTTAGAGCAAGCTTGGTCCAATTTTTAAGCAATCGCACCAACACTTAATAGCTCTTTAAATCCACCTTACGGTAGAAAATTTGATAAAATTTTTTGTATTATGCTGAGGTCTTAAACCAACAATTAAGGAGTAATATTGCACACCATGCCTATTTTAAACCATAGCCTCTGGCTGGCCAAAGCACACAACACCTTAGCAAACTCACCACTTAGTGGTGATATACACACCGATCTAGTCATTATAGGGGGTGGCTATAGCGGCCTTAGTGCGGCCCTGCATGCAGCCCAGCAAGGCGTGACAGTGCACTTATTAGAAGCCCACACTGTTGGTTATGGTGGGTCTGGCAGAAACGTAGGGTTAGTTAATGCCGGTTTATGGACCCCACCCAATGAGGTAGAAAAAACACTAGGACACCAAGCTGGGCGGATGCTTAACACTGTTTTAGCTACCGCACCAGACCTTGTATTCTCTCTTATTCAGCAGCACCAAATTGAATGCAGCGCGCAGCGCAGTGGCACCTTACATTGCGCAACTAACCGTGCTGGGTTACGCCAACTAGAGCAGCGCCTTGCGCAACAACTGCAACGTAATGCGCCAGTCTCTTTGGTAGGGCCTACTATCACAGAGCAACGCACTGGCTCGTGCCAATTTTTGGGGGCATTGTTCGACCCCAGGGCAGGCACGTTACAACCTTTAAACTATGCCTTAGGCCTGGCCCACGCAGCCATTAAAGCAGGGGCTATTATACATACCCATTCCCCAGCCCTTAGCTGCCAACAGATTAGCAAACGCATTAACAATGCTAACAAGAGTGTTAATAACAAACGGGGTAGCCCACATTGGCTGGTGAACACAGCTAACGGCAGCATTACTGCCAATAAGCTAATCCACGCTACTAATGCCTATAACACCTTATCAGCAACCAACGCTCACTTCACCACTGTTAACTATGCCCAATTTGCCACATGTCCACTCACAGAAAAACAAAGACGCACTATATTGCCAAACGGCGAAGGATGCTGGGATACAAACCAGGTGATGTCTTCTTTTAGAATGGATGATCGTGGTCGCTTGATTATTGGCGGCGTAGGGTCCTTAGATGGCAAGGCTAAACAAGTTCACATTAAATGGGCACACCGCAAACTAAAAGCCTTATTCCCGCATATCACAGAGTACGAGTTCGAATACCTGTGGACTGGCCAGATTGCCATGACTAGCGACCATTTACCAAGAATAGCTAGGCTTGGTAGCTATGGCATTCGTTTATACGGCTATAGTGGCCGTGGTATTGGCCCTGCCACAGTGTTTGGCAAAGAAGCAGCCAGTTGGGCTATTACTGGCAATGAAGACGGACTGCCAGTCGCCATAACAGATCCCACACCAGATACCTGCACTGGTTTAAAGGCTGCCTACTTTGACATGGGGGCAACCATTAACCATTGCTTAAGCCACAGGCTTTAGACACTAGCGGTGTTATCTGCTCTATAAATACAGGCACACTGGTTCTATTAGGCCACTGACCGTTGCCGTACCTTATTTCCACATCAAAAATTTGTTATTTATAGTCTGCTTCTATCACCATAGTGCTAAAAGTGAAGTCTAGCGTTTCATCTGCGTGTCCTAATTGAGGCATGACACAAGGTTTGAGGTTCATTGCCAGACGAGATATTAGCCAGTGTTGGATAATAGAAGGGCTGGCAGCAATGGCCAATTTGGTGCGCCGTAAACCGCACAGTTGCACTGAACTTTGTCCTATGGTGCCAAGGCTGTTAGTTACGTATGGTCTCCAAGCCTTCCAATAACGCTAAGGGCGGGCATAATCCCTCTCAAACGCTTTGCGACAATCGTTTAATGCCAAACTTACCTCAGGCAAATTTCAACACGATCATCTCTTCTCCAAAAGCCTTAGAGGCCTGACTTATTGACATCGCCCGTTTAGGTTTCTCTAAGCTCAATACAGGCCCTTTGCAAGCTAAGTTTCTAACCCAAGTAGTAGACTTATTTGGCCGCCTGCAAGAGACTAACTACGGGCGCATTTTTGAGGTGCAGGTATAACAAAAACCTACCAATCTTGCCTATACAGTACAGACCTTACAAGACCGCACTGACAGTCCTTATCGTGACCCAGCCCCCACAGTTTAAGTACTGTATTATCTGGAAAGTTGGGCACCAGGCGGTGACAGTAAAGTGGAAAATGGTTTTATGGCTGCCACACAACTACAGCAGGAAAATCCACATAGCTATAATTTACTCAGTCGTTATTGTGCGCGTTTAGAATTTGTTGGCGAAGATGATGTTTGTTTACAGGCCATACACCCAACTATTGAACTAGCAGCAGATGGGCAACTACAGAGTATCCACTTTAATAGACGCTCTGCTGTTCCCTTTACCGACATTCCCTTTGAACTTATAGCGCACTACTATGTGGCTTACCGTCGCTTGAATGAAATTATTGATGACTCTGCCTTAGAAGTAGGTTTTAGACTTACCCTAGGCGATTTCTTGTCATCGACAATACCCATCCCTTTGCCTACTTTCTGCCCATGCTGCAGCATCTGGTAAATGAGCATTGCACTCAATAATATAACTAGGCACTGCGTTAACCAAAGCTAATGGTTAACTACCAGTTTTCTAATCCCATCTAAGCTTGCCGGATCATCAATGGTAGAGGGCACCACATAATCATCACCATTAGCAATATTACGGATGATCTTACGGAGAATTTTCCCAGACCTGGTTTTTGGCAATCGAGTGACAATGTGGGCGCTTTTCAACACCGCTATTGGGCCGATTTTTTGACGTAACATAGCCATAATCTCTTTGCCTAACTGGGTTTCGTCTATTATGGATCCAGCTTTAAGCAACACTAAAGCCATAGGCAACTGACCTTTTAGTTCATCTTTTACCCCAACCACTGCGCACTCTGCCACCATATCATGGGCACCTACCACCTCTTCCATTTCACCAGTAGAAAGCCTGTGCCCTGAAACATTAATCACATCGTCAGTGCGGCCCATAATAAATACATAACCGTTTTCATCACGGTAACCACCATCACCAGAACTATAGTAGCCAGAAAATTCTTTTAAATAGACATTATTAAGCCGGCTGTCATCACCCCAAATACCTATTAAACAGCCTGGTGGTAAAGGTAATTTAATGACGATATTACCTTTTTTGTTGGCCTCTAAAATCTCCCCTGTATCTGACAAAATACAAAGATCGTAACCGGCAATAGGGACCGTAGATGAGCCTGCTTTAGCAGGCAAGTTATCCAACCCCACTGGATTTGCACAAATAGGCCAACCTGTTTCTGTTTGCCACCAATGATCTACCACTGGCCTGCCTATGGTTGCTAGGGCCCAATCATAAGTAGGTGGATCTAATCGCTCACCTGCCATAAACACAGTTTCTAAACTACTAATGTCATAGCTTTTTAACAGTTGGCCAGTGGGGTCTTCTTTTTTAATGGCCCGAAAAGCTGTAGGTGCAGAGAAAATAGCTTTAACCTTGTACTCTTCTACTACCCGCCAAAACGCGCCAGCATCAGGCGTCATCACCGGCTTGCCCTCGTATAAAATAGTAGTACAACCAGCAAGCAAAGGGCCATAAATAATATAGGAATGCCCGACCACCCAACCCACATCTGATGCGGCCCAGAACACATCACCAGCATTCATATTGTAGACTGCTTTCATGGAATAATTAAGCGCCACAGCATGGCCACCATTGTCGCGCACAATGCCTTTAGGTTTGCCTGTGGTGCCGGAGGTGTAAAGAATGTACAAAGGGTCTGTGGCTTTTACTGGCACAGCATTTACTTTGTGGGCTTGGGCCAGCAGCTCTACCCAGTCCTGATCTCTACCTGCTTGTAATGCTGCGTGGAGTTGTGGCCGCTGCAAAACCACTACACTTTTTACTTTATGCTGAGCCAGTTTCAAGGCTTCATCTAACAAAGGTTTGTAAGCAATCACTTTGTTCACTTCAATGCCACAAGAAGCACTAACAATAGCAGCTGGCTTAGCATCATCAATGCGCACTGCTAGCTCTGCCGCAGCAAACCCACCAAATACCACGGAATGCACGGCGCCTAACCGAGCACAAGCTAACATAGCTATAGCTGATTCCACCACCATTGGCATATAGATCACTACTCTGTCGCCCTTAGCTACGCCTTGGTTACGCAAGGCCCCAGCAAACAAAGACACTTGCTGCAACAGCTGGCTATAGGTGACGCTAGACTTAGTTCCAGTCACAGGCGAGTCATAATAAATAGCCACCTGATCACCACGCCCATTGAGCACGTGGTGGTCTAGCACCATATAGCAGGTATTCATTTCACCATCTTCAAACCATCGTCCGGTTGGCGATTGACTAGTGTTGACAGGGTGCCTAGGTGTTTTAAACCAAGGCAGTCGCTCTGCCTGCTGCTGCCAAAACAATGCAGGTTGGGTAAGAGACTGCTCATAACTAGTAAAATAACTAGTAAAATAAGAAGTGGCGTGGCTCATAAGCTCATACTCAATCAAGGCTAAATAGATAATTACCATACTAACCGACACCAACGCATATGAAACTACGACTTTGGAGTAACAAAACCACTATTGCCTAGCTAACTATTGTTAAGCCTCATTTTATCCAGCACCGTTGTTAAAAATAGCTAAAGGCAATGTATGCTAATGAGAACAGTGTTTAGCAATAAAATCTTCTGCGCAAGCAAAAATTAGCTCTTTGCGTTGCGGATTCATATTTTCTAGCGTGCTACGCATAAATGATAAGCGCGGGTTATTTTTCAGCAGTCCCATGTTGCGGCTAACAAAACGCCAATACAAACCATCAACCGTATTACACCAATCGCCTTTTTTATAATCACTCATTTTAAGAATGTAATTAGACCCACAGATATAAGGCTTAGTGGCGAAAAGACCACCATCTGCAAAGGTTCCCATACCAAACACATTAGGTGTCATCACCCACTCTGAGGAATCAATGTACATTTCCATAAACCAGCGGTATACATTTGCAGGATGCACTTCACATAAAGTCATTAGGTTAGAGATTACCATCAGTCGGTTGATGTGATGGGTATAACCATAACGATCGCAAAAGCCTATTGCGTCATCTAAGGGTGGTATACCCGTATTACCAGCATACCAACTATTCTTTAACGACCCAGAAAAATTAAAGAAGTTGCTCTGTAATTGGGTTTGCCCATGATGTTGATACACGCCTCTTATAAACTCACGCCAGCCGATAATTTGCCGTAAGAAACCCTCAACCGAATTTAGTGGCACATCATTGTGTTGGGTATAAGCTAAAACCTTATCAATAATGTCATGTGGAGTGATTAAACCCATATTTAACGACGGGCTAATAGCACTGTGAAACATGAAGGTATCATTTTGCAAAATTGCATCTTCGTAGATACCAAAATTCTCAAACTTTGCCATTAAAAAATAATCGATATTTTGCAACGCATCTTTGCGTGTTAAAGGCATCCACACATCATTCATTTGGCCCGGGTGGAGTGGAAACTTAGACTGTATGATCAGTTTTAATGGCTCCACATATTGGCTCTGGCAGGGCTTATATAATTCAGGTAAAGATAGACCTTTAGGGATTTTTTTGCGATTGTCCTCATCAAAAGACCACTTACCACCCAGGGGTTTTTGGTCCTCATCCATCAACAAGTTTAACTTTTTACGCACCCCTTTATAAAAGTTGCCCATGCGTAGAACCTTATATTTGCCATTAAGGTCTAAAAAATCTTGTCGGTCTAACAAAAACATGGGTGAAGGCAGCACAGTGATTGGCAAATCATACAAGGCAGCAAAAGCTTCTATTCTTGCTTCAAAGGCCTTGTCTTCTATTTCAAAAAAAGTCAGCGCTTTAATCTGATTCGCTTCAATACAGGCGGCTAGTTTTGCCTCATAAGATTGTTCAAAGTCTGGGTGTTCAATATCGACATACTCAACAGCATATTCATTTGCCTGCAGCTCATCACGCTTTTCACGCATAGCTGCCAAAAACATGAGTATTTTTAACTTGTGGTGTTTCTCATAAGTACACAACCCCAAGTCTTCTGCCATGAAGATACAGTCAGCCTCAACACTTTGGATATGTTGCAAAGGAAATAGCTGATTGCCTAGCACTATTAGTAATGTATTATTTTGCATATATGGATTAAACCTATATTAAAAAATATCTTGATGGTGGCCTGCCAGACCATGCAAAGCCATTGCAGTAACTGTTCTAAATTTGCATACTCTGCCGAATGAGTATTAATGCTGCCATCATACTATGTCGTTGCATTTTTTATTATGAACTTTGATTTATAAATCACTAGAAAACAACTAATCGAGTAAATAAACATACACGACATCCGTTCTTCAAACTAGGAGTGAGTAAAGTGGTCAATGAAAAAATACGATATCTTAGCAAGGATGCTACGGACATCGCTCTAAAAAAACCCATTGCCCAACACACCATAAGAAAAGCAAGGCAGTACCGACTGGAGCGCACACGCCAAGTATTGCGAGACAATGACATTGCTGCAGCCTTGTTATATGACCCCTGCAATATTCGCTATGCCACAGACACCTCTAATATGCAGCTGTGGACCATGCACAACCCTTGTCGTTATGCGCTAATCTTTGCTGATGGCCCAGCCTTACTATTTGACTACCAAAATTGTGCTCACCTTCATGATGATAAGCGTTTACCTAATGGCCAACTCACAGTAGATGAAATTCGTCTTGCTATTGCATGGGCTTATTTCGCCGCTGGTGAACGCGGCCCAGAGCAAGCAGTGCGTTGGGGTAACGACATTGCTTCGTTAATGAAGCAGTATGGTGGCGGCAATAAACGCTTGGCAGTGGATATTTGTGAAGAACTAGGCATGGCCCAGTTTCATAAACATGGTATTGAAACCTTGTACGGCATGAAGTACATGGAGCATGCGCGCCTTATAAAATCTGCTGAAGAATTACAACTAATGCAATGGACCATTACCGTATGCCAAAAAGGGATAGAGCGCATGTGGGATCATTGTGAACCTGGCATTAGTGAAAATGAACTTTGGGCCCACCTGCATTTTGAGAACATTCGTAACGGTGGGGAATGGATAGAAACGCGGATTTTATGCACAGGTGAACGAACAAACCCATGGATGCTTGAAAGCTCCGACGCCATCATTCAAAAGGGGGACATGGTCTCTTTTGATACTGATCTCATTGGCCCTTATGGCTATTGTGCAGACATTTCTCGCGCCTGGATTGCCGGGCACGAAAAACCTACTTCAACCCAGCAAGAAATATACGACATTGCCATGGAACACATTAGCCATAATATGGCTTTACTTAAAGACGGCCTGGCCTTTCGTGATTTTGTGGACCAGTCTTGGAAAGTGCCAGAGCGTTTTGCGCCTAACAGTTATTCGTGTTCTGTGCATGGTGTGGGCCTTGCCGATGAATACCCTTGTATTTACCACCCGCAAAACTACGAAAAAGTCGGCTACGACGGCCACTTCCATGAAAACATGGTGGTGTGCGTAGAGTCTTACACTGGTGGCATTGGAGAAAAAGAAGGCGTAAAACTAGAGCAGCAAGTACGGATCACCAAAACAGGGGTTGAACTGTTATCAGACTTTGCAATTGGGTCATTTAACTAAGGTAATGAGCCATTTATCATGGCCACCCAGCTAGGCAGCGGTTGTACATAGGCTGGCACAAAAAACCTCAAGCCAGTTAATAAATTATCTAACGGCTGTTCAAACACTTGCTTAAATAGTGGACCTACGACAAGGGCAGTAGTTATATAAAACCGTTTAGAGTCTTCTCAAGCCCGCTTGAATAAGCTGCCCACAGCAACACCGCCAACGATTAATGCAGTTGCCATAGCGGCGCGAAGGCTCACAGTTTCTTGTAAAAATAAGGCGCCTAATACCAACGCAAAAACAGGCACAAGTAACTGTGCCAGTGCACCTGTAGTGACGTCCAATTTTGGCAAAACCCAATACCACAGGGCGTAACCCAAGCCCGACATAACAGACCCAGACACTAAAGCTAACAATACACCATTAGTAGTAATGTGCAGACTAGCACCTGCCCCACTGGCTTCACCTACCCCACCTTCTGTTAGCAAAACCAACAGGGTAATGGGTAACACGTAGATAAAATTCCAAGTTGTGGCTAGCAGAGGGTCATTCACTCTTCGCCCCTCTAGTGAATATAACGCCCAGCCGAAGGCTGCCAACAACATCAATATTAAACCAGACAAGGGCAAGCTCACATTTTTGTCAGGCCAAAATAGCACCAATAAACCAAGCGAGGCGATGAGCGCACCCAACCATCGATAAATAGATAACCGCTCACCAGCATAAGCCGCTGCAATAAACATGACGACTTGCACTGTACCAAATAAAATAAGCGCACCAAGACCAGCGTCTAAATTCACGTAGGCGTATGAAAAACCCACTATATAGGCGGCAAGGCCAACAACCCCTTTAAATGCTATAGGTTGACGTCTAGGCAGTCGTTTGTTTCGCCAAGCTAACAGCATAAACAGTGTTAAAGCGCCAAAAGCCACTCTTAATACAGCAAACTCCCCAGGCCCTATTAGTTCATACTGTAAAGCACCACGGTTAAGTAGTGAGTTAGCAGCAAAGGCTAGTAAAGCTAAGGTGGTGAGCAAAAAAACACGCTGGGGTAGCATTATTTTGAAACCGAAATAGCCTTAAGTGATTTACCATCAAAATACCGCTGGTAGGCGTGTTGAAACCCCTCTTCAAGATGCTTAGTAAAGAGCGTGGTGTCAAATAGTGCAGCTGATGTACGGGTGCCTGCTAGTTTTTTTCGAGTCTGTTTTAGAAGTCCAGGGTTGTTCGCCAAATTTAGTATCAATGCCTCGTACTCATGCTCTGTTTCAGTAATTAATTCTGGTAACCCAACAGCTGTAAGAAGGCTTGCAGCCACTCGTGCAGAAAAGCTTTTACCTAGCTTTGTCACTACTGGCAGCCCCACCCATAGTGCCTCAGCTGCTGTGGTATGAGCATTAAAGGTAAATGTATCTAGAAAAAGGTCCACCAATTTTTGCCGCGCTAGGTGCTCATCCATCGGTACTCGACCAGCAAAAACAAGCCTCGATGGATCCACACCTCGTGATTGGGCGTGCTTGCACAAGTTGTCCTTCGACCATTCGTTCGAATTACGCATCCAAAGTACGCTACCCTCAGTTTTAAGTAGAACCCTCATCCAGATATCAAATTCAGAAGGGGAAATTTTATAATTATTGTTAAAACAACAAAAGACAAAGCCTACCTCTGGCAGACCCATCTCAGAACGGCTCATCTCACGCGTCGCTAATGGTCGGGTGTTGTCGGTGGGCATATAGGTGTTTGGTAACCTTAGTATACATTCGCTATAGTACTTCTCATGGCTACTTGGAATTAGTACCGGGTCAGCAATAATATAATCAATGAAATCGGCCCCCGTGGTACCCGGGTACCCCAGGAAGTTAATCTGGACTGGGGCGGCTCGATGGGCAAAAATACTAGTTTTATGGTCTTTTGTGTAGCCAGTTAAGTCAATTGCAATGTCAATTTTATCCTGCCTGGCTAGTAGGGCAATATCTTTATCACTCATGTCACAGACATCATCAAAAACATCAAACGCCTTAGTAAGTCGTCGCCGCACATCGTCGTCTTTATTAGGACCAATGGAGTATCCGTAAACTTCAAAGTGCCTGCGATCATGTGTTTCAAGCACCTTGGCTATTAAATAGGCTACTGGATGTTCATTAAAATCTGCCGAAAAATATCCAATGCGAAGGCTTTTTGGTTTCTCCGAGGGTGGAGCCCCAAGTGGCAAAGGCGTAATAAATCCATACAGTTTCTTCGTAAAGGTTGCCGCACGTATTAGGTGACGCTCGGGCACGTCTTCAAGGGGCAAAATTGAGAAAGGAATAACAGACTCCGTAGAAGTTCCCAATGTCGCAATGAGACCTCGGTCTAGCTCAATTGCCTCCCAATCACAAATATGCGATTGCGCATGCAGTTTGCTAGCGCGCACAGCCTGATGGCCAGGTTTGATTTTTAAAGCCATTTCATAGCTTTTTATTCCTGCAACTAACTCACCCTTGTCCTCCATGGGACTACCCATGTTAAAATGAGCTTCAGCATAGTTAGGATTAAGCTCTATTGCCCGTTTGTAGCTGCCTATAGCAGCATCTTGATCGCCCGAATAAAACAGGACAATACCTATATTGTTATAAGCCTCAGCATAGCTAGGGTTAATCTCTAGGGCTTTTTTAAAACTACCTATAGCAGCATTTAGATCACCCTTACTCTTCAGGCAAACACCCATATTATTATAGGCCTCATAAAAGCTAGAATTAATCACAAGAGCCTTTTTATAGCTGCCTATGGCTGCATCTATATCACCCTTATCATGTAGAGCTATACCCATATTATTATAGGCTTCAACAAAGCTAGGATTAATCTCTAGGGCCTTGTTATAGCTACTTATAGCAGCCTTAAGCTCACCCTTACTCTTCAGGGCAATGCCCATATTATTATAGGCTTCAGCATAGCCAGGGGACAATTTTAGAGCACTACCAAAGCTTACTATAGCTTCTTCTATTTCACCCATACCGTAAAGGGAAATACCGATATTAAAATAGGCTTCAGCATAGTTGGGGTTTAGTTTGAGAGCTTCACTATAGCTGGCTATAGCTGCTTCTATATCTCCCTTTTCCTGGAGAGCTATACCCATATTAATATAGGCCACAGCATAGTACGGATTTATCTCTAAAGCTTGTTTATAGCTATTTATAGCTGCCTTTAAATCACCCTTACTCTTAAGGGACATGCCCAAATTATTATAGGCGTCAGCATAATCAGGTTTAATCTTTACAGCCTTTTTGTAGGAGCTGATGGCTTCATCTAAATCACCCTTGCCGTGCAGAGATGTACCCATATTATTATAGGCGTCAGCATAACTTGGATTGATTTTAATGGTCTTTTTGTAGCTGTTTATGGCTCCGTTTATATCCCCCCTACTCTGCTGAGCTATGCCCAAATTGTTATAGGCATCAGCATAGTCTGGCTTAATCTTTACAGCCATTTTGTAGCTACTGATGGCTGCATCTACATCACCCTTATCTGTATGGGCAACTCCTATATTATGAGACCTTTGCACG
>MDSY01047681.1_pt1 | contig 15496 bp, 13 predicted proteins | sample 811131 | NCBI WGS metagenome assembly MDSY01 (sample SAMN05326643, study PRJNA326480) | marine metagenome | isolation source: seawater | place: Atlantic Ocean: South West | collected 2010 | reverse complement strand
CAGGGCTTTTTAAGTGCAAACTTGGCGGTGGGTATGCGCGATCCTGATACCAGGCAGGTTATTAAAGAACTGATTGAAAAGAGTGATTGGTAGGACTCGATAAAGGCTATTATCGTGCATTCTAGATCATTAATTAGTTCTCGACATTTAGTTGATCAAAATATTTGTATCTATTTTTTGAATCAGTTCAAGTGTTTGTTGATGAGTAATCTTATAGTCACTGAATCATAAAGTGGTTGCGTGGCGCTCTCGAACACGACGTAAAAACCTATAGTCATAATGTAAAAAAATTAAAAATTGTTTAACTTTTGAGGGAGGATCATTTTGCGTATATTTTTCCTGACAGTTACGTTGTTATTAACAGCCTGTAATATTGGCAACAAAAATGCTCCACCGATTTTCAAAACCTTGTCTGCTATCAATGTTAGCGAAAATCAGATATTCGTCGCTAATATTGATGTTATGGACCCTGATAATGATCAAATTACAATCTCTATATCAGGAAAAGATGCGAGCTACTTTGTTCTTACTCAAGATAATCAACTCAATTTTGTCACCGCTCCTGATTACGAAACTAAACAGCTCTTCAGCATAGTTTTAACTGCAAGTGACTCAGTTCTGATGTCGTCATTATCTGTTGAAGTCACTATTTTAAACGAGAATGACAACGTACCAGTTATATTGCCGCAGCCAGATATTTTTTTGTCACATAATCAAAAATTGGTGGCGTCAATATCCGCCACTGACTTAGATGGTGATTCGCTGACTTACAACATAGACGAACAATCTGCAGCGTTGATGATAATAGATGAAAGTTCTGGTGACTTGGAGTTCATCGATTTTCCTGATTTTGATACTCACGAGCAGTTTGAGGTTAACGTGAGTGTTTTCGATGGGGAATACTATGACTCCATAGTTCTATATATATTTCAAAAGGTTCTTACAACTGCAAAAATAGACACTTTTGGATCTGAAGTTTTAGATGATCCAAAGATTTTAGCTTATCTTGAGTTGATCCAAGATAATGAAATTGTCGCAGCCCATAACATCGGAATTGAAATTCGTGGAACAGGGTCGCAATTGTATGATAAAAAGTCATATGGTTTTGAAACCAGAGATGTAAACAATGAAGATGTATCAGTTCCATTAGTTGGTTTGCCTAAAGAAGAAGATTGGATATTTTATGGGCCATATGTAGATAAAGCCTTAATCAGGAATATTCTCCTGTATGACCTGTCTAATGCGATTGGAAGATATGCAGCGAGAGGTAAATTCATTGAATTAATCATCAATGACTCAAATCTGGGCACATATATTTTAATGGAAAAATTGAAGAGAGACTCGAATAGAATTGCAATTAAAAAAAATAAAGAAGATGACATCTCTGGTGGCTATATTTTAAAGATTGACAAGCCAACAGGAGATGGAGGTACATTTACTGACCTTAACTCGTTTACATCAATATATCCAGCAATCAGCGACGAAAACCCTACACCTATTGTCTTCTTGTACGACTATCCTAAAGCTGAAGATATTACTGAACCTCAGAAAGCATTTATACAGCGATATATTGAGGATTTTGAAACAGCATTGGCGACAGATAATTTTTTAAGAGAAAGCAGAGCTTATGAGGATTTTATTGATACAGATAGCTTTATAGATTTTTTCCTGTTGACTGAATTAGCCAATAATGTAGATGGTTACCGGAGAAGTACTTTTCTTCACAAAGACAGAGGTGGAAAATTGAATATGGGCCCAATTTGGGATTTTAATCTTGGCTTTGGTAAAGCTCAGTATTGTAATGGAGACAGGACGAATGTGTGGGCATATCAATTCAACTCTGTTTGTCCTTTCGCTGCTGGGAAGGTGCCATTTTGGTGGGAAAAACTATTAGAAGATCATCTATTTGTCGATAAATTGAAGAAGAGATGGAATGAACTCAAGGAAAGCCATTTCTCTTATCCATCAATTGAATCCAGAATAGATGATCTTGTACTCGAATTAGAACAACATAACGCGGTTCATAGGGATGCCGAAGTTTGGTCGCCTATTAACCCTCACGGGCATCTTGTGTTTGATAATCATTTAGAGGAGATAACTTACCTCAAGGCATGGATTAATCAGCGGCTGGCATGGTTAGATGAAAACATCAACCAACTTTAGAAGATAATGTTTTGTTGCCCTCAGATTTTAAGTTTTCTGATTTTCTAGTGAGAAATGTTAACTTTACAGTTAGATCTTAAAATTTGATGGATCTTTATATCCAAGTGGCACTGCAGCACTAGTAGGCGATTGCCCATATATTGATTAACATAGTAGGATTTGATTAGGCATGCATGCTCACTTGTGGGCTAGGTGACCCATACAGTCAATAAAGAACTCTTATCTACGCTACCTTTAACTGCGTCTTGCGCCAGGTAACTTTTACATTTTTTTTTGAAGTGTGGTGAACGATAAATCTTACGTGCAAGAATTAGTTACTATTTGGAAGGCTCAAAGTATGCTGAAAAAGGGGTTGGGCTAATTAGGGGTGAACTTTATGAATCATGATAATTTAAAATTAGGAATCATTGGGCTGGGGTATGTTGGGCTACCATTAGCTATTGAATTTGGTAAGCTTTTCCCAACATTAGGTTTTGATGTCGACAAAGGTAGAGTCGATGAGTTAAAAAACGGTTATGACCGGAATAATGAAGCTAATGGCTCTGAACTTGATGAGTCGCATATGCTCTCTTTTGTTTATGAAGAATGCGATTTGAGCGATTGTAATGTCTACATTGTTACTGTTCCAACTCCTGTAGATGCGAACAAAAATCCCAACTTGAAACCATTACAGTCTGCTAGCTATCTCATAGGTAAGCATATGCGGATAAATGATGTTGTTATTTTTGAGTCCACAGTATACCCCGGAGTTACTGAAGAGGAATGTGTTCCGATTTTAGAGGAGGCGTCAGGCTTAAAATACAATCAAGACTTTTTTTGTGGATATAGTCCAGAGCGGATTAATCCGGGAGATAAAAATCGGAATTTGCCGTCAATAGTAAAGGTCACATCAGGCTCCAATGAGGACATTTCAACTTTTGTAGATGATCTATATCGCCAGATTATTACAGCTGGGACATTTAAGGCAAAAAGCATAAAAGTTGCTGAAGCGTCAAAGGTAATTGAAAACATTCAACGTGATGTAAACATTGCGTTAGTAAACGAGCTATCAATCATATTCAAACATCTTGGCATCAATATATATGATGTGATTGAAGCTGCTAGCACAAAGTGGAACTTTGTGCCTATGCAGCCAGGTCTGGTGGGAGGACATTGTATAAGTATTGATCCATATTATTTAACATATAAATCTTCACAGCTAAATTATTCTCCTGATATTATTCTTGCAAGTCGCAAAATAAACGAGAATATGGGGCGATATTCCGCTGGATTACTCATCAAAGCCATGATCCAAAAAGAGATTAATATAGTCAAGAGTAAGGTGCTAATAATGGGCTTAACGTTCAAAGAAGACTGTCCTGACTTACGCAATACAAAAGTTGTAGATGTTATAAAAGAGCTTGAAGAATATGGCGTAACCACCAGTGTTTTTGATCCTGTAGCAGATATGGTAGAGGCGACTTCTCTTGTTGGAGATAGTCTAATTTTGGAGCCCGAGACGGACCATTATGATGCCGTAGTAATTACAGTTCCACATGGCGTATTTATCAAAGGAGGTATTAAGAAAATTCATCATTATGCAAAAGCGATAAGAGTGATTTTTGATGTGAAGGGTCGGTTTGACCGTGAATTAGTTGATATGACTCTCTGAAAATAGACCGATTTGTTGGAGGCTTTACTCAAAAGCGTGTGAACTTATGAATGTCATTAAACTGTACTTTTTATTTATTGTTTTGTTACACGTATTAGTACCCGTAATGACCCTTAACTTTCTTGGAGTAAGTTTAAGAGCCGAATCTAACTTACATGATTTAACGGCTTTGTATCCCCAGTTAGCTTTCACAATATGCTGTTTTGCGTTAGGCATGTTAGTTGGCGGCAGAAGGTATCATTTTGGAAGTTATACCTTCTCTAATCCGCCCCATACTCAAGTTAGGCTATATCAGAATGTATTTTTGATTCAGGCCCTTGCTTTTTTATTAGTCTCCAGCTTTCTGAGATATACCTGGGGCATTCATTCATATTTGGGCCATCTGTTGATGCATGCTAATTTTGGGGTTCTAATTTTCCTTTTGATGAATATTAATAAAAATTATTTCTGGCCAGTTGCTTTTCTTTATCTCCCTTTTCTACTTTTAAATGGAAGCAAAGGTGATCCTGTATGGTGGTCTTTGATCGTAATTATTACTTATGCTAAAAACACCGGTCAGATTGAGATAAAAACAATTTTAAAGTCTATTATTCCTCTGTTGATTTTAGTGTTCCTTATGTTCCAGCTGATACGGTTCCAGCAGTTTAATCGTGGTGATGTAGCGTTATCCGTTCAAGAAATTTTGGTGCTGACATTCGGTGCGAGAATGTATGGACTAGAGGGGTACTTGCTCTATCTTGAAGCGCCCCGCCTTTACAATATTTTTTATTCGCAGTTAAGTGAAATTTTGCAGTTTTTGCCAAATGCAGACCAGCGGCCCGGAGTTACTTTTGGAATTCATTACTATTACGCAGACCAGGTGAGATCTCCTGGTATTTCTGCCTTCTACAGCTCTATGTTTGTGATGGCCCACTATTTAGGAGGCTATTTTGGGGTTTTTATCCTGGGCTTTACAGCTGAACGGATGCTGCGATTTTGCTGGCGGCAACAAACTGTTCTAGCGGCCTGCTGTTTTTTTGTATTTGTCCAGTCGGTGTCTGTGGTAAATGGAGCTTTGTCTTGGGTGGCTTTAAATATAATTGCAACATACTTAGTCTTAAAGTGTCTGGTTATTCTTAATCAAAATATGGGCGAATATTTGAAGAGAACGCCTGTGCGAGATAATAGGTAATGAATGTTCTTTTTGTAGGTCCTTGTGCGTTTGGTACCAGTAAAACAAGATTTTTGGGGTTTCAGGATACCCATAATGTGTCTGCTATCGATACTGATCTAATATTTGGTAATTATCTTTCTCGGTCAACATTCGATCGAATTAAACTCAGATTTTTAAGAGATATTTTCTCTGAAAAATTAATCAAAGAAGCGCAGGCAAAGGATTGCTCACAAATGGACGTGGTATGGATCGACTCTCCCTATGCCGCGACACCAAGATTTTTGAGGGCCATAAAGTCTAAGAATACAAAAATTGTTATTTATCTTACAGATTCAATCAAGAGTCCAGGCCTCACGAGTGTGTTCAAAAACATAAATCCTAGGATGATAGATCTGATTATCACTTCTAAAGATAAAGAACTATCTGACTTTTTGTCACAAGGTTATACATGCATATATGACCAACAGAGGATATCTAAATCACAGTGTCATAGTGTTAATTTTGAAAACAAGCCTACTGAATTAATGTATGCGGCAGATTTTACTAAACCTAAGTTAAATCAAATCAGGTCCCTGATCCCAGTTGATAAAAGTTGTTTCGTTTATGGGAGGAACTGGCCTAAGGAACCAGGCTTGATTATTAAGGGGTGGCTGCATGGAGATGACTACTTTACCCAAATCAACTCTACTAAAGTAGCGTTAGGTATTCAAAACCTTGAAATGAATGACACTTTAACGACGCGGATTTTTGAAATTCCAAGTGCAGGAAGCCTTCTGGCTGCCAACCGATTCCCCGAGATTGAGCATGTTTTTGGGGATAGTATCATTTATTTTGATGAGTGCCCGGGGCGTATCGCTGAAGTTCTGAGGGATGATGAACTGTGTGAGATGATGACTCGTAAATCGCAGGACAGATGTCTGGCGCACGTCTCTCTTGTCGAAACTATGCTAGATGATCTGTTATGAGTGTTCATAAATTAATAGAAAAACTATTTTTAGCTGAAAGTATTGTTTTTGCAGGTTTACCTGCCGGCATTACGGTGGTTCTTTATTATTTGGACAAGAGTTCAGCGGCGTTGCCCTTTAATAATATGATGTATTCATCAGCTATCATCGTTGGTTTAGCAGGAAATACTATAGTAAACGCAAATTTACATCAGGTAAATGATAAAGCTTTGCCATTCTTGGCGATGCTTGTTTTTATTCTTGTTATTCTCAGTTTTTTTGTCACTTCGATTTCACCATTTGAAGGCTCAGTGTTAAGTATTAGTTCTCTATATATAATGCGAGAAATAGTCAGATTTAGAAGACATATTTTTGGTATTTTTTTTGTTTCAACGATTATTTGGATGCCAATTTTTGTTTATCTTTGGGTGACTATTGGTGAGAAAGTCTCAGCGCTGATGCTCTTGGGTTATGTTATAGCAGTGTTTTTATTCACCACTGCCAAACTAGTGAATTTTAAAATAGACTATGTTCTGTTTTGTAAAAGTTACAAACTTATTCCTTCAGCCATGGTAGATCAAAGTTTCTCGTCTGGAATTAATTTAATTTACATTAATACTACAATGTCAGTATATGGGCCGTTGCTGATCAGGGCGATATCTCTTGTCGATGTATTTCATAATATCATTGGAGGTCATATATTGAGTCGGGCAGGTAAAAATCGTAGTTCAAGTGTTGCTAAATTTTTAGTTATAACTTCAAGAAAAATACGTTATTACTTAATTGTTCCGACACTATTTATCTCAATTGCCTCAGCCTATTTTGGGGAGGCTAAGCTGGCAGCAATATGTTTATTGAAAGGTGTAAAATATTTTGTAGGGTGGACATTTAAAGTAGTGCTTTTGATGAGTAAGCAAACTCTATTCTTTTATGTGCATTTATTATTTGCAATTGCTCTTGGCAGCTTACTAGTCATATTCGAAAATAATCAACTTTTCTATGTTTTTGTCATCCTGGGAGTTTTTTATCATTTAGTGGGTTTTTATTTCGCCTCTATCGAGGCGTCAACTTTGATTAAGATCCGCGTCAGCAAAATCGTAAACCGAGGGAAATAAGGTGGTGTCTAAGAAAATAAAAGTAAATATTTTAGTTCCTATATTTAATGAAGCTAAATTTATCTTACCTTTTTTAAATTCTTTGCAGTCTCAATCGATTTTTACACACGCATCTTATTTATGTGTGATTTCTCTTATTGATGGGAACAGTAATGATGGAACGTTGCCAATAATTAAAGAATGGAAAACTAACGTCAGTGAAACAATTGTCAATATCATAAATAATGAACGGCGGTTTGTTCCATATGGTCTCAATTTAGCACTTAAAAATTCTGAGGACGACAACATCATCGTTAGGATGGATGTGCATGCTGCATACCCTGAGGATTATTTACATTACTTGTGCAGTGCTCTAATTCAAGACACCACGGTTGGTAATGTCGGGGTTACTGTAGATACCATCCCAAATGGAAAAAACACGGTAGCTCGAGCGATTGCTGCTGTATGTGGACATCGTTTTGGAGTGGGCTCATCATTCAGAGCTGTGGATATTGATGAAATAAAGTATGTTGATACTGTGCCATTTGGCTGTTGGAGAAGAGAGGTTTTCGATGAAATTGGTTACTTCGATGAGGACATGCTAAGAAATCAAGATGATGAATTTAATTGGAGGATGCGTAAAAAAGGATTCAGGATAGCGCTTCTGCCAGGTATGTCCGTGCAGTATTATGCTCGAGAAACATTACTTGCTCATGTGACTATGTTTTATCAATATGGATTGTTTAAGCCGTTGACTATTTCAAAGTCTTCCTCGATGCAATCCTTCCGACCTTTATTCCCGTTGATGCTAGTTATTCTGGTAATAACCCTTTTAGCGTTGATGACTATTAATATTATTTTCTCACTAGGATTTTTAATCCTATTTATCTTATATTTTATGATGTCACTTATTATTGGAAAAGAATCCAAAGTAGATTTCAAATCTGACTCAAAAGTTTTTAGAACTTTAATTCTAATTGTCGTTTTGGGTTCGACTCATTTTTCCTATGGAGTTGGATTTGTCAAGGGAGTTTTGAATATCTTCAGTTCAAAAAAGAGCAAAATACTTCGGCATTCGAGATAAGTTAATATCGTAAGATAAATTATTAATCAAAGCCGTACTAGGAAGGATATAAATGCAAGCTAAGTATCTTATACTTCATACTTATGGGCTTGGTGATGTAATTATGGCTGCGCCATCTCTAAATTATCTGCAGGATTCCTGTGAATCGCAAGATAATGAGTTTTTGGTGGTAGTTCGTGATCACGCGGCGCACCAGTTTCTAGAGTATGCAGGTATTAACTGTAAGCAAGGCGGTGTAGGACTTTTTTTAAAGGAAGCATTGATTAATAGATTTAGAAGAATAAGAGTATTGTCGGCAAGAACAGCTGGCGGTAGTGTTTGGAAAGATAGGGTATTCAGATTATTTTTGAAATTTATAAAAATCGATTTTTACTATGTTGACCGATCTATAACAATAGCCACCAAAAAACTAAATTATCGTGAAGGACTTAACTGGCATATTGTTTTTGAATTAGCCTCCACTCTCCAGCGACAGGTTTATCCCGATGCCCCGCACCCCACAAAGGATATTGTTTGTAAAGAAGAAGAGAGTTCATATCCAGAGGTGCATGTCTTCTTTGATTTATCCTGTATAGCGAGGTTTCCTTTAAAGCATGAACCAAACAAAATATTTTTTCACTTTGGTTCAGGTGATCATATTCTTAAGGAGCTATCAGAGGCTAGTGTAAATTTAATTATCGTTTCTTATAGAGAAAGGTATGTAAATAGCGAGTTTGCTTTGATTTCTGGACCCAGAGACAGAGCAGTTTTGAGTTTAGAGTCTGAGGGATTAGAGGTAATTGGTGGAGATAACCAAAAATCAATAAAAGAACTAGTGGAGCTAGGGAGCGAGGGCGATCTAATTGTTTGTAATGATACAGGAATTGGACATCTTTTTTCTGTGTCAGGAGTTAAGGTAGATCTTGTTGTTAATAAAGGACAAAGAGCTCTGCTGCATCAGGTATTACCACCCACACTAAGAAATCTAATTTTAATTTAAGAGGCCGATATCATGTCAACTATAGAAAAATCTCTGGACGATCATTTGTTAGTGATGGCTGAAATGAAGTTATATCAACATGATATAGAGGATAAGTTCAATGTTATTAAAGATACTCTCGCTCGTGGGGGAAAAATAATTTTTTGTGGTAATGGGGGCTCGGCCGCTGATTGTCAGCATCTTGCTGCGGAGTTTACAGGTCGGTTTGTTCGTGAAAGGAGGCCATTGGCCGCTATCGCTTTGACTACCGATACATCTGCTTTGACATGTATTGGTAATGACTATGGCTTTGAGTTCGTGTTTTCTCGCCAACTTAGTGCTATTGGTAATCCAGGTGATATGTTAATAGCTATATCGACTTCGGGTAATTCCCAAAATATTATTACATGTGCTAAAACTGCACGTGAAATGGGCATTGCCACACTTGGATTGTTAGGTCGAGACGGAGGTAAACTTAAGGATATATGTGAGCATGTCATTGTAGTTCCGTCAGATGTTACTGCTCGGATTCAGGAGGCGCATATTTTTATAGGCCATATTTTCTGTGAATTGATTGATGAGATATATACGATTTGAATAGGGATAGAAGTACTTTAGTTAAGATAATAGTTGATTGCATATGAATATCCGCATAAATAGACTTCAAGGCATAGTTGATGATTAATTTTTTATGGGAACGAGTGGGTAAAGTTCTGGTTGTGGGTGATCTCATGCTAGATAGATATTGGGATGGACAGGTCGATAGGATCTCACCTGAGGCGCCCGTTCCAGTTTTAAAATTTAACGCAGAGTATGACAATCTTGGAGGTGCAGCAAATGTAGCTAAAAATATAGCTGCGCTTGGGGTTGACGTAGCCGCTATCGGTGTTGTGGGGGGAGATGAGGCTGGAGGGAAAATAACCGAGCTTTTTAATAAGGCTGGTATAGAGCATGATTTGATAGTGAGTAAGGAAGCTACTACGACAAAACTAAGGTTGGTATCAAATAATCACCAGATTCTGCGCGTTGATATTGAGGAAAAGCACGAGACAGTCAAGTTTCAAGATTTAAAGATACAATCTGAAGCTCTTTTTAATTCAGCTGAAGTAATTGTTTGCTCCGATTACGCTAAAGGGATGCTCGATGATATCGGGCCGCTTATTGACTATGCGAGAAATGCGGAAGTAAGTATTATTGTTGATCCTAAAGGCGATGATTATGAAAAATATAGAGGTGCTACGTTAATCACCCCAAATTTTTCTGAATTTGAGGCTGTAGTAGGAACGTGTAGTGACGAGTTAGTTTTAGAGCAAAAAGCATATCAGTTAGTAGCTGACCTGAACCTCAATGCCATTCTAGTAACGCGGGGTAAAGACGGGATGTCTTTGTTCGAGTGTGGGGAAAAACCATTCCATTTGGAAGCCATGGCAAGAGATGTGGCTGATGTAACGGGTGCTGGTGATACAGTGATAGGTGTCATAAGTGCAATGTTGGCTGCAGGTAACTCTATGCGTGATTCAGTACTTATGGGTAATATCGCTGCTGGGATTGTCGTCAGCAGATTTGGTGCTGCAAGTGTTTCGCTATCCGATATTTCAGAATATAAAAATTCTAGATCATCGGAACTGCCCAGAGGATTATTGAGACAAGATGAAATGCTAAACGCCTTCGATAAAGCGAATCGAGGTACACATTCAATAGTCGCCACAAATGGGTGTTTTGATATTCTGCATGCTGGCCATATTGATTATCTTGCTAAAGCTAAGCAATTCGGTGATTTTTTAATAGTTCTGGTTAATGACGATAAGTCAGTGTCAAGACTAAAGGGGTCTGGGCGGCCAGTAAATGCATTGAAACATAGAGTAAGTATGCTGCTGGCTTTAGAGTCAGTAGATGCGGTAGTGGCCTTCAGCGAAGATTCTCCAGCGAGTATCTATAAACTTTTACTTCCTGATATTTTGGTAAAAGGCGCTGACTATAGTTTGTATGAAGTGGCCGGAGCTGACCATGTTATTGGTTATGGCGGTAGAGTAGAGTTGATTGACCTAGTTCAGGGTGTCTCAACATCCTCTTTAATAGCTAAGATGCAAGGGGCAGGGTAATGATAATTGTGACTGGTGGAGCTGGTTTCATAGGTAGTAATTTGGTTGCTAAGATAAATGAAATGGGGGTGTCGGATATTTTGATAGTCGACGACCTGGCTGATGGAGCTAAGATTTTGAATATCAGTGATCTAGATATTGCTGATTACTTAGACAAGGATGATTTATTTGCTTATTTATCTAAAACTGACAGTTCAATGATTGATGTTATTTTCCATTTAGGCGCTTGCTCTGCGACAACGGAATGGGATGGCAAGTTCTTAATGAAAAATAACTTCGAATATTCAAAAAAACTTTTTCATTGGGCGCAGGACAATAATGTCGCTTTTATATATGCTTCATCCGCGTCCGTTTATGGATTAGGTGAGGATGGTTTTACTGAGTCCCAGATTTGTGAAAAGCCTATAAACGCTTATGCGTATTCAAAGCTTCTTTTCGATAGATACGTTTTTAGCCAAAGTCGAAATCTTTCAAGTCAGGTAGTCGGTCTTCGTTATTTTAATGTTTATGGCCCAAGAGAAAATCATAAAGGCACAATGGTTAGTCCTGCTTTTTCGTTCTTCCAGCAAATTAAGGAGTTGGGAGTCGCCAAGATCTTTGAAGGAAGCCATGGCTATGCATCTGGTGAGCATAAGCGAGACTTTATTTATGTTTCTGATTGTGCGGATGTTAATTGGTGGTTCTATAAAAACTCTACAAAGTCAGGTATCTTTAATGTTGGAACTGGGAGTGCTGTTAGCTTTAACAAAGTTGCAGAAAATATAATAAAAAATGAAGGACATGGAAAGATAACTTATATTCCTTTTCCCAATCATATTAAGGCGCATTATCAAGCGTTTACTCAAGCGAATATTAGTGCCTTAAGATCCATTGGTTATACAGAAAAATTTCTAGATATTGATCAGGGTGTGGAAAGATACTATAAATGGTTAACGAGTCATCGTGAGTCATAGCATATTTGAGTTGGTCTTATGGGTGATTTAAGGAAAGCTGCTTTTCTTGATAGGGATGGGGTTATAAACATTGATTCGGGCTACGTTTTTAAGTGGGAAGATTTTGTGTTTACTACTGGCGCTTTAGACGCACTTAGAAGCTTAATCGAGCATGACTTCACTCTTGTAATTGTTACCAACCAGTCAGGTATAGCTAGAGGGTTATATTCTGAGGATGACTTCCATCGACTAACTAACAGGATGCTTGCCGAGATGAGAAAGTTCGGCGTTGATGTTGCTGCTGTATATAAGTGCCCGCACTATTTACACGGTTTGGTTCCTACATATTCAATCGATTGTAACTGTCGCAAGCCCAAGCCCGGTATGATTTTGCAAGCTCTGCATGAATTAGATATCAATCCCGATAGATCGGTGATGATTGGAGATAAAGTGAGTGATAAGTTAGCGGCTGATGCGGCCGGTATACGGGACTTTTACTTCATGTCAAATTTGCCAGTTTCTGATAAAAGTAAGGTGACTTTTTTAGGTACACCATATGCCACCTTAAAAGAATGCGTAGCGCAAATATTATCAAAAAATGGCGAGTGACAAGAATAAATATCTTTTCCCTAATAAACCGCTTAGTGCTAAATTTCTTTAGCAGAGTTTATATTGGTTGAGGCTAGTCTTTTATTTACGAATTTGAGATGATTTGGTGTCCTGGTCAGACATATATTTTGAGAAAAGGTAGGGTTTATCATGCAAATAATAATTCCGATGTCAGGTTTTGGTGAGAGATTTCGAAGAGCTGGCTATGATGTTCCTAAGCCCTTAATAGAGGTCGAGGGAAAGCCAATAATCGGACATATAATCGATATGTTTCCTGGTGAGTTGGATTTTATTTTTATCTGCAATCAAAACCACCTCGATGAGCCGAATTATCGCATGGCAGAGATTTTGAGAAATCTCTGCCCGACAGGCAAGGTAGTAGGGATCCCCGCACATAAGCTCGGTCCTGTCCATGCTGTATTGCAAATTGAACGTCTAATTTCGGATGACAAACCTACAATTGTTAATTATTGTGATTTCACATGCTACTGGGACTGGTGTCATTTTAAGAAATTTGTTGGAGATAACCAGTGCGTAGGTGCAATTCCGAGTTACAAAGGATTTCACCCTCACACTTTAGGCTCAACTAATTATGCCTACATGCTGGAGAAGGATGGTTGGGTACTAGATATTCAAGAAAAGCAACCCTACACCGATAATCGCATGGATGAGTTTGCCTCTAGTGGCACGTATTATTTTTCATCAGGCACTGTAATGAAAGAATCATTCCGACAGCAGGTTAAGCGTGGCCTTGATCTCAACGGTGAGTTTTATGTGAGTTTGGCTTACAAAATATTACTGCAGAATAATGATGCAGTAGCAGTTTATCCATTACAGCATTTTATGCAGTGGGGAACACCCGAGGATGTTGCTGAATATAATTATTGGTCGACAGCATTTAAAAATATTCTTTCAAAGACTGAGGAAGAGCCGAAAGCAATCGGTTCTTTAGTGGTACCAATGGCTGGACTAGGCCAGCGATTTGCAGATGAAGGCTATAGTCTTACGAAGCCACTAATTCCAGTTTCTGCGAAACCTATGTTTATTCAAGCTGTTAATTGCCTTCCAAAGACTGTGAGACAGGCTTTTGTGCTACGTGAGGATATGCCTGGGTTTGATCAAACTAAATCAAGGATCATTCAGCAGTATGCTTCAGCAGTTGTAGCATCAGTACCTTGTGTTACTGACGGCCAAGCGTCATCAGCTCTAATGGGTCTGGATGCTCTTGCCGAAGATTTGGAGGTTGAGGGACCGATTACGTTTGGGGCATGTGACTTTTCTGCTTTATACGATAGGGAGAAGTTACAGCTTCTAATCAGTAATCAGGAGGTAGACATTATTGTTTGGGCGATTCGGGGATATCCAAATGCACTACGAACTCCTAATTCCTATGGTTGGTTGGATACAGATGGCTTGAAAATAACATCAGTCTCAGTAAAAAAACCTCTCGCCTGCCCCGCGACTGATCCTATTGTTCTTGGTACTTTTACTTTTAAATGTGCTGAAGACTTCCGTAACTCTTTACAAACACTTAAAGATAAAAATGTAAAAGTAAACAATGAGTTTTTTATAGACTCATGTATCGGTGAGGCTATAGCTGCAGGCCTATCGTGTTGGGTTTTTGAGGTGGATAGCTATTTATGTTGGGGTACGCCAAATGATTATAAAACTTTTCAATATTGGCAGTCATGTTTTCATAAGTGGGAAGGACATATCTATCGATTACATGATGATCCTTTCGTAGATAAATCAGAGCTTATGGAGTTGGAAAATGAATATCAGGCAGTGCTTACTTTAAATGGCTAACTTCATTAGGACCATATCTCGAACTAGTGGGTTTCGATACGTCATTGTTGGACTTTTGGGAAATCTGTTAAATTTTATTATTTACATAGGATTGCTTCAGTTTATCGGTTCGATATTTTATTGCTCTCTTGCCGCTTATCTTATGACTTTAATTTTTACCTATATCATGTCTATTAATTGGACTTTTGACAATCCAAAGGCGATGGGGGCTCACAAGAGGTGGATAGCGTTTGTAGGAGTTTATGGCTCAAGTGCAGTTATTATGGCATCTACCATAAGCCTCTTAACAAAATATGGTCTCGACTACAGAATCTCCTGGCTGTTCGGCGCATGCTATGCTTTGCTCCATAATTTTCTATTATCCAAATTTTGGATTTTTAAAAAATAAAATTAAGGTCAGAGTTATTGAGATTTACATTACAACTGGTGGAACAGAATGGTTGGAGATTGAATCAATTGATCTTATCAAATAGATCTTAAGTTAACGTAACATCATAAGGATAAATATTTTGTCATCTCAATTCGGTTTTATATCTCGTTTGACTTTTCTTCAAACATGGGCGTCAAAAATAGTTGCTATGATTCCGCCCGCTGTTGCGCATAATCTTGGCAAGTATCAGGTTCTTAATAAAGTGCATTATTTATCTGCAGTAGACGATACTCCAGGTGACTATTTAGAATTCGGTGTATTTCAGGGTAGTTCGCTTTGCCATTCTATAAGATGTACAAAAAAGCTCTCGAAATTTAATCCTAAAATTTTAGGAACTAAGTTTTTTGGGTTTGATTCGTTTGGTGGGTTCGGAGAAGTTTCTGAGGAAGAGCAACACTCATTTTTTACTGATGAAAACTTTTCTACAAGTATGGAAGCGACTGAAAAGCGCGTAAAAAAAGTTGCCGGTGATATTTCATTTCAGCTCGTTCCTGGATTTTTTGAAAAGTCCCTAGCGAGAGGATCGCAAGCTTTCGGCATCAATAAAGCAAAAATTGTAATGATTGATTG
>MDSY01072652.1_pt1 | contig 15501 bp, 15 predicted proteins | sample 811131 | NCBI WGS metagenome assembly MDSY01 (sample SAMN05326643, study PRJNA326480) | marine metagenome | isolation source: seawater | place: Atlantic Ocean: South West | collected 2010 | reverse complement strand
TTGCCATTTGAATTGGAGTGGTTAGAATTTCTCCTTGACCAATTGAGTTTGAAATTAAGGTAGTAGGGCCCCAACTTCCCTCTGGATACCAATTGTTATAATAGTTACTATTCGGGATAAATCCCCTTTTCCCAATAGGCAGGTCATATCCTAAAAAATCACCTAATCCAAATTTTTCTAAATGTTTTTTCCAAAGATCTACTCCTTCTGCAGGAGTTGACTGACTATTTATTATGCGAACAAAAGTTTTAGCAAAATAACTATTACAAGAACTATAAATCCCCTTGATTAAATCACTTTTCGTGCCAATAGGATTATGACATCCCATAAATGCTCCCCGTCCATAATAATGTCCTTTATTACATGTAAAAACTGTTTCTGGTGAAATGACTTTTTCTTGAAGTCCAATTAGTGCATTGAGCGTTTTAAAAGGGGATCCTGGGGAGTATTCAGCTTGAAGGCTTCTGTCAAAAAGAGGTTTAGCTATCGTATCTTTTACCAATTCATTGAAATACTTTGAACGATCCCTCCCGGCTAGCATATTTGGATTATAGCTAGGAGCAGTCACTAAAGCTAAAACTTCTCCGCTTTGAGGCTCTATGGCTACTATCCCTCCTCTTTTATTCATCATAAGTGATTCTCCATAGTCCTGAAGTATTGCGTCTATTGTTAAAATGATGTTTTCAGGAGCTTCAGGTTCTATATCAAATTTTCTTTCATCGTAGGGTCCAATAATTCGATTGAATCGATCTTTTTGAAAAAATTGAATTCCTTTTTTTCCACGTAAATTTTTTTCATAGGTTTTTTCAATGCCTTGTCTACCTATCATCTCTCCAAGATCATAATTTTCTAGAATTTCATTTATTAGTGAAAAAGAATGTTCTGATTTATTGTTTTTTTTACTCAAAATATTTTTCTCTTCACTGACGGACTTGTCAGAATCATTGACGGTATTATTAACCCCTAACAACTTTAGGTTATCAATTTCTAAAACTTTCGAAGAGGAAGGTTTTATTTCAGACCTATTGGTTTCACTTATATAGCCTAAAATATTTGATCCTATTGGGAGTAAATAGTCTCGAGTAGACTTTTTTTGAAAGTAGAATCCTGGAAATTTCCACATCTTTTCTTGAAGTTTTGCTGCTTCGGCCATAGATAATTGTCTTACAATGACCGAAGGAAGTTTTTTAGAAAAATTCTTAGCATCCTTTATTTGCTTCAGCAGTTCTTCTTTGGAAATATTTAATCCTGATGTCAATTGAAGCGTGTCAAAAAGATCCAAATTTTCCGGAACAATCATTAGGTCATATACTGGTTTATTTGCAACCCAAAGAGTTCCATTTCTATCATAGATTAATCCTCGAGTGGGATATACAGGGCGTTTAACTATAGCGTTATTTAATGAACGTTCCGAGTATTCCGAATCAAATAACTGTAAGGCCATCAACTGGAAGATAAAAAGTAAACAGCTTACAAGTGTAAATACCAATAAGACTATTCTACGTATCATTTAATTTCTTATAAAAGCGGGATATCAATGCTATTAAAATTAATGAAAATACCGATGTAATGATGGTATTCTTTAAAATAAGAAATGTTGCACTCCAATTAAAATAAACTATAGTAAAATAAAGCAGATGATGAATTAATATTAAAAGAGCTAAGAAAAAATATTTATTTCTTCTTCTTAAATCATTTTGAAATGAAGAGGGAGCTTCAGAGTTTACCCCAAAAGAGTATTTTATGAGCAAAGGTCTTAAAAAACCAATAGTTAATGAAGAAATCGTATGAGCTCCTCCAGATTGAGATAAAAAGTCAATACAAAAGCCAAGAACAAAACTCAAGAGAATAAATAGTGTTTGATCATCATCAAAACGATATACAACTAGAAATAGTAAGTAGATCATAGGGTTGATAAAACCAAATATGAACATATTATTAAAAAGAAACACTTGTACTAATACAATAATAAAAAATGAAATAATTAGAGTGAGTATATTACTATTCATTTCAAAATATCTTTTTTTAATTTTTTTATTTCCTCAATATCCTTATTTTCAATTACATATACATAATATACTTGAGAAGGGTCTTCAAAAAGTGATGCGTTGATTTTATAATATCCACTTTTTGTATTGGCCTTGTAGTTTGAGATTTTTCCCAAAGGGATGCCTAGAGGGAAAAAAGATGACATTCCCCCAGTTATTATAGTATCTTCTTTTACAATAGAGCTATTTATAACCACATCATCAATCTGAAAATCGTTTGGGTTTGTTCCCTTCCAAGATAAAGACCCAAAAGCAGAGCTATTTTTTAGCCTCACATTTATTTTTAAATCTTGATTTAAAATGGAAATTACACTGGAGTAGTTCTTAGAAACAGACTTAACAACACCTATAATTCCTTGATCTGATATAACACCCATTTCTGAAGTTATCCCATCTTCATGACCTTTATCTATAATGAGAATATTCCGTTGATTTAAATAGCTGTTTTTAATCACATTAGCATCTATCACCTTAAATGAAAATCGTTTTTTTGCTTTAATGGCATCTGGATAAAGGGATACTCCATTTGATTTGAGTTGAAAATCTTTTAGGATTTTATTTTCTTTTAGTAGCTTATCATTTATTTTTCTTAGATGAAAATAGTTTCCTATGTCACTGCTAATATTATAAAAGCTTTGTGAAAAGTATAAGCTATATTTTTCAAGATAATACTGATGAAAATTACTTCTGCTATTTAAAAATAATAAAGAAAGGCCCAAAAGCACAAAATACAATATAGGGTTTCTAAACTGGACTAGCGCTTCTATGATTCGCCGCATACCAGATTATTTTATTAGGACAGACTTAAATCTTTCAATATTTTTTAGAGCTATACCAGTACCTCTAACAACGGCTTGAAGTGGATCTTCTGCTACATATATAGGTAAGTCCGTTTTTTGTGAAAGACGTTTATCTAAACCGCGCAAAAGAGCTCCTCCACCGGCTAAATAAATTCCTGTATTGTATATGTCTGCTGATAGTTCTGGAGGCGTTTGAGAAAGAGCCTCCATTATAGCATCTTCAATACGAATAACTGATTTGTCTAAGGCCTTTGCAATTTCAGAATGGTTAATCATTACTTGTTTAGGTTTACCGGACATTAAATCTCTACCTTGAACTGACATGTCTTCTGGAGGATTTTCAAGATCTTCAATAACGCTTCCAACAAGAATCTTAATTTTTTCTGCGGTACGATCTCCTATGTAAAGATTATGTTTACTTCGCATATAATTAATAATATCACTAGTAAACACATCACCAGCAATTTTAATAGACTTGTCACAAACAATACCTGAAAGCGCAATAACGGCAATTTCCGTAGTCCCTCCACCAATATCCACAATCATGTTACCTTTAGGCTGCATTATATCAATTCCAATACCAATCGCTGCTGCCATTGGTTCATGGATAAGATAAACCTCTTTCCCATTTACTCTTTCGGCTGATTCTTTAACGGCCCTCATTTCCACTTCAGTAATTCCTGATGGAATACAAATCACCATACGTAGTGAAGGTGAAAAAAAGCGGCGGTGAAGGGCAGGGATGCTTTTAATCAATCGGTTAATCATCTGTTCAGATGCATTAAAGTCTGCAATAACTCCGTCTTTTAGTGGACGAACAGTCCGTATATTTTCATGGGTTTTCCCCTGCATCATACTAGCCTCCTGACCTATGGCAATAACTTTGTTTGTAGTGCGGTCTATTGCTACAATTGAGGGGCTATTTACAACTACTTTATCATTGTGAATAATAAGCGTATTTGCTGTGCCTAAATCTATTGCTATTTCTTCAGTAAAAAGTCCCATTCTATTTAATAAATATCAGTAAAATTAAGAATTAATGTTTAAAGTGCCGCGTTCCTGTTAAAACCATTCGCATTTCGTGCGAATCACAGTATTCAATCGAAAGGTTGTCTTTAATCGAACCACCTGGTTGAATTACTGAATTCACTCCAGCTTTATTAGCAATCTCTACACAATCAGGAAAAGGGAAAAAGGCATCACTTGCCATTACGGAATCTTCTAAATCAAAACCAAAATTTTGTGCTTTCTGTATTGCATGATTTAATGCATCAACTCGAGATGTTTGTCCTGTTCCTGAAGCGAGTAGTTGTTGATTTTTTGCTATAACAATGGTGTTTGATTTAGTGTGTTTACAAATTTTAGAAGCAAATAATAGATCTTTTATTTCTTTAGCGCTTGGAGTTATTTTTGTGGCTGTAGTCAAATCATTTTCTTGATCAGTCTTTAAATCTCGATCTTGAACTAAGATTCCATTTAGACAGCTTCTATAAGTTTCTGTAGGTAATTTATTTTCTTTTTGAATTAAAATAATGCGGTTCTTTTTCCTTTTTAGTAGCTCAAGCGCTTCCTCCTGATAAGCTGGCGCAATTACCACTTCACAGAAAAGCTCATGGATTGCATTGGCTGTGGAAAGATCAATCGCTTTGTTACTAATTAAGACTCCTCCAAAAGCGGAAATAGGGTCTCCTGCTAAAGCATCTTGATAAGCCTTCACCAAAACTTGCCTTATGGCAAAACCACAAGCATTGTTGTGTTTTAATATTCCAAAAGCAGGATCACCATCATAGAATTCAGACATTAAAGTTACCGCGGCATCAATATCTAATAAATTGTTATAAGAAATCTCTTTCCCGTGAATATGTTCTACCAATTCTGAAAGTGGCCCATAAAAGACACTTTCTTGGTGTGGATTTTCACCGTAGCGAAGTGCTTTGGAATCATAGATACTTAGTTTTAAAAGATTTTCTTTTTCATTAAAGTGATTAAAAATCGTAGTATCATAGTGAGAGGAAGTATGAAATGCTTTTACTGCAAATTCTTTACGATTTTCAAGGGAAGGAGCACCATTTGAAGACATATATATAGCCATAAAGTTTGTATAGTCTTTTTTATCAGATATGCAGAGAACATCGTTAAAGTTTTTAGCAGCTGCTCGAATAAGTGCAATCCCTCCAATATCAATCTTTTCTATGATTTCACTTTCAGTAGAATTACCTGCTATCGTTTTTTCAAAAGGGTAAAGATCCACAATCACCAAGTCAAAAGCTGGAATTTCATAAGTCTTGAGTTCGTTTTGATCTGAACTGTTTTCAGATCGATTTAGAATTCCACCGAATACTTTTGGATGTAAGGTCTTAACACGGCCACCAAGTATCGATGGATAGCCAGTCAAGTTTTCAACTGCATTTACATCATATCCTAAGTCACGAATAAAGCTTTCTGTGCCTCCAGTGGAATACAAAGAAACATCATTGTTTACTAATACCTGTATTAAAGGTTCTAATCCGGTTTTGTCAAAAACAGATATAAGTGCAGAATTAATTTTTTTAGTTTGCATAACAGTTTATAAGCTTAAAAGTGAGGAACCGTAGGTTTTTGATATAAGACCACAACAAGCTTCAAGTAAAAGCTCATCCTCTAAAGAAAAGGGATTAATTTTATCAGAGTCAATATCAATTTGGCCAATATTTTTTTCTTCGAAAAACAGTGGTACAACAAGTTCAGATTTTACATCAATGCTACACGCAATATAATTGTCTTGATATCGAATATCAGGAACCATAAAGTTTTGATTGGAAACAGCTACTTGGCCACAAATTCCTTTTCCAAAACGTATAGAGGTGTGTTTTGTGGGAATACCAGAGAAAGCTTTAAGATGGAGGGTTTTAGCTTTAAAGTCAGCAAAGTAAAATCCTACCCAGCTGAAGTGGTCAAAACTTTCTCTAAGTAGATCACAACACTCTTTTAAGCTGTCTAAAATATTTTTATTAGAGATTGATAAGACTTTTTTGACTTTTTCTAGTAAAATTGACTGTTTTGATAAGGACATAATCAATCAAAAGTAAGCAATCTATAACTTACTAAGTTAAATTTAAGGAGCCATTTATATATTGAAATTGAATTATGATTATTTGAATTCCTAATATGGTTAGATTGTATTAATTTTATACATTATTTTATTCTATGGAAAATATATTTCACATTTCTGGAATGACCTGTATGAGTTGTCGAAAGTCTGTTATAGATAAGATAAATGCCATTGAAGATGTGCTTTCAGTTCAAGTGTCTTTGGAAACAGGTATTGCTAAAATTCAATCTAAAAATCAACTTACTAGTGGAGAAATATCGATCCTTTTAGGCTCAAAATATTCTGTTCAAAAAGCTGTTTCTAACCCAACAATAATTAAAACCTCAAAATTTAAACAATTGACTCCACTATTTTTGATCTTTACCTACCTAACTGTAGGGACGTTTTTTTTATCACATCAATTAAATGCTAATGTGGAAAGAAAAATGCAAATATTTATGGGGATGTTTTTTATTGTGTTTAGTTTTTTTAAATTTTTAGATTATAAAAATTTTCCAAATTCTTTTGAGCGCTACGATCCCTTAGCAAAAAGAATCCCTGCTTATGCTAAATTATATCCTTTTATTGAAACAGTTTTGGGGATTGCCTTTTTAATTCAATGGTATTTGCCTATGACTATTTTATTAACCTTAATAATCTTATCTATTACTACTTTTGGAGTATTTCGAGCTTTGACTCAAAAATCCCAAATTGATTGTGCTTGCTTAGGGACTGTATTGAAACTTCCAATGACAGAAGCTACTTTAATTGAAAATGGAATTATGCTCACTATGTCCATCATTCTTCTAAAAGGATATATAATTTAAAATTGTAAATTTATACCATGAAAATAAAACAATTAGTGTGTTTCACTCTTGCCATCCTAATTTTTGGGACTAAGGTGAGCTTCGCATTAAATGTTCATTATTGTGGAAATCACATAGCAGAGGTGTCTTTGGCTTTTATTTCTGCTAATTGCGAAATGGAACCTCATCAGGATTCTAAAATCCCATTTAAAACAGAAGTTTCAAAAAAATCATGTTGTAAAGACAATACTGTACTTTTTCAAAACCAACAACATCAAAAAGTTAATTTAGAAGCTGTTCAAAAAGCAACTGCTATTAAAACTTCAATTCTTCTTCCAGTTTATTCTTTGGATTCAAAACTCATTTTAATTTCAAAAGTATTTCCAAAATGGAACCCTCCGCCTCCAAAATCAGATAAACTTTTTTTGACACAGCAGTCTTTTATTTTTTATGGCTAAGTCCACCTCATTTTTAAGAGAAGGGGTCCTTAACACATAAAAAATACTTAATGAAAAAAAACATTCTATTATTATTAATTTTCTTTAGTCTAAAGCCATATGCCCAGGAGAATCTTGACGGAAGAGTACTTGCCAAAGAAGCCAGAGAAACTATTCCACTGATTGGAGCAAATGTTTTTTGGTTAAACACTCAAATTGGAACAATTACAGATGAAGAGGGAAAATTTTCTCTCCCTTATCTTGGTCCTGAAGAACTACTCATACTTAGTTATATTGGTTTTAAATCAGATACGCTCAGCATCAGGGAGAATCGATTATTAATTCAGTTTTTAGACGAAAGCGATTCAGAATCTTTAGATGAGGTAACCCTAACGCAAAGGCGAAAAGCTATACAAAAATCTTATTTTGAAGCCCAAAATACGATATATGTCAACAGTGATGAATTATTAAAGGCAGCCTGTTGTAATCTTTCAGAAAGTTTTGAAACCAATCCTTCTATAGATGTTAACTTTTCAGATGCGTTAACTGGAACAAAACAAATTCGCATGTTGGGACTCACAAGTCCCTATTTATTAATTACAGAGGAAAATATTCCAATGGTACGTGGAGCTTCTCAGGCTTATGGATTATCATTCACACCAGGGACCTGGATTGAGAGCATTCAGATTACTAAAGGAACAGGAAGTGTGGTTAATGGTTTCGAAAGTATCGCAGGTCAAATCAATACTGAAATTAAAAAACCTTTTTCTGATGTGCCTTTTTATTTCAATTTGTTTACTTCTGCTAATGGAAGACAGGAAGCTAATTTACAGGGAAATTGGAAAATTAATGATAAATGGAGTAGCGGCTTGTTTGTGCATGGAAATCAGCGAACTGAAAAGATAGATGGAAACGGGGATGATTTTTTAGACGTTCCTCTCGCTAAACAAATAAATGTTTTAAATCGTTGGCAATTTATTAATACTAAAAAAGGCTGGGTTGGTTTTGGGACAATTCGTTTGATGCAAGACCAAAAGCAAGTTGGAGCTTTAGAATTTAATAATAAAAATGATAGAGGGCAAAACCGTTTTTGGGGAAGTGAAATTAATACCAATAGGATAGATGCCTCTTTAAAAATAGGGTATGTATTTCCGGAATTTTCTTTTCGAAGTTTTGGTTTTCAATCAGCTTATAGTCAACATAAGCAAGAAGCATATTACGGTTTTAGAGTTTATGATATCGATCACCAAAGCCTGTACACAAATTTTTTATACAATTCTATTATTGGAAATACAAAAAATAAATTCAAAGCTGGGCTTAACTTTTCCTATGATCGTTATCTGGAAACAGTGGATACTTTTTACTTCAATAGAAGTGATCGTTCTTTAGGAAGTTTCTTTGAGTACAGTTATGACAGTTTGGAAAATTTCACTCTAGTAGCCGGAGTCCGTCTGGATATTCACAACCGTTTGGGAACTTTTGTTACTCCTCGTTTGCATTTGAGGTATCTCCCTCAGGAGAATACCATCATTCGCCTTTCGTTAGGTAGTGGTCGAAAAGCAGCTAATATTTTTGCAGAAAACCAGACGCTTTTTGGAACTAATCGTCAGATTAATATTTTGAAAAATGGGGGCTCTATTTATGGATTAAATCCAGAAAAAGCATGGAATTATGGGGCAAGCATACGTCAGATCTTTAATCTTTTAGGAAGTGGGGGAGACATTACCGTAGACTATTATATTACCAATTTTATCGATCAAGTGGTAGTGGATTGGGAATCGGAAGGTCAAATATTGTTTTATAATTTGAAAGGTTTAAGTCGAGCAAATAGTTTTCAACTATCAATTGATTATAATCTTTCACAAGCGATGAGTCTGCGTTTTGCTTATAAAAATTATGATGTTAAAACCACTTATGATTCAGGTTTTTTACAACGACCTTTACAGGCACAAAATCGATTTTTTGCTAATTTTGGATGGGAATCTAAACGAAACGCAAAACAAGCTCAATGGCGATGGGACTTGACTTGTCATGCATTAGGAAAACAACGTTTGGTAAGTAATCAAAGAGATCCCGCTGGAAGTTATAGCCCAGCTTATAGTCTATGGAATAGTCAATTGACCCGTGCATTTACTAGTAAAATTGAGCTTTACGCTGGAATTGAGAATCTAGGAAATTACAAACAACTATCACCAATTATCGGAGTAGAGGATCCTTTTGGTATTAATTTTGATACTGGACAAATTTACGCGCCAATATTTGGGAGAATGCTTTATGCTGGCCTTCGGTGGAATTTATAACTATATTTAACTAAAAAAAAATGAAAAAATTATTTATAATTTATTTGCTGATAAGTCCTTTTATTCTTGTAGCACAAAATAAAAGTACTGAAAAAGTAAGCTTTGAAGTCACCGGAAATTGCGAGATGTGTAAAAAACGCATTGAGAAATCAGCACTTACTGTAAAGGGTGTAAAAGCTGCAAATTGGGATATTCCTTCAAACTTAATTTCAATAATATATAACCCAAACAAAGTCACTTTATTAAAAATACAAAACACTATAGCTCAAGGAGGACATGACACTCCATTAGCTAAAACACCCGATGAAATTTATAATAAACTTCCAATGTGTTGTATTTATAGACGAACAATTCAATAAAAAAAGCTCCTAAAAGGAGCTTTTTTTATTGAAGGAAAAACAGTTATTACATCATACCCGGCATACCACCACCCATTGGAGGGCCAGCAGGAGGTGCATCTTCTTTAATGTCAACTAATGCACATTCTGTTGTTAGAATCATTCCTGCGACAGAAGCAGCATTTTCTAAAGCAACACGTGCTACTTTTTTAGGATCAATGATCCCTTCCTTAAGCATGTCAACATAAGATCCATCTTTTGCATTATATCCAAAGTTGTTATCACCTTCAGAAACTTTTGATATAACTACGGATCCTTCCCCACCAGAGTTTTCTACAATGATTCTCAATGGAGCTTCTACAGCCTTACTAATAATTTGAATTCCTGTAGTCTCATCTGCATTTTCAACCTTAAGTTTGTCTAAAGCCTTTTTTGCATTTAGGAGAGCGACTCCACCTCCAGCTACAATTCCTTCTTCAACAGCTGCTCGAGTTGCATGAAGAGCATCGTCTACACGATCTTTTTTCTCTTTCATCTCAACTTCTGAGGGAGCTCCAACATAAAGGACAGCAACTCCACCAGATAACTTTGCAAGACGCTCTTGAAGTTTTTCTTTATCGTAATCAGAAGTAGTTGTCTCAATTTGAGATTTGATTTGATTTACGCGAGCTTGAATATCTTCAGAGCTACCACTACCATTTACAACGGTTGTATTGTCTTTATCAATAGTTACACTTTCTGCAGTTCCTAACATCTCTATAGTGGTGTTTTCAAGTGTAAAACCTCGTTCTTCAGAGATTACAGTTCCACCAGTTAGTATCGCTAGATCTTCCAACATAGCCTTTCTACGATCTCCAAAACCAGGGGCTTTTACAGCAGCAATTTTAAGAGCACCACGAAGTTTATTAACTACCAAAGTAGCTAATGCTTCTCCATCTACATCTTCAGCGATAATTAAAAGAGGCTTTCCAGTCTGAGACACAGGTTCTAATATAGGGAGTATATCTTTCATAGTAGATATTTTCTTGTCATACAATAAAATATATGGTGTTTCTAAATCAGCTTCCATTTTTTCTGAATCTGTTACAAAATATGGTGATAAATATCCACGATCAAATTGCATTCCTTCAACGACATCTACATAAGTGTCAGTCCCTTTAGCTTCTTCAACAGTAATTACACCTTCTTTACCGACTTTTTCAAAAGCTTCAGTGATTAATCCACCAATAGTTGGATCATTATTCGCTGAAATACTAGCAACTTGATGAATTTTCTCTGACGAATCTCCAACAGCAGCAGATTGTTTTTGTAAAGAAGAAACTATAGCTTCCACTGATTTATCAATTCCCCTTTTAAGATCTAAAGGATTAGCACCTGCAGCAACATTTTTAAGACCTTCTTTAACGATTGCTTGTGCTAATACAGTAGCTGTAGTTGTTCCATCTCCCGCAAGATCATTAGTCTTAGATGCAACTTCTTTTACCATTTGAGCGCCCATATTTTCAAGGGGATCTTCTAGTTCAATTTCCTTTGCTACTGTAACTCCATCTTTGGTAACCTGAGGTGCGCCAAAAGCTTTACCAATAATTACGTTTCGCCCCTTAGGACCTAGAGTTACTTTTACAGCATTTGCGAGTGCATCCACACCACGTTTAATACCATCTCTTGCTTCTAGATCAAATTCTATTCTTTTTGCCATTTTATAATAATTTAACTTTGTTATACGATTGCGAGGATATCACTTTCTTTCATTATTAAGTAATCTTTACCCCCATGTTGTAATTCTGTACCTGAATATTTTCCATACAAGACACTGTCACCGACAGCAACCGTAATAGGGTTTTCTTTAGTTCCAGAACCAATTGCTACTACAGTTCCATTTTGAGGTTTTTCTTTTGCACTATCTGGAATTATAATACCAGATGATGTTTTTGTTTCCGCAGCAGCTGGTTCTACGAGAACTCTATCTGCTAGAGGTTTAATATTTACTTTGCTCATGTTTAAAATTTTAAATTGTTTTTCACAAATTATGCCAAGCTATTTAATACTGTCAATTTGATACAAAAATGTCAGCCTGTCAGTCAGAATATTCAATAAAGATTAATTATCTATTTCAGGGATTTCAGGAATTTCGTCTATCGATTGCTCGGGGATTTCAGGAATTGCTTGTTGCAATGAACTGTCCTCCAATAATTTAGAGTCTGAAATTCCTTCTCCAGAAGATAGAGTTACATTTGAAATCAATATTAGAGCGAGTAATAGTGTCGCTAATATCCAAGTACTTCGATCCAAAAAGTCTGATGTTTTTTGAACTCCACCCACTTGTTGTGTCCCCCCTCCAAAAGAAGATGAAAGTCCACCACCTTTTGGGTTTTGGACCATTACAACTAACACAAGAAGAAAGCAAACTACAATTATTAAAGCTATAAATATTGAAAATGTACTCATCGGATCAATTTTTCAGTTTTTGTAAATCTTTTATTTCTTCAATTCGGTCTGCAAAGAAACTATTTTTTTCTGGATATTTCAAACCTAATATTTGATAGGCCTCGAGTGCTTTAACATATTTTTTTTGTTTAATAAATACTTTAGCCAAAGTCTCGGTCATTAATTCGTTGGAATTAACCCAACTTTGTTCACTTAAGTCTTCATTATTAATTAAATTTTTATCAGGAATAATTTTTCGCTGCTTAGCTAAAAAGGAATCTATTAAATCGAATTTATTATCTATAGGATTAATTTTTATATCATCTTGATTCATTTTAAGATGATTTGCCCATTCAGAAAAACTTAATGCCTTCGGTAATAAATTTCGTTTATTTTTTTGTTTAGATTTTTCATTTTGACCGCTATCTTCATTCTGATTTTTCTTTTTTTCAGAAGCAAAAAAAACTTCTTTAGGTTTTGGATTTACATGAATTGTCTTAGAGCCGTTAAACTTGTCTTCAATAAATTCATATAATAATTCTCGATCATATGTTGCAATTGCGGTTTGTGACAAGGTTTTATCAAAACTTTGAGGCTTTAATTGCTGAACAGACTTTAGATAATATGCTTGAATCAATTGAAAATTGGGATATTTTTCAATAAGCCCTTCTAATATTTTAAAGTGTTGATTGTCATAAGGATCAAACTTATGTAAAAATTCAAATAAGGATTGTGGTCCGTTTACTACCATTTTGCTAATGTATCATTAAAAATATCTTGGGTTATTCGATCAAAAATCTCCTTATGAGCGGTATCAATTACATCATAAACTTGTAATTCGGCAGGAAAATCATAAAAAAAAGAATATTTTTTTTCAAAATCATCCTCCTCTTTTTTTACATTAAAAAATCTAAAATCAATTGTCATCTCAAGACGATTTTGAGCAGCTGTAATTTCTGCTGTAGCCGACATTGGAGTTACACTGTATTTAGTTATTTCTCCTTCATAAACTAATTGACCATCTTCACTCACCAAGTTTAATGTTGTTTGATTAATAATAATATCTTGGAGGGCATTGGTAAAGTCGTTATCTAAACCTGGTTCTACTGTAGATCCAGGACGATTCCCAGCAAGATTTTCAAAAAAATTGACTTGAAAAGTCGTAACCCCAGGGGGAATTGAAGCTCCTGTGAATGAATAAACACCACAACCTTCGATATTAATCATCAATAAAAGTAACCCAAGTAATTTGTTAAGATTCGACATCATTAAGATCAAATTGTTTGATTTTTCGGTAAAGGGTTCTTTCTGAAATTCCCAATTCCTTTGCTGCTAATTTACGTTTTCCTTTACTTCTAATTAAAGCCTGCTTAATCATTTCAAGTTCTTTTTCGTGTAATGATAAAGGCTCCTCTTCTTCAATAGTCTCAGCATAATCATATTTTTCATTTGATTTCATTTTAGAAATATCTGGACCCTCAGGATTTATTGGAACAGAATCAAGATTTGAGTTTTCTTCAGGATATGATTCTTTACCATAAATTTTTTCAATCAGACTTTGATTCTTTTCAGTCACTTTATTTTCAGAACCGTTTTTAATTAAATCCAATGTTACTTTTTTTAAATCGTGGAGATCACTCTTCATGTCAAACAGCACTTTGTAAAGGATTTCTCTTTCTGAAGAGAAATCACTTTCTCCACTTTTTTTATTCACTAAAGCTGGAAGTTGTGATTGTCGATTAGGAAGATACGAACGAACTCGAGCAGCATTTATTTTTCGTTCTTTCTCTAAAACAGATATTTGTTCAGCTACATTACGTAATTGGCGAATATTTCCACTCCAACGATAATCTGCTAATAATTCACGGGCGTGTTCATCCAACTGTATGGGAGGCATATGATATTTTTGAGCAAAGTCAGAGGCAAATTTTCGGAATAACAAAACAATATCCTCTTTTCTCTCTCTAAGAGGAGGAAGACTAATCTCAACTGTACTTAAACGATAATATAGATCTTCTCTAAACTTCCCTTTATCAATAGCATCCATTATATTAACGTTTGTAGCTGCAACAATCCGAACATTAGTCTTTTGAACTTTCGAAGATCCTACTTTAATAAATTCTCCACTTTCCAGTACTCGCAAAAGACGAACTTGGGTTTGCAAGGGTAATTCGCCTACTTCATCTAAAAAAATGGTTCCTCCATCAGCAACTTCAAAATAGCCTCCACGTGTTTGAGTTGCACCAGTAAAGGCGCCTTTTTCGTGTCCGAATAGTTCGCTATCTATGGTTCCTTCTGGTATTGCTCCACAGTTAACGGCAATATATTTATTATGTTTTCGATGAGAATATTGGTGTATAATTTTAGGAATACTTTCTTTTCCTACGCCACTCTCTCCAATAACCAATACAGATATATCAGTATTGGAAACTCGAAGACTTTTTTCTAATGCTCGGTTGAGCCCTAAATTATTTCCAATAATTCCAAAACGTTGTTTTATACTTTGTAATGAATCCATATTAAATGTGGTTTGAAAGCTGTAATGCCTCTCCAATAAGAGTAGCCGAGGTACAACTTGTAATTTTAACATCTACAAAATCTCCTATTTGATAGTTTTTTTTATGAAAAACAGCTACTGTGTTTTGAGTAGTTCTACCACTCCAATAATCATTTGATCGTTTTGAGTTTTTTTCAATTAAAACACAAACTGTTTTTCCAATAAATTTTTCAGTTCTATAGCGGCTGTGATCTTGTTGTTTTTGAATGATTTCGCTTAATCTTTTCTTTTTGATAGTTTCAGGAATATCATTGGCAATTTTTTTTGCAGCTAATGTACCAGGACGCTCAGAATATGCAAACATGAAACCGAAATCATATTTTACATATTCCATTAAGTCTAAAGTATCTTGATGATCTTGATCAGTCTCAGTTGGAAAACCGGCAATCATATCATGTGATATTCCACAGTTAGGAATTATTGTCCTAATACTATTAATGAGCTGAAAATATTCTTCTCTTGTATGTTGACGATTCATTTTTTTAAGAATTGAATTACTTCCCGACTGAACAGGGAGATGAATATAATTACATATATTTTCGTATTTAGCCATTACTTTCAAAACGGCCAAAGACATGTCTTGAGGATTAGAAGTTGAAAAACGAATTCTGACTTTTGGGTGTATTTTCGCCACCAAACTTAGGAGATTTTCAAATCTTAATGCCGTCTTTTTTTGTAATTGGGAGGCTTTATTAAAATCTTTTTTTAAACCTCCGCC
>MDSY01048604.1_pt1 | contig 15502 bp, 16 predicted proteins | sample 811131 | NCBI WGS metagenome assembly MDSY01 (sample SAMN05326643, study PRJNA326480) | marine metagenome | isolation source: seawater | place: Atlantic Ocean: South West | collected 2010 | reverse complement strand
CTCATATTATTTATTTGAGCATCAAATTTTTGGAAAACTTCCTGGACCCTCAGAAATCTTCTGGTTCTTTCATTAAGAGCTAATTCATATGTAATCATTTTTTTTATTTACCAATTTTTTATTTATTAAATTTTCATGATAGTTAATCACATCACTTTTAAGTTTTGAGATTTTATCCGAATTATTTACAATTATTTTATCAGCTTTCCTCTGTTTTTCTTCTCTACTTTTTTGGCTTGATATTATTTTTTTTATTAATTCAGTTGAGATATTATCTCTTTTTTTAACCCTGGTTAATTGAATCTCTTCATCACAATCAATAAGCAAGCTTTCTGAAATTAATTCTTGATATGATTCGGACTCAAATAGTAGGGGTACTACAATGACTGCGTAATAATATTTTTTTTGTTTCGTAATGACTTTTATTTCATTAATACAGTATTGTTGTATTATTGGATGAAGAATAGATTCAATATTTTTTTTTATTTTTTGTGAACTAAACATATCTTCTTGTAATCTTTTTCTATCAAGCTCTTTCGCTAAATTTAAATAATAATTTCCATAATTTTCAATTATTTTATTAAATCCTGGTTCATTCTTCTGCGTGATTTTTTTTGATATTTCATCAAGGTCAATTAAATATACGTTAGAGATTTTCTTAAAAATACTTGAGACTTCGGTCTTACCAGAGCCTATACCGCCAGTTAATCCTACAAGAAACATATTTGTATCCTAATATAATTTTAACTCATCATATATTTAATCTAAGTTATATGATAACTTATAACTTAAATATGAATAATATAGAAAATAACAATCTTTACCTTCCAGCAGACCTTTTATCTTTTAGTGATTCAGTAGTTTGTAAAGTTGAAGTTGACCTTACAGGTTGGCTTGAAGATCTTTCAGGAGGAAAGGGTTGGGAAATATGGTCTGAATTAGGGAACGAAAACTCTATAAGTTTTTTTCTTAAACAAGAAAATGATAATGCTGAGGTAACTTTATATAATAGCGGTTATGCAATGGTGGATATTAATGGTGAATCTGTATTTGATGGAGATTTAATTGAAAAGAGGGCTCTAGGCGCAAAGCTAAGCTACTATAGAGCTGAAGATGGCGAAAAGATTTTATTAAATTAATTTTCTTTAAAAATTCCTATTTATTGAGTGTTCCGCTAATTTAACAATAACATTATTATTTTCGTGTGACCCAAGTTGATCAAGTATTTTCTTAATTTCTATTATGTGTTTTTCAGCATTTATTTTTACTTTTTTTACAATATTATTCTCTTCCATAATTTGAATAATATCTGGTAATTTACTGATGTCTCCAGTTTTTATTGAGTTTTTTATCATCTCTTTTTGCTTTTCATTTGATTTTTGAATGGTGTAAATTAATGGTAAAGTTACTCTACCTTCACTTAAGTCATCTCCTATATTTTTCCCAATTTCATTTGGTTTTCCAGAATAATCTAAAATATCATCAGCTATTTGAAATATTAATCCAAAATGATGACCAATTTTTGCGTATGCTTTAATTGTTTTTTCATTAGTATTATTTATTAAGCCAGCAATACTTCCACACGCTTCAAATAATTGTGCAGTTTTAAATTCTATAACTTTGAAGTAATGATCTTCTGAAATATCTGGGTTATGGCTATTAAGGAGTTGTAATACTTCACCTTCTGAAATTTTATTTGTTGCATCTGCAAGAACTTTCATAATTTTCATGTCGTTTATGCTTACCATCATTTGAAAAGATCTTGAATATATAAAATCACCAACTAAAACACTTGCTGGGTTGCCGAAAATTGCATTTGCTGTTTTTGAATTTCTTCTTGTCATTGATTGGTCAACAACATCATCATGTAAAAGTGTTGCGGTGTGAATAAGTTCGATTATAGAAGCAGCCTCATAATGTTTATTGGAAATGTTACCTTTTAATCCAGAAAGCAATATATGAAGTACTGGCCTCATTTTTTTACCTTTACCATTAATTATATGGCTAGAAATTTGATTAATTATTGGAATTTCAGATTTAAGAGATTGTGTGATGACTCTATTTACCGAATCAAGGTGATCTCTAATTGGAAGAATAATATTTTCGAAAGACAAAGAGGATATACTTTTGTAAAGGTTTAAATGAAAAATTTTATCATATTCTGGCTTTGATATTTTAATAGCTTTCCAAATAGGCTGTTAAATATAATTTAGAAGAGCCGTAATGCATTGATAAATTGTATTTTATTAAGTATAATCGCCAATTCAAAATGAATATAAAATAAAAGGTAATATCAATGTACGCGGTTATAAAAACAGGTGGAAAGCAATTTAAAGTAACTGAGGGTGATATTCTAAAGGTAGAGAAGCTATCTGCAGAAGTTGGAAAAAGTCATAATATCAGCTCTGTACTTACTATTGTTGATGGTGATAAAGTTACAATTGGTACTCCTGAAGTCAAAGGTGCAAATGTTGATGCAACTGTTGTTTCTCATGGCCGTGGTGGTAAAATCATGATATTTAAAATGAATCGAAGAAAAGGTTACAGGAAAACACAGGGCCACAGGCAAAGTTTTACTGAGATAAAGATTAACAAGATAGCTGTTAAATAAATTATATTAAAGGGGCCCTATTAAATGGCACATAAAAAAGCAGGTGGTAGTTCCAGAAACGGAAGAGACTCGCAGTCTAAAAGACTCGGTCTAAAAGCATTTGGCGATCAATTAGTTAAAGCTGGTAGTATAATTGTTAGGCAAAGAGGAACAAAAATGCACCCGGGAAACAATGTTGGAATGGGGAAAGACCATACTTTATTTGCTAAAGCAGATGGTAAAGTAAATTTTACGACTAAAGGCTCTTTAAAAAGGAAATTGGTAAATATTCTTCCTATTTAATTAATTTTAAATTTACAAAAAGCCCTGTCAGTTGATAGGGCTTTTTTATTTGGTGGAAAGATAAATGAAATTTATTGATGAAGCATTAATTAAAGTGTATGCAGGCGATGGCGGGAACGGTGTTGCAACTTTTCGGAGAGAGAAGTATGAACCAATGGGAGGACCAAATGGCGGGGATGGTGGCAGAGGCGGCAGTATAAATTTTCAATCTGATGAAAATATTAACACTCTAATTGATTATAGGTTTGTTAAAAATTACCGAGCTAAAAGAGGGGAAAATGGAAGAAGCTCTGAGTGCTATGGAGCTAAAGGAGATGATCTGTTACTAAAGGTTCCTGTTGGAACAGTTATACAGGAAAGACTTACTGGACAAATACTTGCTGACTTTAAAACACATGGTGAGAAACTTGTGATTGCAAAAGGAGGTAAAGGAGGGTTTGGCAATGTGCACTTTAAATCTAGCACCAATAGAGCTCCTAGGCAACGAACAGAGGGAGAGCCTGGGGAGGAATTTGAGTTATATTTAGAGCTAAAGGTACTTGCTGATGTTGGATTACTTGGTATGCCGAATGCAGGTAAATCTTCATTTATTAGAACAGTTTCTTCAGCAAAGCCAAAAGTTGCCGACTACCCTTTTACTACTTTGCAGCCCAATTTAGGAGTAGTGAAGGTAGACTTAAATCGAAGTTATGTTGTAGCTGATATACCTGGTTTGATAGAAGGCGCTGCTGAAGGTCATGGCTTAGGGCATCAATTTTTAAGACACCTATCAAGAACAAAACTTTTGTTGCATATTATAGATATTGCACCTTATGATGAATCAGTTGATCCGGCATCACAGGCTAAAAGTATTTTGAATGAGTTAAAAAAATATAATAATGAATTATTTAATAAACCAAGATGGTTGGTTTTAAATAAAATTGATTTATTGGAAGATTTTAGCAAAATTAAAGAACATATTGCGAAAGAGTTAAATTGGGATCAAGAGATATATTGCATATCTGCAATTAATGGAAAAGGTTGCAAGGAATTAAGTTACAAAATCATGGAACATATAAGTAAAATAAAATAATATGGAAAAATATAAATTTTCAGATGCTAAAAGAGTTGTAATTAAAGTTGGTTCAAGCCTAGTAACTAATGAGAGCGGTTTGAATGAGGATTTCTTATCTGACTTAATTAAACAAATTGCTTTTATTGTTACGCAGGGGCTAGAAGTTTTAGTTGTAACAAGCGGAGCAGTTGCCGCTGGAATTAAAAGATTAGAATTAAAAAAAAGACCTAAAAAGTTAAGTCAACTTCAAGCTGCAGCAGCTGTTGGCCAAATGGATTTATCCCAAATTTATCAAAATTTTTTTTTTCAGAATAACCTTATTGCTGCACAAATTTTATTGACGCACGATGATCTTAGTGACAGGAAAAGATATTTAAATGCAAGGTCTACAATTTGCAGTCTTATATCTGATAAAGTTATTCCAGTAATTAATGAGAACGATACGGTTGCAACTGATGAAATAAGGTTTGGAGATAATGATAATTTGGCAGCTATGGTTTCAAATCTTGTAGAGGCTGACTGCCTATTACTTTTGACTGACGAAAAAGGTTTATACACCGAAGATCCTAAGAAAAATAATAAAGCTGAGCTTATTAAAAGTGCATTTGTTGACGATAAGCAATTAGATAAGATTGCAAGTGGTGCTTTTTCTGATGTTGGTACTGGTGGGATGACTACTAAGATAGAAGCAGCACGAAGAGCTGCTTTAAGTGGCGCACATACAATAATTGCTTCAGGAAAATCTAAAAATATTCTTGAATCTCTTTATATTAAAAATAATTTAGGTACTTTTCTTCAAAGTAGGGAGCTTAAATTAGTTGCACGAAAGAAGTGGCTTGCAGATAATTTAAAATCAAACGGCAAGGTATTCATTGATGAAGGAGCTGTTAATGCGCTTGTGAAAGATGGTAAAAGTCTTTTATCTGTTGGAGTATTATCTATCGAAGGAAAGTTTGATCGTGGCGAAGTTGTTGATTGTTTTGATGGGCTAGGAAAAAAAATTGCTCGGGGACTTGTAAATTATAATTCAGTAGAAGCAAAAAAAATAATAGGGCAATCAAGTGATAAAATTGAGTCAATACTTGGTTATATTAATGAATCAAATTTAATTCATAGAAATAATTTAGTTATTACTTTAGGTAATAGGGAATAAAATGAGTAAAAATAAAATAGTGGTAGCGATTATTATGGGGTCAGACAGTGATTGGCCAATCATGAAGCATGCAGCTAAAATATTAGATGACTTTGGTATTGGCTATGAAGCTCAAGTAGTTTCTGCCCATAGAACACCAGACTTAATGTTTAAATTCTCTGAAGATGCAGAAAAAAAGGGTTTTCAAGTTATTATTGCCGGAGCAGGTGGGGCTGCGCATCTACCAGGAATGGTTGCTTCAAAAACTACTCTGCCAGTTTTAGGCGTTCCAGTCCCATCTAAGCATTTAGAAGGGCATGACTCTCTATTATCTATTGTTCAAATGCCGAAAGGAATACCGGTTGCAACATTTGCTATTGGAGAACCAGGAGCATATAACGCTGGATTATTTGCTGCTTCACTAATCGCATTAAATGATAAAGAAGCTCACCAAAAGTTAATTGAATTTAGAAAAAAACAAGTTACAAAAGTTTTGAATATGAAACTGGATGCAGGATAAGTTGAATAAAGTAACTCAACCCACCCAATCTTTAGGAATTTTAGGTGGGGGTCAATTAGGTAAATTTTTTACAATTGCAGCGCAAAAAATGGGTTATTCAGTTGTAGTATTAGATCCAGATAAGCAAAGTCCAGCAGGTAAGATCGCTGACAAATATATATGTAAGCCATATAATGACTTAAAAGCCCTTGATGACTTAAAAGCAAACTGTATAGCAGTTACGACTGAATTTGAAAATATCCCTGCTAAAACTCTTCAGTATCTCGAAAAAGACGTAATTGTTCGCCCTAAATCTAAAGCGGTAGCAATCGTTCAAAATCGCATTAAAGAAAAAGATTTTCTTACAAAATCAGGTATTCCTGTTGGTCAATATATTGTGATCGAAAATCTTAAATCAATAAAAAAAATTAATAATGAAAGTAAAATTTTTCCTGCAATACTTAAAACTGCTCAATTTGGTTATGATGGAAAAGGACAGATACATGTTAATAATATTTTAGAATTAGAGAAAGCATTTTTAACCTTTAAAAGCATGTCATGCGTTCTTGAGCAGAAAATTGATTTAGATTTAGAGTTTTCCTTAGTTCTAGCTAGGTCCACTAATGACACTTATCAGGAATATCCATTAATAGAAAATCATCATGAATCAGGGATTTTGGATTATTCTTTAATTCCTGCAAGAGTTTCTTCCTCAATTAAAAATGAGTCAACAAAGCTTGCGAAGAAAATAGCTTTCGATTTAAATTATGTTGGTGTTATGGCAGTTGAGTTTTTTATAAGTAATAATAAAATATATGTTAATGAAATTGCACCAAGACCCCATAATTCAGGACATTTTTCTATTGATGCTTGTATTTTCAGTCAATTTGATCAACAAGTTCTTACATTATCTGGAAATGAACCAAAAGATAAAGGGATGAAATTTATTTCATCAGGAATGCTCAATATTTTAGGAGATTTATGGTTTAGAGGTTCTGAGCAAAGAGAACCTGTCTTTGAAATGGTAAAAGGATCTGGAATTGAAGTTCATCTGTACGGAAAATCTGAGCCACGTATGGGAAGAAAAATGGGCCACATAACGGTTCTGGGCTCAAAAGATGAAACACCAGGTGATATTACTAGAAGACTTGAAGATATAAGAAAAACTTTATGGGATAACTAAAAAGCTTCTATGTTAAGAAGCTTAAAGAAGTTACATCGACTTTATAGCTGAGTTCAGCCTAGATTTATGTCTAGCCGCTTTATTTTTATGAATAATATTTTTATCAGCTATTTTATCAATTACAGGAGTGTTCTCGTCAAAGGCTTTTTTTGCTTTTTTCTTGTCCCCACCTTGAATAGCGTTAATAACTTTTTTGATTGCAGTTCTCAGACTTGATCGAAGACTTGCATTATGAGCTCTTCGTGAATCATTTTGTCTGGCACGTTTTCTTGTTTGAGCCGTATTGGCCATATAACTATCCTTATATCGCAATTTAAAGAACAGTTATTCTATCTATTTTCTTAATTAGATACAAGCCATTACTAAAATTTACAATTATTAAATTATCCTATCTTAGAATTTAATAAGGCTACCATGATAAAATCAAATACCATCAATACTTTACAGTTCCATTATGAATTTATTTAAAATACTTACCAATGTAGGAGGGATGACAACCCTTTCAAGGGTATTAGGCTTTATAAGGGATACTATTATTGCTAGAGTTTTCGGCGTTGGGTTGGCAACTGATGCTTTTTTTGTAGCATTTAAAATACCAAATTTACTGAGGAGAATATCAGCTGAGGGAGCCTTTACTCAATCTTTTGTGCCAATTTTATCTGAATATAAAGAAAAAAATAAAAAACTTGAATTACATATATTTATAAATAGAGTTGCCACTTTATTAGGTATATTTTTAGTCATCATTACTCTATTGGGCATTTTTGGGGCCCCTTGGTTAATATATATTAGTGCGCCAGGTTTTATTTCTGATCCTCAAAAATTTAACCTTACCGTAGATCTTTTAAGAATAATATTTCCATACATTTTCTTTATTTCTTTAGTCTCAATGGCTGGTGGAGTATTAAATACATTCGGTAAGTTTTCTGTCCCTGCATTTACACCTGTCTGGTTAAATATTTCATTTATTATTGCTGCCTTATTCTTTGCAGAATTTTTTAGTGAGCCTGTTTTTGTTCTTGCATGGGCAGTTTTTTTTGGAGGTATATTACAACTTACTTTCCAAATACCTTTTTTAAAAAAAATTGGTTGTTTACCAAGTTTAGACTTTAATTTTAACGACCCTGGTGTATGGCGAGTCATTAAGTTAATGGGCCCGTCAATACTTGGCGTTTCAGTAGCTCAAATTTCATTATTAATTAATACAGTGTTTGCATCTTTCCTTGCAGTCGGGAGTGTTTCTTGGCTTTATTATGCGGATCGACTTATTGAATTTCCAGCAGGGGTGCTTGGTGTTGCTTTAAGTACAGTTCTTCTTCCAAGTCTTTCAAAAAGTATTGCAAACAAAAAAGAATCTGAATACTCCAGTTTGGTTAATTGGGGAATAAAGTTAGGAATACTTTCAGGTATACCAGCATCAGCCGCCTTGGTAACTTTATCAATTCCATTAATTACCACATTATTTTATTATGGGGCCTTTCAAGATACTGATGTTTTAATGACACATTATGCACTAATAGCTTATAGCGTTGGTCTTATTGGGTTAATTCAAATCAAAATAATAGCTCCAGCTTTTTATGCTCAGCAAAATGTTAAAACGCCCGTTAAAGTTGCTATTTTTACCTTATTTTGTACGCAATTTATGAATTTACTTTTTATTGGTATTTTTCAGCATGCGGGGCTGGCTCTTGCTATTGGTTTAGGCGCATGTATAAATGCTGGTTTGCTTTTCTACTTTCTTCAAAAAAGTAAATTATTTAAAATAGATTCAAATATATTAAAATTTATATTTAAGGTGTTAATCTCTACAATTATTATGACTGCTGTATTATTCTACTTTAAGGGTTCAACTGAAGATTGGCTAAACTATTCTGCAGCATCTAGAGTTAGTAATTTACTCTTTTTGATTTCTGTAGGAACTGTTGTATATTTCATAAGCTTAAAATTTTTTGGTATTGAATTGACTAAATTTTTTAAAAAAAAATCATAATTATTAATGAAAATTTATAGGCATTTTCCTGAAAATCACCACCCTTGTATTTTAACGATAGGTAATTATGATGGAATACATTTGGGTCATCAGGCTTTAATTAACAAATTAATTTCACTGTCAAAGAATCTAAATTTAGAATCAGCTGTCATGACATTTGAGCCTCACCCAAGAGAATTCTTTTCCTTAAAGAATACTCATAAAAGAATTATAAGCCTTCGTGAAAAACTTGAGTTTTTTTATGAAAAAAAAATAGATAGAATTTATATTATCAAGTTTAATAAAGACTTTTCTTTATTAAGTGGCCCAGATTTTATAAATAAATTACATAATCACATTAATGCAAAAAGTATTTTAGTAGGTAGAGATTTTAGATTTGGAAAAGATAGGGGTGCTGGTGTTGAGGAAATTAAAAAAAGTGGAATTAAAGTTATTGCTCTTGATGAGGTTAAATATTTTTCTAAAAGAGTTTCAAGTACTATTATTAGAAAGGCATTAGCTGATGCAGATTTTAGTCTTGCTAAAGAGCTTTTAGGTAGAAATTATTCTATTTCTGGAACAGTTGTTCATGGAGAAAAAATTGGTCGTAAAATTGGATTTCCAACAGCAAATATCCACATGCATCATAAACATCCTCCATTAATTGGAGTCTTTGCTGTAAAATTAGACAATAAGTTTGGTTTGGCGAACATAGGAACTAGACCAACTGTTTCAGGGGAAAAAAAATTACATCTTGAAGTTCACGTACTAAATTTTTCTGACGATTTATATGGGAAGCATGTCCATGTGCAGTTTTTAAAAAAAATTAGAGACGAGTTTCAGTTTGAGTCTATTGAGGCACTTAAATTACAAATAAAGCAAGATATTTTGGCGGCTAAAGAATATATAAATAAATTATGAGCGAAAAAAATAACTATAAATTAAACTTACCTGAAACAGATTTTCCTATGAGAGGAAATCTTTCAAAAAGAGAGCCGGAATGGCTTAAGTCTTGGCAGGATGGCGGTATTTATGAAAAAATCAGGAAACAAAGGATCGGCAAGAAGAAGTATATACTTCACGACGGGCCTCCCTATGCTAACGGTGATATTCATATAGGGCATGCTGTAAATAAAATTCTTAAAGATTTTATTGTTAAATCTAAAACATTATCTGGGTATGACGCTCCTTATATACCTGGATGGGATTGCCATGGTCTCCCAATCGAACTGGTTGTTGAAAAGAAGCACGGTAAAAATATTGACCCACAAAAGTTTAGAGAGCTTTGTAGGGAGTACGCAAAAATTCAAGTTGATAACCAAAAAAAAGATTTTCAAAGATTGGGTGTTTTAGGAGATTGGGATAAATCATATCTTACACTTGATTACCAGGTTGAGGCAGATATAGTAAGGTCGTTAGGTAAAGTATATAAAAATGGTTTTCTCCAACAAGGAAGCAAGCCTGTTCATTGGTGCACTGAATGTGCATCGGCACTTGCTGAAGCAGAAGTAGATTATGAGGATAAGGTTTCTTTAGCGGTTGATGTTGGGTTTTCTTGTGAAGATGTAACTGCGGCTGAAAATATTTTTTCAACAAAAATTAATAAAGACCTCTTAGCTGTTATTTGGACTACTACACCATGGACAATACCTGCCAATGAAGCAATCTGTGTCAATCCAAAATTTGAGTATGGTTTATACGAATCTAAAGATAATTTTTTTATTCTTTCGACTGAGTTAGCTCAGGGGAAATTCGAAAAATATTCAATTGATATAAGAAAAGTATCTGTTTGTAAGGGCTCCCAGCTAGAAGGCATAATCTTTAAACATCCCTTTAAAGGAAATAACGTTCCTATCATTTGCGGGTCTCATGTTTCTACAGAAGCAGGTACCGGACTTGTTCACACTGCACCTGCGCATGGTCTTGATGATTATATTGTTGGCTTAAAGTATAAGCTACCAGTAGAAAATCCAGTTAATGAATCAGGAGTTTTTAAAGAAGATGTTCCATTATTTTCTGGGCTTACAGTCTGGGATGCTGGCAAAAATATTATAGAAGTATTACAAAAAAATAACTCATTATTGTATCAAGAAAAATATAAGCACAGTTATCCGCACTGTTGGAGACATAAGGCTCCAATTATATTTAGAGCAACTCAGCAATGGTTTATTGGAATGGATAGTAAAAATAAAAATAATATGTCTTTAAGAGATTTAGCAAACAAGGCTGCTATAGGTACAAAATTTTATCCTGAGTGGGGGAAAAGTCGCTTGGAAGCGATGATGAAAAATAGACCTGACTGGTGTGTATCTAGGCAGAGAAACTGGGGTGTTCCAATACCTATTTATGTTCACAAGGATACTAAAATACCACACCCAAACACACTTAAATTTTTTGAGATTGTAGCGGACGAAATTGAAGAAAAAGGGATTGATGCTTGGTTCTTACTTGATGATTCAAAAATGCTGAAAGAAGATGCAGGGGATTATATTAGGACCAACGATACATTGGATGTTTGGTTTGACTCAGGGACTACTCATCAGTCTGTTTTAAATAAAAGAGAAGAACTAAGTGCCCCTGCTGACCTTTATTTGGAGGGCTCTGATCAGCATAGAGGTTGGTTTCAATCAAGCTTATTAACTTCTTGTGCAATTATGGGTGAAGCACCATATAAGTCATTATTAACTCACGGTTTTGTGGTTGATGGTAAAGGACTTAAAATGAGTAAGTCTAAGGGTAATGTAATCGCCCCTCAGAAAATTATTGATCAATATGGTGCAGACATACTTCGGTTATGGGTAGCTTCAACTGATTATTCAGGTGAGCTAAATATTTCTGATGAAATTATTAAAAGAGTGGCAGATAGCTATAGAAGAATAAGAAATACGCTACGGTTTTTATTATCAAATTTAGATGATTTTGACAGTCAAACCATGATGGTTAGTCCCAAGGATATGCTTTCAATTGATAGATATGGATTATATCTTGCTGGTAATTTACAGGAAGGTATTTTGAAAAACTATGATTCATTTGAGTTTTATCTTGGGGTTCAAAAATTTGTTTCATTTTGCTCTGAAGATTTAGGTGGGTTTTACTTGGATATTTTAAAAGACCGTTTGTATACAACAAAACCTAATTCTCATGCAAGGCGTTCTGCTCAAACGGCATTATTTCATATAACTCATTCATTAATGCGAATTATGGCGCCTGTGCTAAGCTTTACTGCTTATGAAGTTTGGGAAATTATGGAAAAAGAAGCCAAAAGTAATATTTTTTCCGATGCTTGGTATATTTTTCCGGACCACGGATTAACTGAAAAAAAATTAAGTGATTGGAATCGTATTGTTAAAATTCGAAGTATTGCAAATAAAAAAATTGAAGAACTTAGAGAAAAGGGAGAAGTTGGCTCGTCTTTGCAGGCAGAGTTAGAGATAAAGGCCCCAGACGAAATCTTTGATAGTTTGATGTCTTTTGAAGAGGAACTTAAATTTATTTTTATTGCATCAAAAGTTAGTGTCATTAATTCTTCAGACTCACTAGAAATAATTGTAAATAAAAGTGCACACAAAAAATGTGAAAGATGCTGGCATTATTCAGAAGATGTTGGTTTCAATCAATCTTATAATGATATATGTGAAAGATGTATAAGCAACCTCACTGGTTCTGGTGAAAGAAGAGTTCATGCTTAGGTTATTATCGCTAACTGGCTTAATAGTTTTGTTAGACCAAGTCACAAAATTTTTAATAATAACAAATCTTAATTTTCAAGAAATTATCGAGATTAATTCAATTTTAAAAATTGTATATTTTCGTAACAATGGTGCCGCTTTTGGTTTTCTGAATGATGCTGGTGGCTGGCAAAGATATTTTTTACTTATTGTTGGTGTTGTTGTTGCAGTAATAATACCTTTTTTAATTAAAAAATATAGAAATGAAAAAATTATTGTTGCTGGATTAGTTCTAATTTTGGCTGGGGCATTAGGAAACCTTTATGATAGGTTTAGTTTGGGTTATGTAATTGATTTCATACTATTTCATATTGATAAATATTATTGGCCTGCTTTTAATGTAGCTGATACTTCTATATCTATTGGTGCTATTTTACTAATTTATGATTCAATAAAAAAATGACGAATGGGGCTTCAAAGTGAAGCAAGAATTTGGAAAAATTACAAAAGTAACAACTGGAAGAAAATTGTACGACATAACTGGGGAAGTTATTTCTTGGGTTAAAGATCAGCCAATAGAATCTGGCTTGCTGACACTAAATATTCTTCATACTTCAGCTAGCTTATTAGTAAATGAAAATTATGATTCAGATGTATTGGCTGATCTAGAAATTTTTTTTTCAAAGTTAGTAAAAGATGGCGATAAAAATTTTACACATATTACTGAGGGCCCTGATGATATGCCTGCCCATATTAGAACAGCTTTAACTCAAACTAACTTATCCTTTTCGGTTAAAAGTAATGAGATCTCTATAGGAAGATGGCAAGGTATATTTATATTTGAGCATCGATATGATGAATTTAAAAGAACTGTTAATTTACACATAATTGGAGAATAGATTATTTATTTTTAGTCCATTTAAGTGGGTCAAATGGCTTACTTTTCCTGCGTAATTCATAGTAGAGTCCATTAGCATTATTCCCTCCACTATTACCGACCAAAGCAATAGTCTCTCCACCTTTAACAATATCGTTCTCTTTCTTATTAAGAGATTTATTGTTTCCGTAAAGACTCATATACTGATTTCCATGGTCAAGAATAATAATATTGCCATAGCCTTTTAGTACATTTGCAAAAACCACTTTTCCTTTTGCAACTGCATAGACTTTTCTTCCTTCTGGGGCTTTAATAAAAATACCTTTATAGGTAACACCAGTATCTTTCCGTTTAGACCCAAATTTATTGGTGACTTTACCTTTCACGGGCAGCCTTAATTTATTTTTTAATTTTGCAAAATTTATTCCGTCAAACTTATTATTTGGAATTTTATTATTATCTTTTATTGATTTCTTACTTTTAGCTTTTTTTGCGGATTCCTTCTTTGATTTCTCAAGTAATTTTTTAATAATAGAGGTTAATTTTTTTTCATCCGCTATTAATTTTTTCTTTAATTTTTTTTGGGATTTAATTTTTTTTGATATTTTATTTATGACATTTTTTTTAGCTTTTTTTTGTTTTATAAGTTTTTTGTTTGTTTTAAGTTTTTTTTGCTTTAATAATGATATTTTTTTTAATGTTTTATTCGTTGTCTTTTTCTTTTCTTTAATCTTTTTGTATGTACTATTAATTTTAGTAATATTTTCATTGTAGGATCTTGATAAGTAGCCCAAGTAATTTATGTCTCTAGTAATCTTATTTGGATTAACACCTTCTAAGAACATTTGTAAGTAGCCAGGCTTTGGTTTTATGTATGCTTGATATAGTATTTCTGATTGCATTTCTTTTCGAACAGTTAACTCTTCTTTAAGTTTTTTTATTTCTTTATTGAGTTTTGTTAATTTTTTTTTATTTTTATTTTCTTTATTTTTTATTTTTTTTATTTCTTTTTTAGTTTTGCTAATTCTTTTTTCTTGTTTTTTTAAGTCTTTATTTAAACCTTCTTTTGTTTCTTTATTTTTTTCTATTTTTTTATCAATATCATCTATTTTTTTTTGAATTTGATTAAGGTTGACTTTTTTTTCTGTTGTTTGATTTTGAGTTCCAGCTAAGCTTAAGCTAGTAACTATAAGTGCTATGAAAGTAATCAGAAATATTTTGGATATGAAATTTTTATTCATCTAATTCGATAAGGTTTCGACCTGTCATTAAGGATGGTGGTTTCTGATTCATCAGATAAATGATGGTTGGAGCTATGTCTGATAACTTACCATTTTCTCTAATTTTAGCTTTTTTACCTACGTAAATAAAAGGAACTAAGTTTGTTGTATGTTGAGTATGTTTTTGATTGTTAACTATATCAATCATTTGTTCAGCATTACCATGGTCAGCAGTTATTATCATCTGCCCCTTAACTTTCAATATTGAATTATATATATTGCCAATACATTCATCTAAAACCTCTATCGCCTTTGTTGCTGCTTCCAAATTTCCTGTATGCCCTACCATGTCACTATTTGCATAGTTACAAATTATTACATCATATTCTTTAGAAATAATTGCGGTTTCTAATTTTTCTGTAACTTCATATGCACTCATTTCTGGCTTTAGATCATATGTTTCAACTTTTGGTGAGGGAATCATAATTCTATCTTCACCTTTATACTTCTCTTCCTCGCCTCCATTAAAGAAAAATGTTACATGCGGATACTTTTCTGTTTCTGCAATCCTTAATTGTGTTTTACCTAAATTAGATAAGAATTGCCCCAAGGTATCCTTGACAATAATAGGTTCAAATATGGTTTTCGATTTTTTTTGATTTTTATCGTAGTTGGTGAGTGTAAAATAGTCAAATTTTCTAGGTAATTCGCCTCTATCAAAATGCTCAAACTCTTTATTGAGGATAGCATCAGTCAACTGTCGCGCTCTGTCAGATCTAAAATTCATAAAAATAATAGAATCACCTTCTTCAATTCCATTTTTCGATGAGCTGTTTTTAATTGATGTTGGAGATAGAAACTCGTCAGTTTCCCCCCTTAAATATCCATCGTTTAATGCATCAAGCGCGGTATTAGCTGAAAAGTTAGCATTTCCATGTATAACTAAATCAAATGTTGATTTTATTCGATCCCAACGATTATCTCGATCCATAGAATAAAACCGACCT
>MDSY01120447.1_pt1 | contig 15503 bp, 8 predicted proteins | sample 811131 | NCBI WGS metagenome assembly MDSY01 (sample SAMN05326643, study PRJNA326480) | marine metagenome | isolation source: seawater | place: Atlantic Ocean: South West | collected 2010 | reverse complement strand
TGAATTGTTTAATGGGTTGTTGTCTTTCAACCTTTGTCATATTTATTGTTCTCTTGGTAATTTACTTTAACGAATGTAGTGAAGAAAGGGAAGGAATTGATGATGATCCTACAACCGTTTCTGAAAAACTAATTGATTATACTGTAAAGCCACACAAGCGGGTGAATTGTACAAACCAGGACCCATGTGATTGGAATTGTGGTTATGTCAGGGAACATTTTCATAGAATACATGAAGAATGTGAATATCATGATTGGTCCGATTGGATCTGGTGGATTGGTATTGCTCTCTTTATATGGGGTGGGTGTCTAGCTATGTGTGGAGCGAAGAAGAAAGAAGGGGGTTGATAAAGGACATACTTTATTATTTTATTTATTTAAATATCTAAATCTCCCACAACCAATTGGTATCTTATTCTTCCTCCATTCCCTGGATGCTTCATCGAAGTCAATGATAACATTATCATTCCCTATTATTCTCCCAGAACGTAGAATCATCTTAGATTAATTATAGTTTATCATTCTCTTCTAAAATCAAATTTGAAATTTTGGTTTGGAGACCATACCAACAAAACATTATATAATGGCAAAACTTACATATACCGATAAACAAATCCGTAAGATGACAAAGAAAGCAAGGCATAACGACCAAATGTGGCAAAAGACACAAGATAAACAATATCTTTGGAAAGCGGATGAATTTAGGAAAAAAGCAAAGAAGATCGCAGACAACCAAAGAGTAGATAGAGAAAGGGTGATGGAGAAGGTTAAAGAATCAAAGAAAACTGATGACCAACTCATGAACGAAGCGATGAGACATAATCGCCGTGTAAGAAATGAAGCAGAAAAGAAGATGAAAGAGAAGGATAAGAAAGAGAAAGAACTCCTTGATCGTAGGGACAATGTAAGGGTTCTCATGAAGAAGAAGAAGGAAGAAAAGAAGAAGGAAGAAGATGAAAAATCAAAATACGTAGAGGAAATGAACCAAATGAGGGAAACATTTATTAAGGAATATCTTGAGAAGAATGAAGGACATAATTATTCTCAAGCCCATAAAGAATTCAATCGTGTCCTCCATAGACAAAGGGAGTGGAATAAGAAGACTATGAAAATGTTTCAATCATCTGGTATGGATAGTGATATGGCAGAAGAATATCTATGTAAGATGCTAGAAAATAGTAAGAAGGAAGAAACCGTTATTAATGCATCTCCCCGACTTTAATGATTGTATGATTGTATTATTGATTATTTTTTTTACTACTTAAATAAATAAGATAACTATTTATTAACAATGTACACAAAAGAAGATTATCTTTCGGAGAAGAATGCTATGTCTAAACAAGAAAGAATGGTTCAAGAAAGGTTTGAACAGTTAATCAATGTCCTCATCATGTTCAAGCAAGAACATAGAGAAAAAGATGTTTATCTTTCTGAAAGAAGTATTAATGAAGCGTTACAATGGTTTCAAGGAAATGTTTCGACATTGATGGAATCAATGCAGAAATAATTTAAAATAATGATACATATTAATAGTATTCATGTCACAAGATATAAAACATATTCGAGAACAACTTAAATCATGTGAAGAAGTTGATTCCCCTTATGATATTCGTATTGGACAACATGTAAAGTATATTACCTTGGAAAATGATTCGGAATTTTTTTATGAAGGTGGGATCTATACCAAAATGGGGAATAACAATATATTACTGAAAAATGGAAGTAAGAATACATATGTCAAACTCAATTTTTACAAAGATAATGGTTACATTCTCTATAAGACACGTCTTTTTATTGAGAAAGAGGAAGAAAAGGAATGTGAAGGGAAGAAAAAAGAAGAATATGAGAAAATTATTCATACACAACAACAGATTATTGAAAAGATGAATCTTCAAATGAAAAAACAAGAACTGTTAATCCAAAAGTTAACAAAAAAATAATTTAACGTTTATATTTATCCCTTAAAAGATCCACAATCTCGTACAATACTTGACAATCAATACGATTGTAATCAATTATTTCTTTAATCCCTAAATATCTTTTTAAAGGTATCTTCTTATTGTGCGATTTACATATATCTTTGAATTGGAGCATTGAATCTAATCCATTATCATTTTCATTCCATGTTGTTTGAATTAATTTATTTTTGTACAATGCTTTTCCTATTGATTTTAATCCAAATTTAAAAACCCCTTGAACAATAATCGGCTCCATACGAAAATAATCGAGTACATTAATTAATTTATAGGGTGGGAATTTAATTGCGGGGTATGTTTCATGAATATAACGAAAATAATTGTATTCAGCATGCCCCCAATGATAAATATTTATTTCTTTATTACTTATCTTCCATAAATACTCTGAAAACTCTTGAACTATTTTTTTTTCTCCTTCCTTTGTAAAATTAGAGATTGTATAATCATAGAAATTACCTTTATGAATAAACCCTAAAATCCCCAGTACTGGTTCTTCTAATAGAGTACTATCATTAAAAAGGTCCTGTTTTTCATCAAAGGATAGAAAACTCTCAACATCGAAGTAGATGTCCGAATTTGTTCGTTCTAAGATCTCACTAAAATCTTTTGATATATTCTTTCGTGGATGAATTAATACATCTTTTTGTTGATTCATATGAATCATTCTTTCTTGAATATCTTTCTTTTTCGTTTCTTTGAGTTCTTTTAATAACTTAGGATCATCCCAACATTTTACACCTTGATGCACTAACTTACACCTTTCATCATAAGATACATTCCATACAAGTGTTATCTCTTTTATCTTATCTGCTAACTTTATTTTTTCATTTTCCCACCTACTTTCTTTGTAATTCATATTTGGATACAACTCTAGATGTGTTGGTTCAGGGAGAATATTCATTGTTAAATGATTCTCTTTTAGATAGTGAATCCACTGAATTGCTTTTGAATATGTATATATTATATTGTCATCAAAAGATACTTTGCATATAAATTCTTTTTTGGGTAATAATGTTTTCTTATAATAATAATCTTTCCCCATTAAGAAACAATGGCATTTTTCGCCACTTAATTCAAAAAATATCTCTTGAAAAGCATAAAGACTACATTTTTTATAAAGGATTAATCCATCATTATTCACATCTTTGAGATCCATCTTAAAATGTAAGGATGCATAGGTTAAATTAATCAATAAGTAATCATTTTTAAGACAAAGTAAATGAAAGGGTAAGTTTGTAATTGTTGGAAATAACTTACGAAATAATGAATACTTAATAATAATATCACATGTAACATACAAATTATCTTTGTTAAGTAGTCTCCCCTGGAGTATTAAAGGGAAATCAGAGTGAATCAATCCTTTAGTCCTTTCCTCCGATGTTTTTAATGGAATATTTAATTTAGACAATTCTCTGATTTCGGTTAATACTCTCTCCTTGTACGCATTTGATTCTTTAATGATATAATCTTTATAATAAGAATTATCATCATTTTGATATAACCCATTACCATTATTTATTTCAAACCAATCACACAAAGGATCTTTTAAAATATAATTTTTCAAAAGACTGAAATGATTATATTTTAAAAAATAATCTACCATCGTTCATATATATTTAGAAAGTTATAAAAAAAATTCATATTGCGATTTGAATCCATTTCTCATGAAGTTGATTTTCATCATATAGTTCCCGTATTGTTGACCAATACCTTAGTTCATTACCTCTTTTCACCAAAATATTCGAAAGTCTATATTCACCATTATAGAATGTGTGATGGAAGGATAGAATTGGTACTGTTTCAATATCCTCGATTTTAAATAGGTCCTTCGGAGTAAAAGTAATATCATTTTTCTTCTGTTTGTTCCCTTTTTGTGAAATAAGAATTATCCCAAGAGGATAACCTTTTTCAACTAAAGATTCAATAATGAATTCAAAATCATACAATTGAAGTTGGTAATTATCTCCAAGAACATCCTTCGTCATTAAAAGTTTAGGATCATCCTTTTTTAATCGTTCGATTAACATTTCCTTAATTGATTGAATACTCAATGGAATACTACATTCATTCAATGCCCTCTCTAAAGCAAAAAAATCCTTGTTTTTCTCATTTAGATGAAAAATAACACTTGCATCTTTACCAAATAGTCTTTGAATATAATACGGTATCGTATCTAATTTTTTCATGAAAGAATTCCTTCTCTTACCAATTGGTTCCTTTCCTGCTTGAAGAATATATTTACTCTTCTTTGTAAATATTTCATCAAGAATATTGTTCTTGTATTCGGAAAAAGTGTAGAATATTTCGTCAAATTCAGTTGATTTAGACAATTCATTCAAACTTATTGTTTCTTCAATTATTTTTTCCCTGTTTTGAATTCCATGAATAATTAATTTTTCAATGAATTTCCATTTTATCTTTTCAAGTAATGAATTACCGGTAGTGTCTTTCTCTCTTACATATAATTTACAAACATCACCTTTCCTGGTACAAGGGTATTTACAGAGTTCATTCTTTTCGTTGCATAATGTAATATATTTGTCCAATTCATATTTTTCATAGTCTTTTTCTTTTAATTCATAGAACAACGGATTGATATGTGGTTCCATAATTCTGTATAATCTCTCTTTCTTATGAGGTATTAACATGATTGGATCCTTGAGAATAACTTCTATTTGATCACTTAGTTTCACTTCAATAGTAATACGTGATGAGTTTGGATATTCTGGGGAGGCATCTTCAGAGGGTAATATTTGACGTATAACTCCAACTTGAGTAATCTTCTCATATGGACTGTAATTATCATTCAATTTTTCGATAAAATACTCCGAATCCATTCCCGGAATTTCCCCGAAATCCATAGTATAGAAGTTTATCTTTTCACCTTCTTTGTAGTTTGATGAGTCTTTTATGAATTTATTTACAAGAGTAGTTTCCTCTATTTTTGCAAGAATATGTTGGAAAGCAAATTTAGTAATGAATCTTTCGTAATTTAATTTTGTAATGAATTCCTCCCTTTTATCAGGTTCATTATCCTTTATCCTATATAGACTATTCTCGATCTGTAATAGGTCAACACCTTTTTCTGTTGGATACTTTGTTTGAACCTTCTCTTCAATAACTGGTAAATAAGTATTGTTTGACATTATGATTGAGGTAATATTATCATCATCCGATAAGAGTACAGACTTAATTGTAAAATACCCTTTAAAGTATGATAAATATTGTGTTGCATTTTCATACCTTGGTAAATATGATTTACAACTATTGTCTTCCTCTAAGAAACATATATTACGACAAAGTATAGAAGGAAACACCTTTCCTTCCTCATTCTCGACGGATACTTTTTCTCTCCCTTTTTTTCCAAATGGTCGACTTGTTACCTTACCTTTGTCGCGCTTCCCCTTTCGTTTAGGTCCAAATAATACATTCATCCCTGGACGAATATCATTCACTTCTAAGAAACTATAAATATACTTATAATCTACGTAGCAAGGAATTGGTTCTGGTGGAATTGGAATAACTCTTTCTTTCTCTGTAATTAGATGACTTACATTGGAATAATTATCAATCATCAAGGTGGTTATTTTGTCTTTCTTTTTATCTTTTGTATCCATTGTTTTAATAACATTTTCATATTCGGTTATCATTGATTCTTTTGTATTTTCTCTCACCTTTTTATGGATATCTTGAAAAATAACTTCATAATGGTTATTTTTTAATAGATCTGGTGTAAATTGAAATTCCTCATTGACTTTAGTATCATAGTAACGATAAAGAATTGGTTCATAATAGTTCCCTCGTTGATAGATAAATCCGATCTTTTCTGAACGAACATACTCTGATAGTTTGATTTTTATTTCATCATTTTTGTTTTCAAAAATAACAATGTTAATTTCAAATAAACGTAATAGGGCGGGAAGTACATATTTATCTACTTTATTTTCATCACTCTCTAAATAAGCAATGTAGTTTTTTAAAGATAATAAGAGTTGATAAAGGTAACTTTCCTCATTTGATTTAATATCTCTTTTTTTGAGTTCTTTTTCCATCTGACTCCTTAATCCACGAATTGTTTTTGAAGGAAATGATAGTTCAGTACTCTCCATATCTAAGATTTCCATTACAAAATTATCTTCTTCTTCTGTGTTTTGAGGATTTTTCCTAAACTTTTGATGGATAAGAGGACATTTTTGAAATTTATTTAAATTCTCTTTGAATAATCTCTTAATTTCATTTTTAAGATCATTCTCAGAATTAATTTTTTCATTCTTTACTATTTTTACAAAGGATTGAAGTAATGGAGCATTTCTAAATGTATAATCATTGTCATTTTGTCGTACACCCATTCTCAAAAACCCTTCTCCTTTTTTCTTTGCGAAGGTATTCTGTGTTTGTCCAAAATAGTCTAACAAAGATGGATGAAGGTGTGCATATTTACCCTCTGTTATTGGATCTCTATTTGAGATATATCCATCTTTCTTTCCTTCTCCTTCATTATCCCCTTCTCCTTCTTTCTTCTCCTTTCTCTTTTCAAATGAAGTACGTGATCCATTAAAACAACAGGGGAGACCATATCCCATTGGATGAAGTTGCTTACTTTCTTCTGTAATATAAGGAAATAAATCGTCAACTTCTAAAGGTACCATCTCTTTTGTATCTGGATCTAGCTTCTCCCCCTTCCCCCAAAAGTTTGAATTTCTTTCAAGAATGGATTTATTTGTTTGAGTTTGACCTTTCTGTAATTTTCGAACAATTTTGGATTCATCAACCTCATCAGGATGAATACTTAAGCTTGTTGAGATATCCCAGTATCTAGGACAAATATATTTGACCTTTGTCCCTCTCCCTGGAACATGTATTGGTTCAGATTTATGATAAGAATCCCTCCCCGATCCATACTCAGAAGATTCATTGATCCTTTTTAAATCTTCATCATTCACAGCAATAGGTTGACGTTGATCAGTAGATGTACAATACTTTGGATAGCCATACGATTTTCCGGAAGGAATTTGTTTCTTCCTTGATTTAAACTTAAATAATTCAGGATCATACTCCTTAAGACGGTCTAAATAGTAACTTTTCACTTTGTACATTTCTTCTGATGATCCTCCTTGAATATCTGAGAACCCTATTTCTCCACTTTCTTCTTCATCAAGTCCTAAAAATTCAAGGTCATCTGAGAGACCTGAATCTGATGATATTACCACATCTTGCGCCCTTTCCTCTTCCTCCTCTTTTTCTCTTTTCTCTTCCTCTTCATCAACAAAAATCTCTTCCAAAGAAGCATTCACACTTTGAAATAATTTTCTTTGCAATGCTTTTTTAGGACTTTGTATATATGAAAGGTACATTTGTAACATAGTTTTAATAAATACAAAGATCCTTCTTTGTTCACTAAAGGATCCCATGTTTTTAATTTCAATCAGAAGGTCTTCTTTTGTATTTAACCATATTTGTATCTCTGATCCACCTTCAGTTATTACTTTTGATCTTCTGATGTCTTCCTTCATACTCATTAGTTCTTCCCATGTTTCATATTCATTACGAATAAAATTACTATCTTTTCCATAATCCCTACTTAATTTTTGAATGATTATTTCAGGATCCTCAAAAATAACTTTGTATGCTGCGATTGCTGACTGAATTGTTGTAATATTCGCATAATCATCCACCCGATTATATCTTCCAACTATCTTCGAATCTATACCGGTTTCTTCTATTGTCTTTGTCCTTAGATACATTGGGAAATTCTGGATAAATATTCCTAATAATTTTGCCCAATTAGGGAACGTGCGTTTTTGTTTGTCTTGGAACTGACTTTTGTTAAATAGAATACCACTATTTAAAAACTCAACTTGTGTTTTCGAATGAATATTAGTAAATATATCTGTGTCAAGTGTATTGATTGTATTAAATGCATAGAGTTGGTTCATATTCAATTTTGACAACAATGCATTACAATCATTAAGCATAACTTTAATTTCGTTTTTACTTATTTCGTTTCCATTATTTTCAATGATACATTCAATATCACCATTAAGGTGGATGATTAATGAACTAAAGATATTATGGTCTTCATTATAAATTTTAAATAAGATTACATTTCCAGAATGTAAGTATCGATAACCATACTCTTCTTGGATATTGTAACCACTTGACCAATCCTTACATAAATCTTTTGTAATGTACCTTTCTTTTTCTTGTGTTTTATCAGAACCCTCATACAATAATGATTTTTCATATAATTTATAAAAGGCATCATCATGTGAATTTAATAATAATTTCATAAAAGGTACTTCTTTTTGTAACACAAATTCACGAAATAGTTTCGATAAATGAACTGTATTATTTGTTTTTGATTTTTTATTTAATTTTAACATTATCAATGTATACTTATCACACGTAATACTTTCATTGACATCTTCTCTGTAGAATTCGGATTCAATCATGTATATGTGTTTATCATACGCCTTTAGTTTTTCTTTGACTTTTTCATACCTTACCTGTCTCATACTTATATTTTCTTCACTTTGAAAATTAAGAATGTCAGAGAGTGAAAGGTGTGACCAATACTTTAATAAGAGACCATTGATGAATTGCTTTAACTCTTTCTTTTGTTGAATCTCTTCTTCATTCCATCTCCTTAATTCTTTGGACATATCTGTTATATCTAAGTATTCTTCCAAGGTATGGAAATAAATTGTATCATTCCGTATCGCGGACTTTTCTGATAGTTTTAATTCATTGTTGATAACCTGTTTTGGCATACGGTCTCCATTTTCGTCAATAAAAGAAGAATCAATCATTCCATTTTTATCTTTATCAAAGAAATCATCGTATTGGATTGTTTCTTCTTCGTATTTAAATGAAAGAGGTATATTCTTTTTTTCAATGCGATCATAGTACCATGCATACAAATAAGGGTTTGTTATGTATCCTTCTTCGGTAGGGTAGCAATTATATATAATTTTATCAAGGATTGTTTCATTTGTATCATCTTCATTTATCGATGTATACACAAAAATTAACTCATCCTCTTTCAAGTTTAAAGATAGTTTTGTTCGTAAAAATGTTTTTTTTAAATCAATACCTTGGTTACCTGTACGGTTCGGCATCAAGTATTCATACAATTTATCGATTTCTTTATCTTCAATTCCTTGAAAAGGGTCCCCTTCTCCTTCATTCTTCCGATTCTTTTTTATCTTATTAATGACTTTTTTTACAAAAGGTATATCTCCAACAAATAAATAACACTTGTTATCTTTTTTAGAGATACATTTTATAAAGTTCTTCTTTAAAAAAACATTACAAAAACTATCCATATTCTATATATATATATTTATAAACAATAAAATTATTATTTACTTAAAATCGTAAGGAGTTGTATTAATCTCCATTCCACAATATTGTGATGGTTCCTCACTATAATTAACCGGTCTATAGATACCCACTTTTTCTGCCTCTTCTAATAAGAATTTCATATTTTCCCAGAATAATGGTGTATGTCCTACTTCATCCGTCATAACATGTGCTAATTCATGAATTACTACAAACATTATAGTATTGTCATCAATAAATGTTTTATCTCCTTTTCTACGAATACATATTGAGATTTTTTCACCTTTGTTTACAGAATAAGAAGTATATTTTGCTCCATCAATTGTTTCGGAAAGAGCTTTTGGATTATAATTATTTTGAAGGTCATCGATACCGTCTTTTGTTTCAGGATCTAATGAAGCAATCAATTGTAAAACCTTTTTATTAACTATTGCTAACCGATTTGCTGCTTCTTTTGCATCGGGTAACTTACGGACAATATATTCCCTATTATCAATCGTTGATTTTATTGTTACAATTTCCTTTTTCTTATATAATTTATTCATGATAATAAAGAACACAAAGATGCTTAAAAAGAATAATAAGAACTCCTCCATAAATTTTATATATATATATCCTATATTAAAATTTGATATTATTACTTAAACTAACAATAATAATATATACTATAAATGAAAGAACTTCAATTCCAACTCATCGATATATCATCAGATGATATACCAATCGGTGACAATTATTGGGAGAAAGAATTTATCATTACTTTCTACGGGAAAACTATTGAGAATAAAAATGTCGTTTGCAATGTTCAAGGGTTTAAACCGTTCTTCTATCTTAGGGTCCCTAATAATTGGGGGAATACTTTGACTCGTTCATTCCTAAAATTAACAAAAAATTTTATTCAAAGTTATCGACCTGGAAATGCTGCTTGGAAAGGAGACTATGAAAGTAACCTTGAAATACAATCATCGTATAATTTTTATGGTTATAATTATGACCATGAATGTGATAAAATCAAAAAATATAATTTTGTAAAGATATGTTTTCAAAGTTATGGTGATATGAGAAAATGTACCAGTGCGATTCAAAGTATCTACCAAAAGAATCAAGAATATATTCAAAGAAATAAAATACTTACAGGTTTCAATGGTAAGGAACCGATTGTAAAACCCTGTGATCCAAAAACAAAAGCGTTCTTTATTCAAGAAAATAATTGTGATTGTGTTGCAAATCTTTATGAATCAAAAATTCATCCGATGCTACGGTTTATTCATGAAAAGGATATTCAACCGTGTGGATGGGTAACCGTAAAAATAGATGATTACTACCTTGTTCCCGAAGATCAACAAATGTTTAATGTTGATATTGAAATTAACAATCTACCACTAAAATATATCCATAGATATGATCTAGAGAGTACTGCTGGTTTTATTACCGCTTCTTTTGATATTGAATGTGATTCTTCTCATGGTGATTTTCCAAATCCTAAGAAGGACTTTAAGAAACCAGCAATAGATATTCATGAATCCTATTTTCGTATTAGTATGAATATGCAATCCTATGTATTCAAGAAGAAGTTTATCCTTCAATGTGTAAAAGATGCTTTTGAAGGTGGATCTGAGAATATTCAATCGATTTATACATTGAATGGGGAATATTCCAAAGAATCATTTTCTACGCTTGAAACACATTTAACAGAAGAATTTATTGAAAAACTAGACAATTCGAAAACATCAACAAAGACAAGAGAAACAATTATTAATGAATTGACCGATATTTTGAATAACCTTATGAATGATATGGGTGAAAGAATTATGATTAAAGGTGATCCAATCATCCAAATTGGTACGGTATTTCATCGTTATGGTGAAAATGAATGTTATGATCGCTCTATCATTGTCATTGGTAATGAAGATAAACCCGATGAAAAAGTATGCGACGATATTCCGAATGTTAATGTTTATGAATGTACATCAGAGAAAGAACTTTTGTTAAAATGGAAAGACCTTATTCTCTATCATAATCCCGATCTATTGACCGGATACAATATCTTTGGTTTTGATTTTGACTACATTAATAAAAGGGTTGATCACCTTTTTCCGTGTCATGAAAGTTGTGGAAAGTATTGCAATTATCGTTGTCCAAAACATGACTTTTATCGTTTAGGTAGACTGATGAGGAATAGAGATTCTGATCAAATAAGTTCATTGGAATCATTGTCTCAAACCAAAAAACCTATGAAGTACTATAACAATTTCTGGGAAAAGAGGTGTACAATTGTTAAGAAGGAATTATTTTCTTCCGGGTTAGGAGACAATGTGTTAAATTATATCTCTATGGATGGAAGGGTGATTTTTGACATTCAAAAGGAGATTCAAAAGGGACATTCTCTAGATTCATATAAGTTAGATAATGTTTCGGCTCATTTTATGAAAGGGAAGATTACAAAGAGATATCTTATGGAAGATAAAAAGAATCTACTTTTTACAACAAATATAGGAAACCTTAAGGTAGGTGATTTCATTACAATTAGTCTTAATACAAAGTATGGAGTACTCAAATATAACAATGGAAAGAAATTCAAGATACTTCATTTAGGGCATGCACAAAAAACTATCGTGATTGAAGGTTCAGTAAAAGTTAAAAAATATGAAAAAGATCTGTTGTTCTATGAATGGTGTTTAGCGAAAGACGATGTTTCTCCTCAACAGATTTTTGATTTCCATAAACATGGTAATTCTGAAGGGAGGGCAAAGGTTGCTAAATATTGTATCATGGATTGTGAACTCTGTATCCACCTCCTTCAACTCCTTGATATTATTCCTAATAATATGGGTATGGCAAATGTTTCGACTGTCCCATTATCCTATATCTTCCTCCGTGGTCAAGGTATTAAAATTAGTTCTCTTGTTGTTAAAGAATGTTCAAAACTCAACACACGGATTCCAACTCTGAAAAATTTTAATAGTGAAAAAATGGATGATGGTTTTGAAGGGGCAATTGTCCTTGAACCAACGCCAGGTATTTATTTAGATGACCCGGTTTCTGTACTAGATTATGCTTCTCTCTATCCAAGTTCCATTATTGAAAAGAATCTATCTCATGAAACATTTATTGGAACACAAGAAGAAATTGATCAGAATCCAGAGAATTTTGAATGGATAAGAGATATTCCTCATAATATTATCTCTTATGATGATTATAGTTATGAAATGAAAGGTAAAACTGTCAAAAAAATGAAAGAAGAAACCCAAACTACCTGTTATTTTGCGAAACCAAAAGATGAAAAAAGAGGAATTATCCCAACGATCCTACAAACTTTGTTAGATCAAAGAAAAGAGACAAGAAAAAGAATTAAAGAAACTGATAATGAAGATAAAAAAAAGGTTCTGGATGGTCTTCAACTTGCTTATAAAGTGACAGCAAATTCAGTCTATGGTCAAATGGGAGCAAAAACAAGTTCTATCTTCTTTAAGAAGATTGCTGCTTGTACAACTGCCATTGGAAGAGAAAGAATTGATGATGCAAGTATCGGTGTGAAAAGATGGGCAAAAGAAAAAGGTTATTATGAACCCGAAATAGTCTATGGTGATACAGATTCTGTATTCGTTAAATTCTCTCGAAGACATAAGGATACAGGTGAGATCCTAGAAGGAAAAGAAGCATTAAAATATTGTATTGATTGTGGTGTAGAATCGGGAGAATGGATTACTAATAAGATGCTCTATAAACCACAAGACCTTGAATATGAAAAAACATTCTTTCCATTTATATTAATCTCTAAAAAAAGATACACAGGTGATAAATATGAACTCTCCGCAGATAAACTAAAAGAAAGAACATCGATGGGAATTGTTATGAAAAGAAGGGATAATGCCCCGATTGTAAAATATGTGTTTGGAAATGTGATTGAAATTATTATGAATCAAAAAAGTGTCGATTTAGCGATGGAATGGTTAAAAAAGACACTCCAAGAAATTACGGATGGAAAAATAGATGAATCGATGTTTGTGATTTCAAAATCATTGAGTGCATATTATAAAAATCCAGATGGGATTGCCCATAAGGTTCTCGCAGACCGTATGGCGGAAAGAAACCCAGGTGATAAACCGAAACCAAATGATCGTATCCCATACATGTACAGGGTTGTAGATGAAAGTCCAATACCAAATGGTACCTATAAAAATGGGAAACCTAAATTCAAGAAAAGGAAGATTCTTCAAGGAGACCGTATTGAACATCCTGACTATATGAAGGAGAAAAATATCCCAATTGATTACGCTTTTTACATTTCCAATCAAATTATGAATCCAGTCAAACAAGTCTTAGATTTAGAGAAGTCAGAAGAAGAAACCAAAAATCTATTCAATGAATTTATATAACCCATCTTCGTATATTTAAAAATTATTATTTATATATTGAATATTATATATATAATAATGGGAGGAGGCTTATTACAATTAGTTGCATATGGAGCACAAGATATATACCTAACCGGGAATCCCCAAATTACTTTTTTTAAAATTGTGTACCGAAGACATACTAATTTTTCGATGGAATGTATTCAACAAACTGTCAATGGTTCAACAACTGTTTCAGATACCTACGTCACAGCCGGGACAGTAACTGTTTCTAGAAATGGTGATCTATTATCACAAATCTATGTAAAAACGGATCAAGAAACAACTTCAGGTATTCATGGTGATTATCTTGTTGAAGATGTTGAGATTGAAATTGGAGGACAACGAATGGATAAACATTATCGAGAATGGCATCAAATATGGACAGAGTTAACCACACCGTCTTCAAAAGCAGAAGGGTTTAAGTATTTAACCGGTGGTTTTAAAAATACACTCGTAACGGGTGGATTAGCAGATGCTGGAGGTACTTCACAACAAACAGTAATGTATCCATTACAATTCTGGTTCTGTCGTAATATTGGTTTGGCATTACCTTTAATTGCTCTCCAATACCATGATGTGAAATTAAAATTTAATTGGGGGAGTGGTGCGGCTGGAGATGGAATGAGTCGTTCCGGTAGTGCTGCTGTCACTCCGATTGTTGAAGTATGGTGTGATTATGTCTATTTAGATACAGATGAAAGAAGAAGATTTGCCCAAGTTTCTCATGAATATTTAATTGAACAATTACAGCTCCAGGTTGAAGGAAGTTCAAGAGAAAATTATAAATTGAATTTTGATCATCCAATTAAAGAACTTATTTGGACAGTTCCAACAAGTACAACTAAAGCAAGTACGATTACTTCACAAAAAATGAAGATTGAAATTAATGGTCATGATCGTTTTGCTTTTCAAAACCGTGAATACTTTCATATTAAGCAACCTCTACTTCATCATACATCCGTTCCTGGATACAATATTAAAGAAAAAGATGAACTTGAAATGATTCAACCGATAATTATTGCCTATAGAGATACAGGTACAACATCCGGAACAGCTGCTACTGTACTACATAATACAGTAAGCGCTACCTCTGGACAAAAAACCACACTTACTTATTCAATTGGAACAAATTTTATTCCTTCTGTAACATCGGCAAACTTTCCAAAGGTAGGAGATCTACTTTCAATTGATATAAAGAGAGCGGGTGATGGAGGTAATGTAGAAACTACGTATTTTGATCGATTTAGGGATATTATTGCGCAGGTTACTTCTGTTGTCAAGAATAATGATTCTTGGGATATAGGTCTAGTTGTCCAAGATCCAATTGGTTCCGGAGCAATTAATAATCAATTCATTGTAGGTCTCCCTCCTGGATCTGACGGAGGGGATGATCAAGTAAGCATAAGTATTATTGCTCGACTACAAAACCCTAAATCAAGGTGTTCTCAACTCGATAAAGATATCTTTGTGTATTCATTTGCATTGAATCCAGAAGAACACCAACCGAGTGGTACATGTAATTTCTCTAGAATTGAATCTGCAAAATTCTTATTGGATTCAGCAGGGACAATTAGCAATATATATGCTTTGAATTACAATGTCTTAAGAATTATGTCCGGTATGGGAGGATTGGCGTATGCGATTTAATTTTTTAAATTTATTTCATTTTTTTATAATTTAATTTATGTATTTTCCCAAAATTTTTTTCTAAGTATAAGTATAAAAACAATGGGAGGAGGATTAATGCAACTTGTCGCTTACGGAGCTCAGGATATCTACCTTACGGG
>MDSY01087556.1_pt1 | contig 15507 bp, 8 predicted proteins | sample 811131 | NCBI WGS metagenome assembly MDSY01 (sample SAMN05326643, study PRJNA326480) | marine metagenome | isolation source: seawater | place: Atlantic Ocean: South West | collected 2010 | reverse complement strand
GGCATTAAAAAGGCATTAAACTACTAATAATGTATAGAAATATTTTAAATTTAACACTCTTGGTTAGTCTCTTTTTCTTCTATTCTTGTAAAGATTCACAACAAAGTGAATTAAAATTAAACCCTCTTTTTTCAAACCATATGGTACTTCAACAAAAGCAGAATGTTGCTGTTTGGGGGATGTATATACCAAAACAAAAGGTTCTCGTCAAAGGAAGTTGGGGTGAAGAATCATCTACTATCACAGATCTAAATGGAAATTGGAAACTTACAATTCCAACACCTAGTGCAGGTGGTCCTTTTGAAATAAATATTATTACTAAAGATACAAACATGCTACTTGAAGATGTTATGATAGGCGAAGTTTGGTTAGCTTCTGGTCAATCAAATATGGAAATGGATTTCAATTACTGCTGTAATAGTACAGATTATTCTGAAATAGAAATTTCAAACGCTGATTATCCTCAAGTTAGAATGCTTAATGTTTCAAAACAGTTAAGTACTTCTCCTGCTAATGACTTTGATGGTATATGGGAAAAAGCCATCAAGAAGAATATCACAAAGTTTAGTGCTGCTGGTTATTTTTTTGCAAAAAGGTTACACAACGAATTAAATGTACCCATAGGAATTATACACGCAAGTTGGGGTGGAACTGATATAGAAGCTTGGACTAGTAGAGAAAAATTAAGTAGCCTGAGTTTTCTTGATAAAAAAATGAAGCCTTATGACAAGTTAGTTGAAGATTCTTCAAAATCTAAAAAATGGTTTTCACAATTTAATTCCATCAATGTTCCTTCTGATATCTGGTACTTGTTTTTAGGAGATAAACTAGGATTTCCTGATAAGTGGCGAAATTTAAATTTTAAAGACGAAGCTTACATAACATCAGATTATAACAATTATGAGCAATGGAAACAACTAGAGTTACCTGGCACATTCGATAATGTTTTCAAAACAAAAGATTTTAATGGTGCTATTTTGTTTAGAAAATCATTCACCTTAGATGAAATTAAAGGAGATTACAGTCTTCATTTAGGTCCAATTAGTGATATGGACTTTAGTTACATAAACGGAGAAGAAATTGGATCTAGTCTTGGTAAGGCTAGTGGGAGAGATAGAGTCTATAAAATTCCAAAAAAACTTCTTAAAATCGGGGAAAACAATATCATAATACGTGTAATAAATCAATATGGGGAAGGTAAAGTAGGAACTATTTCACTAAACAATACCATTGGAGGTGATCTCTCTTTAGCTGGTCAATGGAATTACAGAGTATCTGCGGAAGTATACGGACAAATAAACTCGTTCAAATGGCCTTACACTGATTTTTATTTATATGATAAAGAAGCTATAAACTTTTCAGAGAGACCTCCTGTTGTTAATTATAGCTCAAGTGCACCCTCAGGACTTTTTAATGGGATGATTAACCCATTAATCCCTTACAATATAAAAGGAACCATATGGTACCAGGGAGAAAACAATGTGCAAAGATTTAAAGAATATGAAACCCTTTTTCCAGCTCTTATAAAGGACTGGCGTACAAAGTGGAATACAGCTTTTTCTTTTTATTTTGTCCAAATTGCTCCCTTTTATAATTACAATGGACTTTCTTCTTCATTAAGAGATGTTCAAAGAAAATCCTTAAACATTCCTAAAACAGGGATGGTCGTTACCTTAGACATTGGTGAGATTAACGACATACATCCGTCTAACAAACACGATGTTGGAAATAGGTTGGCTGGTTTAGCTTTAGCAAAAGACTATGGGAAATTGATTGTAGCTTCAGGGCCCTTGTATAAAAGTCATCAAATTTCTGGAAATAAATTACTGCTAGAGTTTGATTTTATTGGTAGTGGTTTGATGCCTAAAGGATCAAAATTATTAGAGTTTGAAATTGCAGGAGATAACAAAAATTACGTCCCAGCAGAAGCTATGGTTGTGGGTAATAAAGTCCATATATTCTCATCTTCCATACCTAAACCGATTTATGCTAGATATGCCTGGAAAGATAGTAGCACTGCAAGTTTATTTAATAAAGAAGGTCTCCCTGCATCATCGTTTACTACAGAATAAGTGAGTTTGTTCTTATACAATAATCATGGCTGATTTGATACAGTGATTAATTATAAAGAATTATCCATAATATCTTTTACTATTTCTGGGTTTAACAATGTACTCACGTCTCCTAAGTTAGCAGTATCATTATGTGCTATTTTTCGAAGTATTCGTCGCATAATTTTACCTGAACGAGTTTTAGGTAAACCACTTGTAAACTGAATTTTATTAAGCTTCGCAATAGGTCCAATATGTTCTGTAATAATCTGGTTGATTTCTTTACGTAAATTATCATGGTCTCGAGTCGCTCCAGTATCTTTTAAAATTACATAACCATATAGCGCATTCCCTTTAACATCATGAGGGAAACCAACAATAGCTGATTCTGCGACAGCCGGATGTTCATTAATAGCATCTTCTATTGGTGCCGTTCCTAAGTTATGTCCAGAGACAATGATTACATCATCTACACGACCGGTTATTCGATAGTAACCAACCTCATCTCTAAGTGCACCATCGCCTGTAAAATAGTTATTTTTATAAGCAGAAAAATACGTTTCTTTATACCGCTGATGATTTCCCCAGATAGTTCTTGCAATGCTGGGCCAAGGGAATTTGATACACAATCGTCCTTCTACCTGATTACCCTTCAACTCATTTCCGTTTTCATCCATCAATGAGGGAATAATACCAGGAAAAGGTAAAGAAGCATAGGTGGGTTTTGTTGGAGTAACATAAGGTATTGGACAAATCATTATTCCCCCAGTTTCAGTTTGCCACCAAGAATCTATAATTGGGCAGTTTTTTTTTCCAATATTATCATTATACCAATGCCAAGCTTCTTCGTTAATAGGTTCTCCAACAGACCCTAATACTTTAAGAGACGAAAGGTCATATTTTTCCACCATTTCTACTCCTTCTTTTGCCAAGGCACGAATAGCGGTTGGTGCTGTATAAAATTGATTTACTTTATGTTTTTCAACAACTTCCCAAAAGCGCCCGTGATCTGGATAACTTGGCACACCCTCAAACATGACTGTTGTAGCTCCATTAGCCAATGGTCCATAAACAATATAACTGTGTCCTGTAATCCAACCAATATCAGCTGTACACCAATAGACGTCATTTTCTGTATACTGAAATGCGTTTTTAAATGAATATGCTGTATACACCATATATCCTGCAGTGGTATGAACCATTCCTTTTGGCATTCCAGTAGAGCCTGATGTATACAAAATAAACAAAGGATCTTCAGCATCCATAATTTCAGGCTTACAAGCTATTGAGGCTTTATCTAGCAGCGGTTGAAGCCATTGATCACGTCCTTCTTTCATATCAATATCAGTATTAATTCGCTTTGCAACCAGTACAGAGCTTATGCCTGGGCAAACCTCTAAAGCCTCATCCACAATACTTTTTAAATCTATTGTTTTTGCACCACGGTAAGAACCATCTGATGTAATAACCATCTTACAATCAGAATCATTTATTCTTGTTGACAATGCCGTTGCAGAGAAACCTGCAAAAACAACAGAATGAATTGCGCCAATACGCGCACATGCTAACAAGGAAATAGCTAATTCAGGAATCATTGGCAAATAAATACAAACACGATCTCCTTTTCTGATGCCTTGATCTTTCAAAACATTGGCAAATTTATTAACACGCTTGTGTAATTCCGAATAAGTGATATGCTGTGAGCTTTCTTTGGGATCATTTGGCTCAAATAAAATAGCTGTTTTATCTCCACGAGTAGAAAGATGTCTATCAATACAATTTTCAGTAATGTTGAGTTTTGCTCCCTCAAACCATTTAATTTCAGGTTTGATAAAATCCCAACTTAAAACTTTGTTCCATTTCTTATACCAACTAAAGTGCTCCTCGGCAACTTCTTCCCAAAAGTTTTCAGGCTCTGTTATAGATTTTCTATAAACTTGGTAATATTCTTCGAGGTGTTTTATATGATAATTACTCATTATGTTTATTTATTAAAGTAAAACATGTTCTTGTTTTCTTTCAGAATGTCATTTACAGATTAAAAATAACTGTTTATTTTTACTTGACCTGTCAATAATAACTATCAAAAAACTATATTTTCACAATTAATGGCTTGCATCGCCAGCACCACTAGGAATTCTAATATTTTCTACAATTTCTACGACTTCTCTTGGCGGCGGCGGCGTACATCTTGAAACAAGGATAGAAACAATAAAATTAGCGAACATGGCTACTGTTCCAAAACCTTCAGGCGAAATTCCAAACCACCAATCGGCCTCTGTACCTCCACCAAACCAATCAAACTTAAATTTTGTCATATAAAAAATCATCAGTAAAATACCTGCAATCATTCCAGCTATAGCACCTTCTTTATTCATTCGCTTGCTGAAAATTCCCAAAATTATAGCTGGAAAAAATGACGCAGCGGCCAAGCCAAAAGCTAAAGCTACTGTTGCTGCTACAAAGTCTGGTGGATTGATCCCAAAATACCCAGCAACACAAACAGCAACAACTGCCGATAAACGAGCTGCTACTAATTCTCCTTTTTCAGAAATACTTGGTTTGATCATTTTCTTTATTAAATCATGAGATACAGAGGCAGAAATAACTAATAATAATCCTGCTGCAGTTGATAAAGCTGCTGCTAATGCTCCTGCTGCTACTAGTGCAATAACCCAATTTGGTAAATTTGCAATCTCAGGATTAGCTAATACCATAATATCTCTATCAACAATCAGCTCATTTTTTGAGGCATCGGCTAGGTATTGTATTTTACCGTCCTTATTTTTATCATCAAATTTAATCAGACCTGTTGTTTCCCAATTAGAAAACCATTCTGGCATTTCTTCACGTTTTTTATCAGTAACTGTTTCTATCATATTTATTCTAGAAAAAACTGCTATTGCTGGGGCTGTAGTATATAAAATTGCAATAAAAAGCAGTGCCCACCCAGCTGATTTACGGGCATCACTTACTTTTTTTACAGTAAAGAATCGAACAATAACATGTGGCAATCCTGCTGTACCACACATCAGTGCTGCCGTTATTAAAAAAACATCAAGCTTAGATTTAGTTCCTGTTGTATATGCTGCAAAACCTAATTCTCTGTGGAGATTGTCTAATTTATCTAATAGAAATACCCCATTTTGATCTGCTCCTCCGAAACCTAATTGTGGAATTAGATTCCCTGTCATTTGAATAGATATAAAAATTGCCGGTACCATAAAAGCAAAAATTAGGACACAATATTGAGCTACTTGTGTATATGTAATCCCCTTCATCCCTCCTAAAACAGCATAAAAAAGAACAATGATCATACCCATTATTACTCCTGTATTTATATCAACCTGTAAAAAACGAGAAAACACCAACCCTACTCCGCGCATTTGACCAGCTACATAAGTAAAAGAAACAATAAGTGCACAAAATACAGCGACACTTCTTGCTACATTAGAATAATAACGATCACCTATAAAATCAGGAACCGTAAATTTTCCAAATTTTCGAAGATAAGGAGCTAATAATAAAGCTAACAATACATAACCTCCAGTCCATCCCATTAAATATACCGAACCGTCATAACCACTAAAAGAAATGATTCCTGCCATAGATATAAAAGAGGCTGCGGACATCCAGTCAGCTGCTGTTGCCAGACCATTAGCCAAGGGTGAAACACCCCCTCCTGCGACATAAAATTCTTTAGTTGAACCTGCTCTCGACCAAATAGCAATCCCTATATATAACGTGAATGTTATTCCTACTAAAATCCACGTCCAAGTTTGTATATCCATAAATTATTTATCTAGATTAAATTTTTTGTCAAGTTTATTCATCAGTAGAATGTATACAAAGATTAAAATGACAAAGACATAAATAGACCCTTGTTGTGCAAACCAAAAACCCAGTTTAAAACCTCCGATTTTAATGGTATTCATTTCTTCTACCAGAAGGATTCCAAAACCGAATGAAACCACAAACCAAATTGTAAGTAGTATGGTTAGATATTTTAAATTTTCTTTCCAGTATTTTTTTTGATTTGTCATTTCCATAGTTACTATATATTAAAAGTGATAACGCTTAAAGGCTTCAATGGCAGCATAATCTGCGAGGCCTAAATCATTGTATGTTTTTGCTGTTAATCTATTTCTATCTTCAACTCGTACCCAAAATTCTCTAGTATCATCCCCCTGAAACATAACGCCGTCTTTTTGAGATTGATGGAAGAAGATAGCATGTCTCTTTTTAAGTACTTGATCTGGACTCATTGGAACAGCCATTTCAATTTGATAAGGGTCCCATTCGTGCCAAGCACCTCTGTACAACCAAACCCAACAATCATCCATGTATTTATGATGTTTTAATGTATCTAAAGACTCAAATATGGCGTCTAGACAAACTTTATGTGTACCGTGTGGATCAGCCAAATCACCTGCTGCATAAATTTGATGCGGTTTTATATCATCGATTAATCTGCACATTATATCGAGATCTTTTTGTGATAAATTATTTTTTTTGATGGTTCCTGTTTCATAAAAAGGAAGCTCTAAAAAATGAACATTATGATCTTCTAAGCCCAAATATCGGGTAGCTAATAATGACTCACTTCGTCTGATTAACCCCTTTAATTTTAGTACTTCTGGTGAATCAATATCTTGAGTTGTTTTATTTTTTAATACATCAATAACTTTTTTAGATTTAGTTGAATCTGGATTTATTGCTAAAGAAATTTCAGCAAATTTTAAAGCTTCTTCATCAGATACAGCAATATTTCCAGAGGTTTGATATGCAACATGAACTTCATGACCTTGTTCTACTAAACGATCAAAAGTACCTCCCATAGAAATCACATCATCATCTGGGTGAGGGCTAAAAATAATGATTCTCTTTTTTGGAATAGCAGCGCGTTCTGGTCGGTTTTCATCATCGGCATTGGGTTTCCCCGCGGGCCATCCGGTGATGGTATGCTGCATCTTATTAAACATTTTTATATTCAAGTCATAGGCAGTTCCTTCTTGGGTTAAAAGTCCAGACATCCCGTTATTGTTATAGTCCTTATCTGTTAGTTTTAAAATAGGTTTATGGGTTAATCCACTCAACCAAACCACTGCTTTTAATTTTAATGATTCTGTCCAAAAACAAGACATTACCAACCATGGAGTTTTTACTCGTGTTAGTGAAACTGAGGCACCTTTGTCTAAAACAAAGGTTGTATTGTTATGGTCCTGTAAATAGGTGGCAGGAAGTTGCGAAGACATCTCCCCTTCAATGGTTTTCATAAGTATTTCAGCTTTACTTATACCCCATGCAAGAAGAACAATCCTTTTGGCGCTTCTAACAGTGCCAATACCCATTGTAATTGCTTTTCTTGGCACATTATCGATCCCAAGAAATGAAGATGCAGCGTCTGTTCTAGTAATATAGTCTAATGTTATATTTCTAGTTCCTGAATTAAAATGAGATCCTGGCTCATTAAATCCAATATGTCCAGTTCGACCAATTCCCAAGAGTTGAAAATCAATGCCTCCTGCCTTCTTTATTTTCGTTTCATAGTCAATACAATATTGATATAACTCTTCTGGGCTAATTTTTCCGTGTGGAATATTGATATTTTCAGGAAGAATATCTATATGCTTAAATAAATGCTCATTCATAAAGTAATGATAGCTCTGAATATTATTCTTATCCATCGGATAGTATTCGTCTAAGTTGAAAGTAATAACATTTACAAAACTCAACCCATCTTCTTTATGCATCCTTACGAGCTCTTCATAAACTTTTATCGGAGAAGATCCTGTGGCTAGCCCTAAAACACAAGATTCGTTTCGATTTGTTTTTTCCCGAATTAAATTTGCAATCTCTTGTGCTACAATAATTGAAGCCTCATTAGATGAATTGAAGATAACATTATGAATTTTTTCAAATCGTGTTTCTTCAAATTTCCCAGCCTCATTATAACCTATATCAGTTATGTTTGTATTTAATTTTGTGTGCATTGTTTATTAATTTACAATGTGGTTGATTTAATTTTACTCCAAATTTTAATTAATAGAATTCCAGAAACAATTGATGCAATTGTAAGTGGTATGGCATAGTTATACATACCATAAATCCAGTATCCTGTTGCAAACATGCAGCTATAAATTAAAACACATCCTATTAGCATGGCAACAATTCCAGACGGAACACTCCATCCTTGGTCATTATTTTTTAAAACAATATCTTCTGCTTTAGCTTCTTTAATTACTTTTGACCATCCAGGACCTCCAGGCTGAATTTTCTTGTAAAAATCTCGAAGCACTTTGTCACTTTCTGGTTGTGTGATGTATGTAGCGATTAACCAAATACAAGTCGTTACCAACACAACCATAGGATATTCATAATAATCTTCAAATATTCCTAGTTCAGAATCAAATAGATAGGCGCCCACTGGAGTTAATTTTACTATAATTGAAATTATCCCAGAGGCAAACATGGCTGTAATTTCGCTCCATGCATTAATACGCCACCAAAACCATCGTAAAATAAAAATTAATCCGGTTCCTGCTCCAAAAACTAATAATACTTCAAACAATTGTAAGGCATTTTGCAATAGTAGCGCTAGTATTGCGCTTAAAATCATTAAGCCCACCGTTGATATTCTTCCAACTGCTACTAATTTTTTCTCAGATGCATCAGGATTAATATGTTGTTTATAAAAATCATATACCATATAGGAGGAACCCCAATTTAACTGAGTTGAAATAGTGCTCATATAAGCTGCAATTAATGACGCTAATACTAAACCTAGCAAACCACTAGGTAATTTAGTAAGCATTGCAGAATACGCTAAATCATGCCCTAATTTATCGCTTGCAACATTAGGGAAAGCCTCTTGAATACTAACTAAATCTGGAAATATAACTAGTGATGCTAATGCTACTAATATCCAAGGCCAAGGTCTTAATCCATAATGCATGATGTTAAAGAAAAGAGTAGCTCCAATAGCATGATTTTCATCTTTAGCTGCCAACATTCGTTGTGCTATATAACCTCCACCACCTGGTTCTGCTCCTGGATACCAAGAACTCCACCATTGAACTGCTAAAGGAATAATTAACAATGTAATAACAGCTTTTTTATCACTAAAATCTGGCAACATAGAAAGCTTATCCGCTACGTGTTCGTTGGCCATTAATACTTCTATACCGCCTACTTCTGGAATGTTAACCAAATAATACGCTGCACCTATAGAACCACCCATTGCAACAAAAAATAAAACAAAATCTGTATAAACGACTCCTTTAAAACCACCAAGCGCACTAAAAATAACAGTGATAAGTCCTGCGCTTATTACAGTCTGCCAAGGCTCCAAGCCCAACATAATACCTCCAATTTTTATGGCAGCTAATGTTACTGCAGACATCGTAATCACATTAAAAATCACCCCTAAATAAATCGCTCTAAATTTCCTTAAAAAATTTGCTGCAGCGCCACCATATCTAAACTCATAAAATTCAATATCGGTATTAACATTTGATTTTCTCCAGAGTTTAGCATATACAAAGACCGTTAGCAATCCTGTTATTAAAAAAGCCCACCATACCCAATTTCCAGAAACACCATTAGTTCTAACGATATCTGTCACTAAATTAGGTGTATCGGTAGAAAAAGTTGTAGCAACCATAGATACCCCAAGTAACCACCATGGCATCGTCCGTCCAGAGAGAAAAAACTCTGTAGAGCTTTTACTAGATTTTTTTGAAACATAAATTCCTATTGAAAGTGTAATTGTAAAAAATAAAATAATCAATGCATAATCTAATGTGCTCAATACTACCATAGTTCTGATGATTAATTTTTTACAAAATTTTTATTAATAGAAAAATTATATCTCTTGTTTCTCATACAACTTAAATAAACGAATTTATATCATGTAAAACAAAAAAAAATTCCAATGAACAGTAATTTCTTGAATAAATACTTTCTAACAAAAAAAACAGCTGATACATATTTCCAAAGAAAATGATATAAACTAAAATTTGTTTCCATAGTATTTGGATGGAAAATAATACGATTAACTGTTTTTTTTAAAATTTGATACTTCAATTTAAAGTTGAAACTTAGAGAGCACATAAAATCCTTTAAAAAAATGAAGGGAATGATTGAAATGAAATGAGGATGTTTATGTCTTGAAACAATAAGGGTTTTCATTTTTTATATCATTTATAGGTGTGTTTTAATCTAAAAAGGGAGGGGAGAGAGGTCCCCAAACCCCTTAATAGTCAAAAAAATAACATCTATGAAAGTTCTAAGAAACAGATAATATTAATGAACAATAAATTAGTTCGACCAATGACCTATATGAACTCATAAATGTATTTTTATAGTAAAATACATTTTTAATCTTTTGTTTCAAATGATGAAGCAGGCAAACCTTCTTTGTTAAATAATGTAGCCTTGCAATTATCACTCCATGCATATCGGGCATATTTTGGAGCTGTGATAGATAAGGCTGATAAATGAACTGTATTATTTTTAATTTCTGCAATTGCTGTAACATATTCTTCATCAATACCTGCTATTTCAAATCCTGTTAACTTAGCATTAAAAGCTGTTAAACCCGATCCAATATCTGTGAATTTAAGTATCAATTTATTTTTAGAGATTTGACTGTCTTTAAACAAAGGCCCTGAAGCAATAATATTCATTTGGTAGTCATTAACCAATGCTAGTCCTGCCAATCGTTTTCCTACATCTTGTTTGTTAGCTGGATGGATATTTGAAAAGTTACCAATATCCATAGTCACAACCATTCCTGTATTTTTTGTTTTTAAACTTTTACGCTGCGCATCTCTCAGATGCATAGAACCCTCTTCATTTAATTGACTTCCATAGTTATATGGTGCTATTTGCACAAAATAAAAAGGAAAATCTTTTTTCCAGTAGGATCTCCAATCTGTAATCATTTTTGGAAATAAACGAGCGTATTCTTCTGCTCTACCAACATTAGATTCTCCCTGGTACCATATAGTTCCTTTTATATTGTATGGAATTATTGGATTTATCATCGCATTGAAAAGAACCGTTGGTAAATTTGGACCCATACTAATGATATTTGGTCGATTTGAGAAATCTATATTATCTGTGTCGTAGTTGTAGAATTTACCATTGTATAGCTCTGCAACAGGTTGGTATTTCCAAGAACCTTTTAATGCTAATGAAAAGTTGTTCTCATTTGATAGTTCTAGGATACCCGTGATCGTTCCTGGTCCACCAGTATCGATTACCCTTATCGCAATTGTATTGGTGCCTTTATTTATAATTTCTTTTGGAATGGTATACGTTCTTTTTGCAGTATGGTATCCATAACCCGCTAAACCTCCTATTTTAACTCCGTTAAAATACACGTAATCCATATCATCTATAACACCTAATGAAAGGGTATAATCGGTATTTACGTCATCTAATTCAATATTTTTTCTAAACCAAATAGCACCATCAAATTCCCAACCATCAAATGTATCATATCGAGCTGGTAGATCAAGTTGCTCCAATTTTTCATCATTAAATTCATGTTTAGAAAATGCTACATCTTGAAAGCTTAAAGCATTCCAGTCGGAATTTGTTTGAGGCAAGCTTATGGCATCAAATTTAGAATACCAATCCTTGGTGATTTGAAAAATTTTTGGGTCTTCTAGTGCCGCTATAGGTGTTTCAAAATTCTTAAATTCTTTTAAAGACTTTTTACTTGTCCAAGCCTCCGCTACAGTTCCTCCCCAGCTAGAATGTATAATTCCTATGGGAACATTTAATTCTTTCTGTAAACGTCTGGCAAAAAAATACGCAGTTGCACTAAAATCTCCAACAGATTTAGGAGTGCAAATAGCCCATTCACCACTAATGGTATCTATTGGTTTTTTTGCATAATTTCTCTTCGCATTGAACATTCTAATTTTAGGATGATTTGCATTTATAATTTCCTCTTTAGAGTTTATAATAGAATCTGTAGGAAGCCATCCTTTTAAAGGCATTTCCATATTTGATTGCCCAGAAGCTAACCAAACTTCTCCTAATAACACATCATTTAACACCAAGGTGCTATCATGACTTACTATCGTTATTTCATAAGGCCCTCCTGCTTTAGCTGTCGGTAAGTACAATTTCCAAAAACCATTTTCATCTGACCTAGATGTCACCGGTTTTTGATTCCAACTTCCAGAAACCGTTATTTGTTTATTAGCTTTATACGTTCCCCAAAACGCTACCTCTTCGTCTTGTTGAAGGACCATATGGTCAGAAAAAAGCTTATTGAGAGTTAATTTTTTTTGTTTTGAAGTCTGACAAGAGGTGACGAATAATAAAACTATTAAAACGGAATTAAAAAAAATAACGGTTTGATTAATTTTATCTTTGAAGAATAAAGTGTGTTTCATTGGTGTTTATTAGTTAATGTCTCATACTAACCTTTTGAATCTTATTTCCCAAATATATTTAATTTTTAAATAAGTATATAAAAATTATAAAGGAAGAGTGATTAATCACTCTTCCTTATAAAAAATTCAAAAAATTAGGGTAAAATCAAATAACATTATATAAAAAAAACTTATTTAAAGAAAGTCAATTATATGCTATTCTAAAAATAATTTCGACAAATGACAGTTTAAGAAAGGTTAAAAACTGAAAAAACTAATTTTTATCCTAAAAACACTCAAATTTATAAGAGTATTATTATTTGAAGAACTGTATTTTGAAATTTTCTATTAAATAGTCTGCATATCTTAAAAATCCTAAATCGGTATGATATACAACGTATACAATCCCCTCATTATCTAATAAAAAGGTCTTGATTGTTTTTGATATAAAAAATATTTGGAGTGCCTCTTTCTATAATTTGAGCAGAACTATCTATACCTATTTCTAGTTTTGTAACTCCATCATATAAGGGTAAAAATAATTTATACTCTCTAAATTCAGGAGATATATTTTTATTAATTCATGTTCATTTATACTATCTACTGGTATGAATGCTGGCAACTTTATTATTGTGGTAACATTACATTGTCGATAACATGAATAACCCCATTGTATGCTTGGATATCAGTAGCTATTATATTTGCAGTTCTACTATTCAAATCAACTAGTTGTGCCCCTGTACCAAAAGAAATAGTTAAATCATCACCGATTGTTGTAATTAACATCCCATTGAATAAATCTTCAGATCTAACATTTGCCTCAGTAGCTACATGGGTGCCAAGAGTTGATTCAAGAGTAGCTGTATCAATATCATTTAATGATTCCATACCAAGTTCAGAAAATAATGAACTAAATGCTTCATTCGTTGGCGCAAACACTGTAAAGGGGGCGGGTTCAGTTGTTGTTGATAATATTAAAACGAAATCCTCACTTAGATCATCCCTTGTAAGAGCTGTAACTAAAGTTTCAAAACCAGGATTTGTAGTAGCGAATGTTGCTACAGTTGGGAGTTCTATTAAAGCATCGACTATATGCATAACACCATTTGAAGCAGCTATATCTGGATTAAGGACATTTGAAGCACCATTAAAAACAACACCGCTATTAGTTGAGAAATACATACTAAGAAAATCCCCATCTGTATTTGTGGCATTTGTTGATGTGTATCCACTAACAGCCACAGCAAGATCAGTAGATTTTACTGTACCGCTAATGACATGGTTTAGCAGAATATTTTTGAGTATATCTGTAGGTACTTCATCTATTGAAGTGAATCCATTTTTATCTAAAAAAATTTCGAATGCAAAATTATTTGGTGCAAGAACAGTATAGTTTCCGCCATTTAAAAGACTTAGTAAGTTTCCATCGGCAGCACTAAGTGCAGCAGTCAAATTGCTCAGATCAGAATTACTTGCAGCGAATTCTGCAATAGTTGATAGCGCTGAGGGATAGCTTTCGTTATTATCATCGACATCACATGACAAAAAAAACAAGCTTATAAGCAATACCAATGATAATTTATAAATTTTTAAAGAAATATTCATTTTTTTAGTTTTGAGGATTAATTAAGTTAAATAAATAAAAGAGGAGTTTAATCACTCCTCTTTGATTAAATATAAACTAATAGAAGAAAATTATTCAATGATTAATGTACTATAATGATTCATGTCTATTTAATTACTTCGACCAATAACATATTTAAACTCACTAACGCATATTTTTAGATTATAATTAGTAGTTCAATAAAGTTTGTACATTTATACAATCCGCATTATCCAACTCAATAACTTTTCATGTCTTTTATTTAATTTACTTATGTACCAAAAAAAATGTTTATTTTTAAAAAAAAGACAAAAGCAAATTTGTCAGTATTTCAAAAAGTAATTTGAGTTTAAAAGTATGAAAGTATGAAAGTATGAAAGTTAAATATTTTCTTTGGTTGCTGTTTTTTGTCTTGACAGTTAAAATTAATAGCCAAGAGCTTTACAAGCAATTCAGTTCAGAAAATAGTTCAGATACATTTTCAATGGTTGATACACTAAAAACCCTGTATTTAGAGGGAAACCCAATAAACTATTACCATTGGAATGAAAAACTTGCAACTTTATACCTAGCACAAATTTCAAAAGTTGAGCCAGAAAAAAAAATAATAACTTGGTTTAAATATTGTCAGCAACTTTTAAAAGCTGGAGAAATTCAGACATGCATTAATGAAATTGAAAATTTAATTATAAGACAACTATTAACGTATGAAGATCTAATTACAAAAGATTTACTACCCATTATCGACTTACTCGCCATTAGCTATTTGAGACTTGGAGAGGTTAATAATTGTCAAAATAATCATAATTCTTACTCTTGTATTTTACCCTTAAAAGATCAAGCCTTTCACATTGATGTAAATGGGTCTAAAAAAGCGATAGAGATTTATACACAGATATATGAAAAGTTCCCTAACGACAACTACAAATGGCTTTTAAATTTAGCACATATGACTATTGGCGAACACCCAAGTAATGTTCCTGAAAGATATAGAATAAATTACCCTAATTGGAATATTGAACAGAAAAAAATTAAGGCATTCAAAGAAGTCAGTTTAAAATTGGGGATAGCTCAAGACGGTTTGTCCGGAGGAGTTAGTATCGATGACTTTAACAATGATGGCTTACTCGATATTTTCGTAACGTCCTATGGAATGTCTGATCAAAGTAAGTTATATACAAACACTAGTAATGGATTTATCGACACAACTAAAGAAGCAGGGTTAACGGGAATAGTTAGTGGTCTCAATTGCATTCATGCAGACTATGACAACGATGGAAATATAGATATTTTTGTTTTAAGAGGAGCTTGGCTGGGAGAAGGTGGTAATCATCCAAATTCGCTTCTAAAAAATAATGGAGATGGAACTTTTACTGACATAACAAAAAGTGCAGGGCTACTTTCCTTCCACCCTACTCAAACAGCTTCTTGGGCTGATGTAAACAATGATGGCTATTTAGAT
>MDSY01157463.1_pt1 | contig 15518 bp, 8 predicted proteins | sample 811131 | NCBI WGS metagenome assembly MDSY01 (sample SAMN05326643, study PRJNA326480) | marine metagenome | isolation source: seawater | place: Atlantic Ocean: South West | collected 2010 | reverse complement strand
GTGGTGAAATCTCACCTGATGGAAAAACATTTTATGGATGGGAACCATTGGCCTATAATAAACAAGGGGTTCCCTATGGCGATCCAAATAGCGCTCGCATACCTACATCAAATGATGTAGATCGCGATCGAGATGGTAAGCCTGATAGTTGGCCTGAAGGATGGTATAACCCTAACTTAAAAAGATATGTATGGCCTGGTGCGCTAAGACAAGGATCTTCAAATTCAGATCTGGAATCATTTTTTGTCGTTGATGATCGCTCTAATAGAGAATTTAAATATTACCCTTTCCCAGATGATTCAACACGAATGGGTCTTGGCATAGAAATTGAATGCCGATATTACCAGTGGTCTAACCCGCTTGCAGAAGATGTGATTTTTATGATCTACAAGGTCACAAATAAAAGTGAGAAAGATTTGAATGAAGTGGTATTTGGTATGTGGGGTGATCCACATATTGGAGGACCTTCAAACTGGCAAGATGATCTATCTTACTTTGATAGAGATTTAAATATGGTCTATGCTTGGGATGAAGATGGTAAATCAGATGTAGCTGGCAGAAAGCCTGGATATTTTGGATATATTTTTCTTGAAAGCCCTGGTGACCCCTACGATAATAAAGATAATGATGGAGATGGAATGGTGGATGAAAGCAGAAATAATGGTATAGATGATGATGGTGATTGGGATCCCAATAAACATGATGTAGGTGTTGATGGATTACCAAATACTGGGGACTTCGGCGAAAATGATGGATCACCTACGGCCGGCGATCCGTTTGATATTAGACAGCCGGGTGAGCCTAATTTTGAATGGACCGATTTAGATGAGTCCGATATGATAGGGCTAACCAGTTTTGCAGCGCCAGACTTTGGAGGAAATAATCGTATTTCAAAGGATGATTTTATCTATACAACCTATATGAACCCTGGTCAATTCGATGCATTAAATTCTGATATAGCTGGCGATAATATATTCCTATACGGTTCTGGAAGATTTACCCTTAAAGCAGGTGAAGCAAGGCGTTTCTCAATCGCATTATTAGTTGGCGATAGCTATGATGATCTTACTCTGAATGCAGAAACTGCAAGACAGATCTATGAAACAAATTATCAATTTGCCAAACCTCCAACGAAACCTAATCTTACGGTAGTGCCAGGCGATGAGAGAGTAACTTTATTTTGGGATGATATTGCCGAATCATCATACGACCCAATTTCAGAAGAATATGATTTTGAAGGTTATGCGATATATCGTAGCACTGATCCAAGCTTCTTGGATCAACAAAATATAACCGATATCAATGGATCTCGTTTCTTATTTGAGCCTTTAACTACAGCAACCGGTGGGTGGGCAAAATGGGATCTCATCAATGAATATCAAGGTCCAAGCGACATACCATACACGGGTAGGGGGGTAGCCTATAATCTGGGTAATAATACTGGGCTGGTACACTCTTTTATTGATTCCAATAATGTAATGAATGGGCAAAGGTACTATTATGCAATTGCTTCTTATGACCATGGCACAAAAATAATGAATATTGGTCCAAGCGAATCATCTAAAACTATTACTTTAAATCCAGAAACAAATGAAATATTCCTAGATGTAAATACTGCAAGTGTTATACCGCGTGCGCCTGCTGCGGGATATACTAGTGGAAGCTGGGACATGATAGATTCAGTATCATACATTAGTCATATAGCTGGGTCCGGTACCGGTAAATTTAATTTAGAACTTCTTGACCCAAGAGCACTCGAAGATACCAATACTTTTCAAATTACATTCAACACTTCTCCCACTAGATATTCGATTGAAGATCTAAGACCAGTTATTGAAAACAGAATAATTAAAAAAGATATTTATGTCACCCTATTAAACAATCGATTAAATCCAGATAGATTTGAAATGAAATTAAATGGCGAAGTTATGACAGTAGGCAGCGACTACTCACTGTTTGCTGAGTCTGGTCAAATTGTCGTGCCTTCAACCTTTTCATCGCGCATCAATGATGGAGATCAAGTTGAGATTTCCTATACTTACTACCCACTTTGGGAAAGTAAACTTTTAAATCTTGAAGAATCCAATCCTGTCGTTGATGGATTAAAGCTGTACGCTAAAGATGATCCACTTCGATTAAATGAAGATAATACCAAATGGCAGATTGGAAGTAATGCTAACTATAAAATCAATGTAAAGCCTTATAATAGTGATCCGGATAATTTGAGACCTTCTGATTATGAAATAAGATGGTTTGATGCAATCGCTGACACAAGTGCAATTGGTGGCGCAACTGCACCCTTTCAGATCTGGGATGTAACACCTGGTCGCTTACCATTTAAAAAGGATTTTGCCGTTCTTGATTACAAAATCAGAAACCAAACCTGGGACATTGAAGAAGAAGTTGTAATACTAGAGCCCGGCGAAGGGCTAAATATATCTTGGCAAATCACTATTTTGCCTGCGGATAATGCTACAACTGTAGAACACAAGTCAGGAGATATTTTCTACATTGCCACTGATAGACCTTTTGATCACAATGATATTTATCAATATAAAACCATTGCGTCGAAAGTAGATGAAGCAAAAGCAAAAAATGAACTTGAAGAGATTCGTGTTGTTCCAAATCCTTATGTCGTAACCAATGTGCTAGAACCGCTAGATCGACAAAACCCTCGAGACCGTGGACCAAGACGAATTTATTTTGATAGATTGCCAGCTACCTGTAAAATAAAAATTTATACTTTAACAGGGGAGCTTGTTAAAGAAATTAACCATGAATCCGCATTTGATAATGGGCAAGAATTCTGGGATCTAACCACTAAAGATAATTTTCCAATTGCTTATGGTGTATATGTTTATCATATAGATGCTGGTAAGATTGGTGAAAAAATAGGAAGGCTTGCAATTATAAAATGAGGCGCTATCTACATATTATATTCTTCATAGGTATTGCCTTTGCTCAATTAGATAACACTGAGACTATATCAAAAACAGGTACTACTTCTGCCCAATTTCTTAAAATTGGTGCTGATGCAAGAGGGTCATCCATGGGAAATGCCTTTACTGCAATGTCAGGAGGAATTTCTTCAATGTACTGGAATCCCGCTGGAATGACATCAATAAGAAAAATGGAAGCGGTTTTTCTTAATTCAGATTGGATAGCAGGTATAACATATAATTATGCTGCTTTCGGCTTGAGCCTAGGACAAAATGGCGTTATTGGATTTAGCATGACGAGCCTTTCGACCCCTGAAGACCTAGTAAGAACTGTTGAAAAGCCAAACGGAACTGGTGAATATTTTGATGCTAATGACCTAGCAATTAATATTAGCTACGCTAGGCGCTTAACAAACAAATTTTCCATGGGCGCAAATATAAAATACATTAGCCAAAGCATCTGGCATGCAAATGCAAATAGTGTCGCTGCAGACTTAGGAGCCCTATTCATTACTCCATTTAACAATATTAGACTTGGTGCTAGTTTGTCAAACTACGGTTCAGATATGCAAATGTATGGAAGAAATCAAAAGTTTAGCGTTGATCCAGACCCTATAAATGAAGGTAACGTCGAATTTGTTAATGCTATGTATGAAACTGACAAATTCCCATTACCATTAATATTTCGCGTTGGTTTATCTGGTGAAATAATAAACACCATTAATAATAGGCTCTCGTTTGCCGTAGATGCGCTGCACCCAAATGATAATCTGGAATGGGTCAATGCAGGTTTAGAATATGCATCAATGGATATGTTTTTTCTCAGAGCTGGTATGAGCACTTTATTTAGAAACGATACAGAGGAAGGCTTAACCCTTGGCTCCGGTCTTCATTATAAGATAGCTGGTTCATCTACGCAGATAAAACTGGATTATGCTTACTCTACATTTGGAAGGCTAAAAAATGTACAACGATTATCAATCGGCGTTCATTTCTAAATCATAATTAACTATGATTTACTTTCCATATCAAGAAAGTAAATTGGCATAGCAAGCGACAATCCCACACCAAGCATCATAATAAAATATTTTAATGGATTAGGTCCCTTGCCACTTTGATACCTATAGATGATATAAGTAGAGAATGTAATTGCAGACACACCTAAGTCTGCAGCCATCATTCGTACTGCGTTATTATCAAACCAGGCAGAAAAAAATTCACTAATAGAATATTGATCAATAACTATAGAAGAAACCATTGCCCAATAAGGCAGCGCTACCCCAAGGATTGCTAATACGATGAATGCCTTTTTCATTATTTATCCTTTATTTTAATAATATTATTTTTTGATAATCAGAACTGAACTGGGAATTAAATGATATGATATATACTCCACCAGAAACGGGCATATTATTTTCATTTAATCCATTCCATCGTATGCGATATGTTCCAGGGTCATAACTATTGTAATTGAATGATTTAACTTTTTGACCTAATATATTTGAAATTGTAATAGTTACCTTTCCGCGAACATGTATATCAAATGGTATTACAATTGCATTATTAAACGGATTTGGATATGCTGGATGAAGTTTCGATGAAACAGGTACCGAGTTTTCTTCATCAATATTCAAATCAGCTTCAAAAACTGCTTCTAGTTTTGATATATCGCTAACATCGACAATCATTGAAGAAAGTGAATCTTTAATGCCGCGCCACTCCTTAAACTTAAACCCAGATTTTGGTTGGGCTGAGATAAATACTGGAACACTTGGGAAATAATCGCCTGACCACTGACTTTGATCAATATTTATTGAATTTATTTTTACTGCACCTACGCCAGGAGGGTCTACTGATACATTGATTGTTTCATGCTTGGGGAGATCGAATGTGCTTTTGATATGCCTCTTTATATAGAACTCTCTTAAATCGCTAAATGTTTTAATGCGAGCTATTTCTGCCTCCCAATTAATATTCTGATTCCAGCGCTGGTGATGCTGCGTGATATATTTTGTTATTCCATTTTTAATTTTGACAAGTTGGTTATTTAGATTTTCAGGTAAAAATATTGAATTTAAATAATCACAATAGGTATTAATGAATTGATGTTTAAAGGAATTATTTTCCATTAATTTTCTAAATAAAAATGTGCTCCATGGGGGATTTGGCCATCCTGGGCCATTAGCCTCTAACGCAAAATCAATAGTATTGAATTTATGATGATCAGACATCCATTTTGGAAAGGCAAAACCAAAATCTGTATCATATAATATCCAACTCCACTTGCCTCCTTCGCGATTATCTCTCCATAGCTTCACATTATTTCCAGGCCAGTCTCGATTATCGATAAATGTCTGAACAACGTGATATTTTATGTACCCTTCAATATCCATCCAATCATTAATAGTGGCATATATACTGGGATTGCTTACATCATTGGATGAAACATATTGGATGAGGTTTAAAAAGTCATTTTTTGAACCATGGATAGTCTCTAGGTTATCTTCAAATCCCCCATTATATGCAAGTAGGTCAATATGATTTGCTGGAACATCATGATGAGATGAAATAAAGTGTTCACTAATTTTTTCGCGCATATTATAAATCCCCCAATACTCTCCATTGATATAACCAATTACGGGCCTATATTGCTGATAATCAATACCAATATCTTCGATAATATTTACAACATATCCATCGCGAAGCATGGTTTGATCCCAATCATTGCCTGAATTTCTGAGTACAAAAGATTCATAATTTTCTATGTCACTTTTTGGAAATAATTGAACCTCAAAATTACTGGTACCGTATTTCTTTCTAGCAAACACTGAAAATGATTTTTGGGGATTTCCCCTGCTCCACCCACCAAAAATCTTAATACCACCATTCGCACGATAGGTTTGAGCATTTACATCCAAAATTTCAAACTGAGCAGGGCGTTCCCAATCCTCCCAGAAATTTGCTCCAAAATGCGGAAAGTCTTGCGCAGCTCCTGGGCCCTTAACATACATACCTGAATTTGGATCAAAGAGATCAGATGGGCTTGCGTTGAGTATCATAACCGGTATATCAGGTTGCTGGCCAAATAAGTATGTTTGCGATTCAACCTTTGATGGCATCCATCCATCTAAATATGATCTAGAGCGCACCGGGGTATTAGAAGTAATATTGATTGGCGCTGTATACAAAGTAGATTTTTCTGTAGGCTCAGACCCATCAAATGTATAATATATTTTTGCCTCTGCATTAGGAGCGCTTAATAATATGGCTTGGCTATTTGCATAGAATCCTGATGGGCTAGAAAAAATTGGAGGATCTAGAAAACCATCGTATCCTGTGCTAGGGTTAGGTTTTCCGGGTGTAGTTGCATCAAACAGTTTCCATTCGCTTCCTTGTGAAACCCTTCCTTTGGACTTATCAGTAGGAATAAAGCCTGTAAATAATGAATCAATAATTACAGCACTTGGATCAGATAATAAAAGATATTCTCCATTGGACTTTAATTTGAAATTTGAATGCAAATAGGTAGCAGGAAGATTAATCCTAGAATCAGGTATTCTAGGATTTTCAATATTAGTAGTATATCCAATAGTTAAAAATGGAATACAAGAAAGGTCGGAAGATGTATTTGAATAATTATGCACTTGAATTGCCAATACATTCTCCCCGCTTTGTAGTGGAAATTGATCATGATCAATCACAATTTTTTCAGGAAATCCTCCTGTGTATATCTCTGCCTCATGCAAATTTGTTGCGGTTTGGTCAAAGCTTATTTGAGAGTTTTCAGCACCCAAATTCTTTCTTGAAAATTCTTTGCCGTTTAGATAAGCAATATATCCATCATCATAATCCAAATGAAAAAGGATCATTCCTACATCGTTTGGATTTTCTATGGTAAACGTTTTTCTTACAAAAACAGATACAGTTTGCGAAATGGTAGTATTGTCATCATTATCGCCGTATCCAATTCCACTGGGCCCTTCCATCCAACCTGCTGGGTTATAATTAATTGAGTTCCAATTTGTTGGAGGTGCATTATTTTGTGACCAGTAATACCATTTGTCTCCTACTGTAATTTCAGCATGCCATGATTTGACTAAATTCTTTTTATCTTCATTGGACGCTAATACTAAGAGATAATCATTAGGCTGAATGGAAATATCAGGAAATTTCCACTTCAATTTTTCTGATAAGTCATCACTAAGCCCATATCCATCTAGATTAACTGGTGATCTACCAAAATTATAAATTTCTATCCAGTCAGGTGTATCCCCATCCTCATCATAAAAACTTGAACTGTTACTAGAAACAATTTCATTAATCTGTAATGACTGGCCAAATAATAAAGAGCTAATGAAGATAATTATAAAGATTTTCATTCGATCAATTAACTCTATCTAATCAATGTAAATTTTTCTTTGATCGTTTTTTCTCCATCATCAATTGTTACAAAATAAATCCCATTGGATATCACTTTTCCATTGATATCCTTAACATTCCAGCTATAATTATTTTCACCAACTTTAGGTGTTGATTTTTTCCACCATATTAACTGACCATTGATATTGTATATTTTGATACTTGCAGGATTATTAGTAAGCGATTCAAATTCAATGTTAAGGTAATCTTTAATTGGATTTGGATATAGTTTATGACTAAAAATTCTTAAACCTTGGTTGGCTTCCTTGGATTGTATTTTCAATAATTTTAGATTGGCTCCATTTCTACTAACCAAAACCATTAATGAATGCTGACCCTTAGTAAGGCTGGCTTCACCGATTAATGTTTCTGTCCAAATTTGATCGCCGCCCGTATTTGGAAGATCAATAGGCTCAATAATTTTATTACCATTTAAAAAAATTACAATTGAAGCGCTATTGTTTTCTGAAGCAGACTTAGCATGGAAAAGATATGGTCCTTCCTTAATTACATTTACAGTATAATTCATATACTCACCGGTCTCCGTCCAGCCAATATTATAAGGAACGATCGTGGTGTCTGTTGATCGTTCAATATCAACACCATCATTTCGATAAGACCATCCTGAATTACCTCCTTTGGTTTGACTTCCTACTCCAGTTCGCATATAATCTACATCCATATAAGAAATACCTAGTGCGCCTAAATCGTAATCAACAAAAGCGATTGATCCAGGAATGATATGATTTTTATATGGTTTACTTTTTACTCTGTAATCCTGATCAATCAATGAGGCAATAACATCTCTTTTTATTTCACAATTATCATATAATAAACCCTCTGCCATTTCGTCTAAACCAGCGATGCTAATCAATAAATCCGGTTTTACAATTTTTCCATCCCAATAATCTAAGATAGTGCGATAATTATCGGTAATCGGAACAGAAGCAATGGATCGTATAGAATCAAATTTTTTATAGGTCCACCAGTTCCATCCAATATTTTTTGATTCTACTAATTCAATAACCCTTGACCACCACTCATTAGAATTTTCTCCGAACTCTCCTAGCCAAAGCGGCGTATTAGTTCGATTGCTTAAATTAATTAGATACTGAATAGTGCCAAGAGTTACATCGTTCCAGTATTTGTGAAATGCCCAAACCATGTTCGTATCAAAAGCTGGCTCCATCCCCCCAAATGAGGTTGAGTAATAATTGCCATTGACAAAAATTATATGATTTTGATCATATTTTCTAATTCGATTTCTAATGCGCCTATGTAGATCTCTATTTTCTTTATTGCTCATACCATTAGGTAAGACTGGTTCATTGATTAGATCATATCCGCCTATAGTTATTTCGGTGCTATAGCGCCTTGCAATTTCAGCCCATAAGTCAATCAACCAATTCTGATTATCAGCACTGGTCCATAGCTCTGCGGTGCCGTGCGCATCGGCTATTTCTCCAGGGCTTTGACCTCCGGGCGCAGCGTGCATATCAAGTACAACATAAAGATTATATTTTTTACTCCACCCAATAACACTATCAATTACAGCAAATCCTTTTTCAGAATATTCACCTCTAATTGGGCTAAGCGCTTTATAATGAAGGGGTAATCTGATAGAATTAAAACCCCATGACGCTAGCATTTCTATATCTTTTTCTTGGACAAAATTTCTCTCAAATTTATCATAAAATTTATCCGCTTCCACCTCGCCAACAAGATTGACTATTTTTTCTCTAATCGTAGTTGGCGAACCTGAGCCAGGTATTTGAAACATATATCCTTCGGGTACTTGCCAGCCGCCAAATGCTACACCTCTCAAAATTACTGTATTCCCAGCCCCATCAACTATTCTTGTACCAGAAGTCTGAAGATATTGGGAAAATGCCAATGAGAAAAGCGCAATAGATGAAAAGAATATTAGATTAATTTTCTTTACTATATACCCGAACATATTCTACTTCCATCTCGGTTGGGAATTTTGTTGTTTCATCTGGTTGTCCAGGCCAATCTCCGCCAACTGCAATATTGATTAATAAATGAAATCGTTGATTGAACGGCCAGGATTTGTAGTCGTTTTTTTCATCATTTTGAAAGGAAAAATATTTTTTATCATCTATCAGAAAATCTATTCTATCTTCATACCATTCTATAGCATATACATAAAACTTGGTGCTAATGTCATCAAGAAGTTGGGAGCCACCTCTTTGCGTATTAATTTTGTGATTATACGATTCGGTATGAATACTACCATGCACTCTACCTGGATCAAAACCAACATGCTCCATAATATCTATTTCACCACTTTCAGGCCACCCGCCATACATCCAGTCTGTTGGAAGCATCCATATCGCGGGCCAAATACCTTGACCTAAGGCTAATTTAGCTTTGACCTCTACCCTACCATAAAGCCAATCCCCTTTGCCAGAAGTACGTAATCTTGCTGATGAAAAATACCTAAGATTATTAGGTGATCCAGTTCCTTGCGGTACAAAATCTGCTCTGATAATCAATTTCCCATCTCTTATAAAAGCAGAAGAATCTTGATCGGAATAATATTGTAATTCATTGTTACCCCAGCCATGTCCACCAATCTCATGCGACCATTTTTCAAGGTTCAGCGCTGTATCGGTAAATTCATCATTCCATGCAAGCTTCCATCCTTCCCTATCCCATTCATTAACAGGGGTTATCTTTTCTGAGCTTTTTGGATCATCGCATGCAATCAGAAGAAGTAGTGCCGGAAATAATTTATTCATTTGACTAAAGAGATTTTTTTTATCTGAAGCTCATTTGTATTGGTAGCCCGTACAAAATAAATGCCTGCGCCTAAATTGTTCGAGTTCCATTGAATATTACTGCTTTTTGTTATTGTTTGGTTATTTAATATTAAATCTACTTGCCTACCTAGAATATCAACAATATCGATTGTTAGTTTTTGATTGATACTGGATTGTATAGGTATAGTCAAATGATTATTAAATGGATTTGGGTATAATTCACCTAATTCAAATGATCGAGGTAGTTCAATAGGGTTAAAGCCCAAACCCTCTGTTCTATTAATGACCAATCCATTCAAGAATGGCCCTGCAGCTCCATAACCTTGACCGTAAAGATTTAAATCAAAATGGATATCTAGAATTCCATCGGTAACTGGAATATATTTAACCTTTTTATCAAAAGCAGTGTGCATGCCGACCCGGCTAGATACATCTAGATTGGTTATATATTCTTCGCCTTCAATGCGCACATTGAAAGCCCGACCATTTGCCTGGTAATGATTATCAGAAAACATAAGGGTAATATCGTAAATGCCAGGGATAACGCGAGCTCTATAGACAGCAATTCGCTCAGCAGACGATCGATACACTCTATCATTTGAAGTATTTTTAATATTGATATTCGAAATGGATTGGTGATTACCGTTCATATGGCCGTAATCCCCATCATCATACCACCAAAATTTATCAGCTAAAAAATCGCCTACTTTTTCTCCACCAACATTAATCTTAAGTGGAAGTTTCGCCGGTTTTACGTTTTTGATAATCAATATTTGATTGGTTTGACTATTTCCAAAAATATCTTTAATACCCGATAGGGAAATTCTATATGTTTTGTTTTCATCCATCCCATTTGCAGATAGATGTACAGTCCTTTGATCCGGATCAAGTATAATCTTATTTATTTGAACATCATTAATCGTATAGCTTGCTCTATTGAATGCACTGGTTGAGTCAAGCTCTTCTGAAAATTTTAGGGAAATCAAATTATCAGATCTGTAGCCGTATAGCCCTTTGGGTCCAATATTATCTTGATATCCAAACGCATTATTATATGTTAAACACAGAATCATTTTTCCATCCCGATAAACAACATTTTGAGGTTCAAATTTTACACGATTACCTGAAAATGTATGCGTAGCCTTTTCCCATCTATCAGAGTCAAAGCTATTGAATTCATCCTTCCATTTTAATTTGAATGCGTTATCTGAACCATAATCACCAGATCCAGGCACATATTCATAATAGGCAGCGTAATCATAATAGGCAAAACGGGGAATAATGTCCTCATTCCATTTCCCAACCCAATCCTCATAGACAGGCACCCAAAGATTCATCATAATCTTTTGAGCGTATTTTAATGTAGATATATAATTATGCTTTGGCAGATCTTGCCTATAGTATTCTACGCCATCAACAAACCATGCTACATAAGTTGGTGTCCATTCAAATGCGTAATCATGGTATTCAATGTGAGGATTAAAGTTCTCAATATAATTTTCTCTGAGGTGACTTGACTGTCCGGGCGTTATCGTATTCATGCTAACAATATTTTCCCATCGGCCTAATACCTCAAAGTCAATCTCATTCCAAATATGAGACCCGTTGATCAATTCATCCTGGTAGGTGAAAAATGATGAGACCAATCCATCACCCTGTGCAGATTTGAATCTCGCTTCAAATCTGCCATATAGATAGGATTCTTTAGTCCTAAGTTCACCGCCAAAATATTTTTGACCAAACGATAAAGAAATCAGGCAATAAAAGGCTAATAAATATTTAATTGAGTTTTGAGCCATAATTAAGATAGCTATCATCTGTATAGGATGGAAAATTTGGTACCATTACTGGGTAGGGTACATTGCTCTGCGTCACAAACATATCAACATTGGAAATATTGATTTGTTCAAATAAATCAGTATTAATGTAAATACTCTTATCATACTTGTCCTGCAATTTATCAATAATCGGCTTCATATTGATATGACGATCTTGTAAGGTTGAATTTTGATCGTAAAGCTTTGAAGATTGATAGGCAAGAAAGCTATCTTTCCAAATCATTTCACTTTGAGCCACCTCAAAAGATTTATCTAATTCCATATCATAAGCTTTGATTGTCAGAAATTTATCCTGAATAAAATCAATGATCGCTAGCTTAAACTGCTCAGGAAATTCTTTAGCATTCATTTTTTTCTTTCTAAATACCAAAGGGTGCGACAATAGTTCTTTTTCAAATTTTTTGATTTTCCAGGCATTGCCATTCACCTCAAAAAGGGGAAGATCAGAAAAGTCGTTATCAAGCGGCCTTAAATCCTCAACCGTCAAAAACTCTCCACTATTAAATAGTGCGCTTGAGATTGCAGATTCTTTTTCTTGTCGCGACCTAAAGAATCTTTCACCAAGCGCCTTAGCGTATGGCTCTAATACATCACGATTGAATGCAATCTCTTTCCCTTGCATCACTTCAGCTACAAATGCTTTATATACTTTTAGGCCTTTTCTTTCTTTTAACGTATTCACTACCTGTTCACGTCGTTCAGTGATTGCTTTATCGGTCATGGCCATCCGATCGGTCCAACCATTGATCTTCATTAGGAAAAATGAACCATCATCCAATTGAAATGGGCCAACGATTTGATTTTTACTTACTGGGCGATTAAATAAAGCTTGATTAATTATTTCATTATTGGGTTCTTCCCATTTAACCTGACGGGTTGGGATATTATCTCCAAAATTAGACCTATAGATATCTTCAAATGGAATGTTATCATTCAACGCACTTTTCACCGAATCTAAAAATTGCCCTCCAGGGAATGAAAAATGACTAATATTATATGTTCTACTTGCCATTTTATAATAATGGCGGATCTCCTCCCGGTCAAGAGATGACTTTGAATAGCCTTCGTTATAATATAAAAGCTGTCTCATCGATTGCTCTTTGCGTCCTTGAATAAACGCAGCTGCTCCTGAATTAATTGTATTTACTCCTGATGCTTCTATTTCAATAGCCAGCAACTTTTCTGCGATTAGATTATTTAATATTATTTTTTTATGTAAGTACAAATTGCCCTTACAATAATCAGGGCGGATAGTGTATTCAGCGCGCTGTAAAAAATCTTTTGAAGTAATAATGCGATTGCCAACCTTTGCAAGGACATCATCTGGTGTTTGCGATAAACTATCCTTTGCGCATCCAATAATAAAGAGTAATGGAAGTAGGCGAATCAGCGGCAAAAGAAAAAACTAAAATCCAACGCTAATGGTGTATGAACTCAAGTCTCCTAATAATCCTGCCGTTCTTCTAGAATAATCCAACTGAACAACTTGATTGTTCATTAAATTGATTTTAACTCCTCCGCCATAAGTAGGGCCAAATTGGGAATCCTTCATGAATAGTGATTTGTATCCAGATCTTAAATATAAACTTCCTTGTCCAGCCATACGTAGCTCATATTGGCCACCAACATTGATATATTCAGAATTGTTATTGGGGTGGACAGCATCCACAGCAACTACCATGCGGTGCACATCGGTATAAATCGGCTTTACACCTACACCTATTCTAAATAGCAAGGGGAGCTCCCAGCCTTGAGGGCGAAATTGCCCTGCAACATCCGCAAAGTTTCCATCTTCATAAGGGGAAATATCAATAGGGTTTAATAAATCAATCCCATCATACTTCATCCGTGTACCATAATTTGAAATGCTCATACCAATTCGCATTCCATCTTCTTTTTTTCCTGTTGGCGAAAGAAATTCTGTATTAACAATTGAACCCACATCAAGAGCAAATGCATTCGCAGTAGAGTGCCATATTTTTGATGAAATTACTTTTGCAGTAGCTCCAAAAGAAAACCATTGAACAATTTTTCTAGAAAAAGTTAAGCCCGCACTATATTCATTGGCTGAAAAATTTTCCCCGGTACCTTCTTGCTGAGACATCGAAGTAACTTCCATATCACCATAACCCATATGGGTTAGGCTTAATGCAAAAGTACCTACCCTATTAACGTGGATTGTTGATCCTACAAACATCATATTAATATCAAGGACCCAAGGTTGGAGCATAAATGAATTCTCATTTTTATTAATAAATGCTATCGCAGCAGGATTCCAATACACTGCTGATGGACCCTCCGCTATAGTTACCCCTGCATCCCCCATCGCAGCATTGGAACTACCAACGCCAATTTCCAAAAAATTAGCTGCAGTCGATCCGTACCGATTGATAGTTTGCGAGAAAATTGTTGAACTAATCAGCAATAAATAGAGTAGGGATCTTCTTATCATTTGATCACCGCAAACTTTCCAAGTTTTTTGTCACCTGTTTCAAGTGATTCTACATGGTATAAATACATACCAGCAGCAATCTCTAGCCCTTCTCTTGTGAGCATATCCCAATGGACCGTTCCATCCTGGGGTGAGTTGTTCACAGTTATTTCATCCACTAAAATCCCGCTTACAGTAAATATTTTAATCCTGGCTTGTGCGGGAATATTTGTAAATAATAAACGTCTGCGTTGATTCAGAAATTGATTGGAAACAGCAGGCTCCATCACATTTGTAGCGACGTATGGATTAGGAACCACTCGAATATCTTTCATCGTATTTTTTAATGAATCGGCATTCAATGCATCATATGAATTGATGGTAAATTTTATATTATCTGTTTTCCAAAATGGCCTGATAAATTTCACGCGGAAAACATCATCGCTTTTTGGGTAGGTCGCATCAGAGGCCAGTGAGAAATCAATAATAAAAGCTGTTCCACCCCATTTTTTGTCCTTACTAACCCCTCCTACAACTATGCGATCTTCATACTTATCATATTGTCCATTTTTGTTTACATCATAAACAACCATATCCATAATTTCATAATCTCCATCGCTTTTTTGGATTGTATTATTTTTGACATAAAAATTGAAACTTTGACCCAATAAGATCTGATTGGTTGCAATCCGCTTATCTTCCTCATCTCTTATATTCAATTTAGATGTGGCAACTGTTGAGTGGCGCGCAGGATCAGCAGTGAAAATAATATCATAATCCCAAGGCATATATTTAGACTCTCTAGGTGTAGGAAAGATTCGCATGATCCCGCTACCTTGAACCCATCCAGAATTTGCATAATCATATGATGGTTCTGTAAATGGTTGATCAATTCTTAGTTGAATACCATCAAAAACATCGGATTTGACTACTATATCAGGATTGAGTGTCCAAGCGCTTAGCGAATCTAAATAAAGCAGATTACTACCGACATATTTTTGTGCGTTTTCAGAATAAACCAGTTCTGATGTAGAGGAATTGTAGACATTGATTCCGCTCGTTGTATATAAAATTCCATATTCATATGATGCAAGTTGAGAGACCGTAT
>MDSY01080830.1_pt1 | contig 15518 bp, 18 predicted proteins | sample 811131 | NCBI WGS metagenome assembly MDSY01 (sample SAMN05326643, study PRJNA326480) | marine metagenome | isolation source: seawater | place: Atlantic Ocean: South West | collected 2010 | reverse complement strand
CTGAAGATTATCGAGATCTTTTATGCCTGTTGTTTGCATTGATTCGAATCGCTCGTAAAAACCCGATTGAGATTGAACAACATATCGAAGATCCTCAAACATCGTCAGTATTTGGAAAATATCCAAAAATTTTGACAGATTCTGAGGCGATCGAATTGATATGTGACACATTGCGGTCAGCCTCAATGAATTATGACGACCCCCATCAGGTTGAAGAAGTGTTGGAAAAGCGCATGGACTCAAGCTTGCAGCATGCGCTTCACTCTAGCCATGCTTTGCAAACTGTTGCAGATGGATTGCCAGCGCTTGGGATTGTCGCAGCCGTTTTGGGAGTCATTAAAACAATGGGTTCTATTGATCAGCCGCCTGAGGTTTTGGGAAAACTTATCGGAGGTGCGTTGGTGGGCACATTTCTGGGAGTATTTATGGCCTATGGTTTGGTTGGTCCTTTTGCCTCTAGGCTTAAAACCGTCGTTGAGGAGGACAGCCACTTTTATCACCTTATCCGGGAGGTTCTGGTGGCCAACCTGTATGAACATGAGACCAATATTTGCATTGAGGTTGGTCGTCAAAACACTCCGGCGCATTTTCGTCCCAGTTTTGACGAACTTGACGCTTCGTTAAAGTTGGTCAAACAGGATGTTGCATAATGCGGTATGTTCTGGCCGCTCTAGTTTTCTTGCTAAACACAGATTTGGCTGTGGCGGATACGCTGTTGCTTCGCAGTGGAGATCATACTGGTTTTACGAGGTTAACGTTGGTTTTACCGCCCGATGCAGAGTGGAGAATCGACCATCAAACCCGGTTGGTGACGCTACATATTTCGGTTGGACCACATGAATTTGACGTATCGCAGGTATTTCAGAGAATTTCACAAGATCGGGTCGCAGCTATTTCTTTGACGCCGGGTCATGCCGCTTTGTTGGTCAAATTAAATTGTGATTGTGCCGTGGACGCGTTTGTGCACAAAAAAAAATTATTAGTTTTAGATATCAAAGACCCTGAACCGGCTATTCAGGCTATCCCAAAGAAAAGATCTTACCAATATGATTTGATTCATCGCTTATTGTCGCGCGCAATTCAACCGTCCAGTAGTTTGCCTCGGGAAGGTAGCGCAGCGTTGGCGCAGGCCGTCATACCGGTCAAGGACATGCGCAGACCGCCTGATGGGGTCGCGCAGGCGTCGCCACCGATAGATGAAATTGGATCAGAGCAGAGCGAGTTAATGTACCAAATTTCTCGGGCTGCCACACAGGGCTTATTGGAGCCAGCTGACAACTTATCACAAACTATCGGGCTTTTGAGCCAGTTCAATACCAGCGTACATCTCATGGCTGAAACAGCAATCGATCAGGCTACACGAGAGACTGAGGTTGCAAGTGCACCGCCAACAAAAGATACACCCTGTGTATCGGATGATGCTCTGTCACTTGAGCATTGGGCTTCGGGAGCAGAGTTTTCAATCGATATTGCTCAGCACCGTCGCGTTATGATGGAAGAATTTGATCTTTTGAATACCGAAGCGGTTCTAAATTTGGCAAAGGTCTATCTCTATTATGGTTTTGGCATAGAGGCGAAAAATATTCTGTCGATTACGGCGCTGGATACTGACCAGACAGCGTTGATCACCTCAATTGCCAGGATACTTGATGTTGGGCATGATCCAGATCCAAATCCGTTTCAAGATGCGACCTCTTGCGATGGCCGGGCGGCCTTATGGGGTGTGCTGTCGCAGACATCGCTAGCTCCTGACACGACTTTAAATGAAAGAGCTTTGATTGGGGCGTTTGTAAGCCTACCACGTCCACTGCGGCTGTATTTAGGGCCGCCGTTGGCACAACGTTTGCTAATGGCTGGCTATCAAGATCTGGCTGAAGAGGTTGTTAGACGGGTGGAGCGGACAGCCTTTGTACCCGATGATCATTTACAGATGGTGGTTGCCAAACTTGAATTTTCGCGGGGCAGGGTTCACAGCGCACTAGAGACATTGGAAAAAATCATTGTGGCCGATGGTGCAATGGCGCCCAGGGCAGTTGTTGAAGTGATTGAAAAGAGCTTTGAGCATGAGATAGACATTGATAAAAAAACTGCGACGTTGGCAGCAGCCTTTGCCAAACAATTTATCGGCGACGAGGGTTCGGATCAATATCATCGTGCCCATATAATAGGCCTTGCGAAAACAGGGCAGGTTTCAGCAGCCTTGGAGCAATACCTTTGGTATGTGCGGCAGCCAAAGCCCAAAGATCACCGGCAATTGCTGAATGATGTGACTGGTTTGGTGACAGCGCAGGCCGATGATGGAGCTTTTTTGACTTACCAAGCTGGGATTACAGACAAGATGTTGGCAAATTTGGTCGACCCGGTCGCGGTGGATTCGGCTGGCCGCATGCTGTCGTTGGGATTTACGGACATGGCCGCTAGGTACTTGGCTGATTCTGAAGCCTCAACCCGACAACGCCAGATTTTGCGTGGCAAAATTGCTCTTGTGCAGAAAAACCATTTATTGACCCTTAAAAGTCTCCAAGGCCTGACCGGTCCTGATGTTGACGCAATTCGTGCCCAATCTTTTTTACTGGTACAGGATTATGGTGCCGCCGCACCACTTTTTGATGCGTTGGACAGACCTCAGATGGCAGCTTTCACTGCGTGGGTTTCGGGCGCATGGGACCGTTTAAGTACCTCTCAACACGCGGTTTTTTCACAGCCAGCAAGTTTAATGATTGATCATGCGGGTTCTGCGGGCACTGATTTCACTGAAAGACGGTCAATGACTGCTGCAGAGTATCAAAAGCTGTTGAAAACCAGTTCAACGTCACGTCACGTTATTTCCAGTCTCCTGGAGGATACGAGAGTTGAAGCGGTGCAAGACAAATAACAAAAATGGTTACCATATTTCAATATTCCACCTCTAATTTGATCCCGAACAGGTCAAACCGGAATAATGATTTATGGTTAATTTATCGGCCTTTAGTGGCTATAACTTTCACATAGAAAATAGGTATATTAGCGTTTTCTTAGCGCTATGTTTTGGGGGGTCGGCAACGGACGCATCTCCAACACTTAATGTATGTGATTCTGTTGCTCATATTGCCAGTGCAGAAGCTGGGATACCAACAGAGATCTTAAAAACTATCACGCGTGTGGAAACGGGACGCCTCAAAAACGGGCGGTTTGATCCTTGGCCGTGGACCTTGAATATGGCTGGAAACGGACGTTGGTTTGATAGCAAGTCAGCCGCATATGACTGGGCAGAAAAACACCATACGGCTGGAGGGACAAACTTTGATGTGGGGTGTTTTCAGATAAATTATAAGTGGCATGGTCATCAGTTTTCATCCCTAGAGGCAATGTTTGATCCGTTAGTGGGTGCTCATTATGCGGCGGATTTGTTGAAATCCCTATATAAAGAAAAGGGGAATTGGCCTGATGCAGCGGCCGCATATCATTCACGGACGCCCAAATACGCCCAAAAGTACAAGCAGAGATTTGAGAGAATCTATCTCTCTAAATATGGGGCTTCAACACCGGAACAAGAAGTGAAACAGGTCATCAAAAAACCCAATAAATACCCCTTTTTCATGCTTCCAAAAAAGCGAATACGCAGTTCGTCTTTGGTACCTAGGGTTCTTTTAACTGTCACATCATCTTCACTTTTCCCATTGATAGGCGACTGATATGCAAGGTGACACGGTGCTGCACAGAATATTTCAACCAACAATATTGATGACATTGGCGTTGATGTCAGTGATCGTGATGATGATCCTGCCGATGCCGCCTTGGGTGTTAGACCTTGGCCTCGCTGCATCTTTTGCCCTGGCGATTTTGATTTTTACAGTGACGCTGTTTATCGAAGAGCCATTGGATTTCTCTGCGTTTCCAACAGTGCTCTTGGCATCCTTAATGCTGAGGTTATCGCTCAATATTTCATCTACAAAATTAATCATTGGGCAAGGCCATACCGGCACGCAAGCAGCGGGCGATGTGATTAAAGGGTTTGCTGAATTTGTTATGGGCGGCAGTATTTTTCTTGGTTTGGTGGTCTTTGGTGTCTTGTTGATCGTAAATTTTACGGTAGTCACAAAAGGGGCTGCCCGTATGGCTGAGGTCGGCGCACGGTTTGCCCTGGACGCTATGCCAGGTAAACAATTGGCGATCGACAGCGATATATCTTCTGGGGCAATTGACCATATCGAAGCCAAACATCGTCGTGCTCGCGAACAACAGGAGACCACTTTTTTCGGATCATTAGATGGCGCAGCAAAATTTGTGAAAGGCGATGCTATTGCGGGCCTTCTGATCACGCTTTTAAATTTAGTAATGGGCCTTGCCATGGGTATTTTTGTGCATGACATGGCGTTCAAGCTTGCCTTTGAAACCTATGCGCTATTAACGGTTGGGGATGGCTTGGTCTCCCAACTGCCATCGGTAATTATTTCTATCGCAGCAGCGCTTTTATTGTCGCGTGGTGGTGAAAAAGGCACCTCTGATACGGCCTTGTTTGCCCAAATGGGCAAATATCCAGCAGCGCTTGCAACCGTATCCTTTTTAATGGCGATTTTCGCCTTTGTACCGGGACTGCCCGCCCTACCTTTTTTATGTGGCGCAGCACTGTTAGGCGGCGCGTCATATGTGACCCTAAGAAATCAAACTAAGGCGGCTGATGAGGTCTTAACGGATTCATCTGAAACGCCGAAGCAGGCAACAAAATCCATTGGTGATATTCTTGAGCTGGATGACATCCATGTTGAGTTTGCCGCTGACCTAGTGGAAATGGTACTGGATTCTGGTACAGGTCTGGATGCGCGCATTGCAAATATGCGCGTGCATATCGCAACGGTTTATGGCGTTATAATGCCTGATATCCGATTAACTGATAATGTTGGTTTACCCTCTGGTACCTATGTGATCCGTATTCATGGTGTTGAGCAGGCTAGGGCACTTCTGAAGTTGGATGATGTATTGGTTTTGACACCAAACGAATTGCCTAATTTGCCCGCTGGAACAGATGTAGAGGAACCGGTTTATGGTGCTCCCGCGCGGTGGATTTCGCAGCAAAAACAAAATACAGCCTCATTGGCAGGGGCCACCATTATCGCACCAGCAGAAGTATTGGCGACCCACCTTCTTGAAATCATTAAGCGCAATTTTGCACTGCTACTAACGTTGAAATCGTTGCTTCGCTTGCTGGATGAAATGGTGACCCTTTCAGACTCCGATCGTGCTGCTGCGAATAAAAAGCTGCTTGATGAATTGATTCCTGAAAGGGTGCCGTTAGACCTTCTACACGCGGTTCTTAGGCTGTTGCTGGCAGAACAGATATCTATTCGAAATTTACCTTTAATTCTGGAATCAGTATCAGAGGTGCGCGGACAATTGACCCGCTCAGAGGAAATCTGTGAGCATGTCCGGCAGCGGCTCGGTTTTCAATTGGTTGCTGATTTGCGCCGCCCCGATGGGTCTTTACCATTGTTACAACTGGCACCAGAATGGGAGGAAAGATTTTCAAGTTACCAATCTTCGGGTAGCAATGGAAATCTTGATATTGCACTGCCGCCGGAATTGTTTACGAAATTAGGTAATACAGTTTCCGAGCTTGTTGCGCAAAATAATGCGAGTGGCATTTATCCAGCCATCGTGACGTCCTCACGGCGTCGGCGGTTCCTACGAAAGGTACTCAGCGCCAAAGGTGTTTCTAATCCGGTTCTATCGTTCGATGAAATCAGCTTGGATTCAAAACCAGCTTTGGTGGGTGTCGTCGCGGCATGAATGACATTCAGATCTTGTCCGAATACTTTAATATAGCCGCACAGCAATTTATAATTGTTTTACTTCGTGTTTTGGCGGCGATGGCATTTTTGCCGGCACTTGGAGAGAAATCTGTTCCCGTCAGGGTAAAGATTGCAGTTGCGGTGTGTTTTTCCGTTGTTATTTTGCCAAGTGTCTCAGAAATGATCCCAGGGACTGTTTTGGTAAGCGGGCATTTTTTTCAAATATTATTTTCTGAAACGCTTATTGGCTTAATTCTTGGTATAAGTGTTCGTTTCTTTGTAATGTCTTTACAAATTGCGGGTTCTATTGCTGGTCAATCGACGTCCCTCGCGCAAGTCTTTGGAGGATCCATTGGAGAGCCCATGCCAGCAATGGGCCATGTTTTGGTTGTGGCTGGATTGGCACTTGCCCTCTTATTGGGCTTACATGTAAAAATGGTGATCTTTTTAATTATGTCTTATCATGCGCTGCCGTTGGGACTTTTTATCGACGCAGCGGTATGGTCACAATGGGCAACCAGCCAAGTTACAATGTTGTTTTCGTTAGCATTTACGCTGGCAGTTCCCTTCCTTATTCTCACCTTGCTTTATAATGTTACGCTTGGTGTGATAAATCGAGCTATGCCGCAGTTAATGGTCGTATTTGTTGGTGCCCCGTTGATCACCTTTAGTGGGCTATTTTTGCTGTTTTTGGTAGCGCCCGTGCTTCTGTCAGTTTGGACAGCCACGTTGGATAGTTTTTTCACGAACCCGTTTGGCACTCAGAGATGAGTGGTGAGCAAAATACTGACGAGAAGCCATATGCAGCATCGCCTCAAAAACTTGATCAAGCCAGGAAGAAGGGGGAACTGGCGCGATCTCAGGATGTGTCAATTGCTGCAGGTTATGGCGGCTTTTTTTTAATTTGTGCCGTATTTGGTCAGGAATTGCTTATGGATGTTCACCAGCAATTGGCTACTTTACTACGACGAGCGGAGGAACTATCGGAGGGCGTGTTTCACGGTCACTCGGGAACTTTAACAGGCACAGTTTTGAAATCGTTGGTACCTATTTTATTTCCTTTGTTCTTTGGGTCATTTTTGGTAACTCTTGCTATTATCATTGCACAAAATACGCTTATTTTCACTCCTGCTAAGCTACAGCTTAAATTATCGCGTATCTCGATTATCTCTAATGCAAAATCTAAATTTGGCCGTAATGGTTTGTTTGAATTTGCCAAGAGCTTTTCCAAGTTGTTTATTTATTCGCTCTGTTTGTTCTTATTTTTCCGTTATCATTTATTAAGCATCCTTTCATCTACTAATATGGAGCATCAAACCAGTATTTTATTGATGATGCGTTTATTAACCGGTCTATTTGGCTTTGTATTTATAATTGCGGTTTTCATAGGGATGATTGATTTTTTCTGGCAACGAGGTGAACATTTACGAAAGAACCGGATGTCCCACAAGGAATTGACCGATGAATTAAAACAAAGTGAGGGTGATCCAGCTGTCAAACAAGAAAGACGAATGCGTGGTCAGAAGATCGCCAGCATGCGAATGTTGCAAGACGTGCCGACCGCAGACGTAGTAATTTTGAATCCTTCGCATTTTGCAGTTGCATTGAAGTGGAGTGGGCTTCGAGGCGATGCGCCAGTCTGTGTTGCAAAAGGGACAGGAGAAATAGCAGCAAGAATTCGTGAAATTGCGCAGGAAAATGGCATTCCTTTACACCGTGATCCACCCACAGCCCGTGCGATTTTTGCAGCAATTGATATTGGGCAGCAGATTTCACCAGACCTTTACAAAGCGGTGGCTGCGGCGATTAGGTTTGCGCAAGAAATGCGCAAACGGGCCAGGAATAAACATTAGATGGCCTCCGATCTAGCCTCTCTTCAGAAAGTGACTCGGGCTGTGTTTAATGCTGAAAGGAACCGTTTAAACAAAGAGTTATCAGCCGAGGCGTTACTTCGAGAAAAAATTTATAATTATCACGCTATGCAGGAAATGAGTGTGGACGATACCGACTTGAACGCCTTGTATATGGCAGGAGCTGATGTAGCATGGCAAGATTGGCTCGATGTGAAGCTATCCGATTTATATCAGGAACTTGCGCGTGTTATGGCCCGTAAGACACAGCTTCTACAAACGGTGAACGTAAGTTTTGGACGTGACTTGGCGGCATCAGAAGTGCTGAAAATTCACCGTGACCAGTATCGGAAAACCGTCATTGAGAAAAATGATGTGAGACTACTTGAAATGGTCATCAGTTTTGGCCTTAAAAAGTAATTATTTATCTTGTCTGGCTATGTCAGTGATAAGAACATCAAAAATTTCTGCGCCTAAACTTTTCTGAGCTACTTCGAGAAGTGCTTGACGTAGATCATCTAATTTTTGTGTGTGGGTAAATGTCCCATCGAAGCCACCTATGTTTGCGTGGTCAAAAAGTGTTTGTAAGAGGACGTCTCGGAGTTTGGGTTCATGTTCATAAACTGATTGTGTTTGCTCGGCGTTTACTTCTAAACTTAAAGATAACATAACCAGAGAGTGAACTAAGTTGTCTTTAACTATTGGGACAATAAATTGTTTGTTTAAAGTCACATACTCACGGTCCAATGGCGGCACATCGTCTATTTCGACATTTTCGGATTGGGTTGCAACTGTCGGACAAGTCAGAGCATCTGTTGAATGGTCAGCCGTTTTTTTAAAAACTTTTCCAAGCCCAACGCCAGAGGTTATTCCCAACAAAAATAAACCGATTAGAATAAATTTTCCCATATATATATCCTCAGAAGGGCCTGATTGTATCCAAAATTTGCTGTCCATATCTTGGCTGTTGGACATCAGTGATTTGGCCACGACCACCGTACGATATGCGCGCAGAGGCAATTTTATCATAGGTGACTTCGTTCTTTCGGGAGATGTCAACGGGTCTTACAAAACCACTCACTAATAATTCGCGCAGTTCAAAATTTACCCGAACTTCTTGAGACCCTTGGATTGATAAAACCCCATTGGGTAGAACTTCTGTAATTGTTGCAGCAATTCGTAGGGTGAGCTTTTCCGTGCGCCTCACAGACCCTGAGCCTTTGGCTTTACTTGTACTGTCAGTCGACAGGATTTCATCAAAACTTGCACCATCGGGTAGTTTAATACGCTGGGGCCAGCCAAAAACCTGTGGTAGTTTTAAGGATTGTGATCCGTCACGGTTGCTAGACGTAGCATTGCTGATTTCCGCTTTCTCGTCAATTTCAATGACTACGGTCAGAATATCACCATTTTCAATGGCTCTTTGGTCGCCAAACAGCGACTGACGGTTGCGGCTCCATAATGACGCGTTAGCCCCTGCATCACTATGGAATTTCGGATTGATGTTTGGGGTACCATTGGTTCTGGGGAATATTTGCGTTTGTTGTGGATCGGAAAAAAGTGGTGGCTTACCGATGATATTAGCGCTGTTGCAGGCCAAAGGCAGTAGCAGCACCCCGAGTATAAGGGATCTCATAAAGTTCGCCATTTTCTGTGCCTTAATTAATGACTAAAATAGAGCCGTTCTGTTGGACTTGACCAAAAAGAACGGATTTTGAAGTAATATTCATAACTTGAATTCGGTCGCCCAAACCACCGCGGGCCATTGCCCTCGCTGATGCAGTGATATTTAGGCCTCCGCTCGCAAAATTTATCTGAACTATCTGATTACGGAAAACCAACGTTGGAAGACCGATGTCTTCTGTTTGGATCGCTTGGTCAGTGTATAAAGTCATTCGGACCTCTTGGCCGATCACGGATTGCAATTTTGAGAAACCACCAGACTGCTTTAGCGAAAGTAATTTTACATCGTTGGGGGATATGATGGTATTTGGGGCCAAAATATGTCGTGCCACGACTGTTTCGGCTGAAATCCCAACATTGGCTAGGCTTGTTAATACTGAGGTCCATATCCAAAGAGAGCACAATCTTATCATCTGACTTGTACTGTGGCTGCGAGCATTTGGTCGGCGGCTGAAATCACTTTTGCATTGAGTTCATATCCTCGTTGGGCTTCGATCAATTCAGTTATTTCTCGAACTGAATCCACTGTGCTGTCTTCAAGGTAGCCTTGTCGGAGAGTGCCCAAACCACCGGTACCTGGGGCAGATATAAAGGCAGGGCCTGAGGCTTCTGTCTCTGCGAACAAATTGCTACCTAACGCCTCTAGACCTTTGGCATTGGTGAAGCCGGCCAGAGTGAATTGTCCTAAAAGTTGGCTCTCTGTACTGGTTTGAAAATTAGCATAAACCTCGCCATTGGCATTAATAGAAATCTTAGTGGTATCAGATGGAATCACAATTTCTGGCACCAAGGGAAATCCGTCTGATGTCACGATGACACCCTCTCCGGTGCGTTTTAAAGCGCCATCTCTAGTATATCCAGCTTGGCCCGAGGGTAGAGTGACTTCTAAATATCCATTACCGTCGATTGCAATATCGAGGTTATTTGAAGTTGCTGAGAGGGCGCCCTGAGCTAGATATACGGATACCGCAGCAGGTCGGACACCAAGCCCCAATTGGATGCCGGTCGGTAAAACAGTGCCATTGGTTGAGGTCACAGCCCCGGCTCTTGCGACTTGTTGATAATGCAAATCAGAAAATTCTGCTCGTCGCGCATTATAGCCAGTTGTGGACATATTTGACAGGTTGTTTGAGATTACCTCAACCCGCATTTGTTGTGCCGCCATTCCGGTGGCCGCTATTTGAAGGGCACGCATCTTGTATTCCTTTTTGGTTAACGCAGCAGAGTTTTCAGGGTATTCCGAATTCGGTTGTCCTCATTGTCGTTGAATTTTTGACCCATTTCATAGGCGCGCTGGACTTCGATCATTCGGGTGATTTGGGAAATTGGAGACACGTTTGACCCCTCTAGAAAACCATGAAGAACATTCGTCTTTTCGACCGATTCAACGCCATTCTCAGCGGCAAACATCACCCCGTCTTTGTGACGTAAATCTACCGGATTAATGGGGCGAAACAGCCCAATTTCAGCAATGGGTTTGCCGTCTGAACTTATGGTTCCATCCGCTGCGATGCTCACATCCTGGGCCTGCCGCGGAATGAGGATTTCTGCCCGACCAACGTCGAGAACCGCAAATCCATCTTGGGTGACCAAGCGCCCATTTCCCGCAGTTACAAAGTTACCCGCCCGTGTCAGACGTTCTCCATCTGGAGTGTTAATTAGAAAAAATCCCGAGCCTTCAATTGCCAGATCAAATTTACCGTTGGTCTGTGTCAATTGTCCCTGAAGTAGGGAAGTTTTGTGAATATTTGCTGTTGCCATGGACAGGGAGTTACCGCCATCCACAGCTTTAACATATTCCCCGAAAACTAGGCCTTCTTGCCGGTAACCAACAGTTGATTGATTAGCAATATTATGAGCGATAACCTGCAGCTCATTTAGCAAACCAGACTGTCGTGTCAGTGTTGTATAACTGGCATTATTCATCCTATCCTCCAATGATCAGGGGCATGATCCGGTTGTGAAAAAACGACACAATTTCCTGTGTCATAAATCCCATAGTGATCCAAAAAACGATAACAATCGCGGCGAGTTTAGGGACAAATGTCAGCGTAAGTTCCTGAATTGATGTCAGGGCTTGAAATAGACCGACGCTTAAACCGGCGATTAAAGCGACTGATAAAATTGGTAAAGCTGTTATGACAGCTACCCATAAACCTTGCCGTAATGTATCAAAAAAAATAATTTCGCCAATCATCCTATACCGGCATGCGCAGAATTTCTTGATAGGCCTGAACAACTTTGTCTCGTACCACGATGGCCGTTTCAACGGCGAGTTCTGATTGGCTCAAGGCCTGCACCAGTGAGTGTGGATCTAAATCGCTTAACATCGCCCCAGACGCTGCATCTTCACCAGCTTTTAGCGTTGAGGCAAAGTCGTTAACGAGGTTGCTAATTGGTGTTTCTTCGTTTGTTGCTTGGTCATTTTTTTGCGGCATTGTTGCGGAACGCAAAGCGGCGTAATTTCTTGGGGCAGAGAGGGCACTAATGTCCATTTTGAAATTCCTTTATCGTCTTAACAGTTCAAGCAGACTGGCCGACATCTGGCGGGCCTGATCAAACATTTTGAGGTTGGCTTCGTAACTGCGCTGGGCTTCTCGCGCGTCGGTTATTTCAATCAAAAGATTGACGTTTGATCCGTCAAAATACCCCGCATCGTCGGCCATAGGATGTGTTGGATCATAGACTTTTTCCAAAGCGGTTTGATCAAGTCTGACAGTCCCTGTTTTGACTATGCCCAAGGCTGTATCGTCTGGAGAAAAGGGAACAGTTTTACGCCGATATCCCGGCGTATCTGCGTTGGCGATATTCTCGGAAATATGGCGTAGACGGGTCGCCTGCGCTTTTAGTCCCCCGGTTGAGTGCTTTAGAGAGGATAGGAAATCTGACATTGAAATTATCTCCGCCCTAAACTGCTGCGCAGGATACTGAGACCCGATTTATAAATCGCCAGTGCTTTATCATGTTGTCGTTTCACGTCGACTGCGATGAGGGTTTGCATTTCAAGCGAGACACTATTGCCATTGGGCTCAGATTTGGCATTTGGGTCGGAAACCGCCACGGGCAGTTTTTGTTCTGTTCGGGCTGCAAGATGCTGCTTGCGGGTCGACTTCATATTGAACGAGCTGTTTGTTTCCGCCATCCAACCCGAGAAAGAAGTCACAGTTTTTGCCTTGAACCCGGGCGCATCGGCGTTGGCAATATTATTTGCCACGACGGTTTGCCGGGCGCCGGCATGGCGTGCCATCAATCCAGCAACATTCAAGATGGTCAAGTTTTTATACACCGGGAATTCTTCCTCAATTGGTTTCAATTAAGGCTTAACCTTGATTCGTTTAAAAACTGTTTGCAGATGCCAAAAGGGTCAAAAAATGCATAAAAATGATATGTTGTTCCTGACAGCTGAAATTGCCCAAGCTAAATCCGTTTATCCGGTGGGCCGGATAAGCGAGGTCACAGCCGGCTTATTGATGATTTCTGGCCTTGCAAATTTGCCGCGTATTGGGGACCGGGTGAAAGTTTTATGCCGGGATGGAGAGCAGGTGGCGGCTGAAATATTATCTATCAGGCGCGAGACGGTGAGCGCTCTTGCGGAAACACCGATTGAAGGCGTTTCGGTGAATGATCGGGTGTTGCTCTTGGGGAAAAAAAAACTTGCACCTTCACCCCGCTGGATAGGACGTATCATAGATCCATTGGGCAACCCATTGGATAATCGACCACTTTTCGGGTCAGATACACCTGTAAACCTAAATGCATCCCCGCCAAAGCCAACAAACCGGCGCAGTATGGGGGCCAGATTGGATACTGGCATGGCCGTTTTCAACACGCTCTTACCGCTGGTTCAGGGGCAGCGACTTGGCTTGTTTGCGGGATCAGGGTTAGGCAAATCAAGTCTGATTTCACATTTTGCAAAACACATGCAAGCCGATGTCGTGGTGCTGGCCCTGATCGGGGAACGGGGCCGCGAACTGGCCGATTTTGTCACCCATGCGCTCGGTCCTGAGGGTATGGCGCGCTCTGTGGTTGTGGCCACGACATCTGATCAATCGGCTTTGATGCGCCGCAGATGTGCATTTTCGGCCATGAGCGTCGCAGAATACTTTCGCGACAAGGGTGCGCAAGTGCTTTTATTGGCTGATTCGATCACTCGGTTTGCCGAGGCGCATCGTGAAATTGCCATAGCAAGCGGAGAGGTTCCTGCGATGCGGGGATATCCGGCGTCGACTGCTCCGATGATTATGGCGCTCTGTGAACGGGCGGGCCCTGGTGCAATTGGTGCCGGTGATATCACAGCTTTGTTTAGCGTTTTGGTGGCCGGATCTGATATGGAAGAGCCGGTTGCGGATATTCTTCGTGGGGTATTAGACGGGCATGTGGTCCTTGACCGGCAAATTGCCGAAAGGGGACGGTATCCAGCGATAAATTTGTTGAAATCCTTGTCGCGTAGTTTGCCCGCGGCGGCGACAGAGGCCGAAAATCAATTGATTCAAACCGCACGCCAGTTGCTTGGCGCTTATGAGGAATCCGCATTGATGATCCGCGCGGGTCTCTATGTGTCGGGCAGCGATCCACTATTGGACCGAGCGATCAAAATTTGGCCTGATCTAGACAGGTTTCTGGGTGAAAAAGAATGCCTTGGGGTTGAAAATAGCTTTCGGCGTTTAGCCAATATTTTGCAGCAAGATGATGCGGTTGAAAATCCTGATGGTAGTTTTGACCCTTCATAAAAGTTGCTTAAGATCAAGGTTATGTGTTTGCGCCAGTTCCACCGGTGAGCAGTATAAGAGCGATTGAAGCAGAGCTTGTGGAAGCGGACTGAACCAGCTGTTGGCGGATTAAAAACCGGTCAACCAAACGGTCTAGCATATCAGGCTGATCAAAATTAGTTAGCTTCTTACCCTCGAAATCTCGCGAGAAAGCGCTCTTAAAGTGAGTGAGCTGAGCCTCAAGATTAAGTTTCCCGATGCTCTTTGGCAGGTTCAAAGCTGTTTCAAAAACAGTTCGCAAGGGCTTATCTCCAAAGATCTGATACCAATAAGTATTTTCAGATTTTTCTTGCCCATCTTCGTTGGTTCTCTCGGAGAGTAAGGTGGCAAGGGTCCGTTTGGCATTTAGGGCCAGGCGTAGGTCGTTATCCTGTTGCCCGACAGCGACCTCAAATTGCGCTTTTCGGTATAACTTAATGATCTTTTTGGCGAAATCCGTTTCCGCAGTCTTTCCTTCTGGTGTATTGACATCGCCGAATCCAAACGCTTTGGTGATTTTCTGGTAACGTTTATCACTCAATCGGTTCGCAAGAGATTTTTCATCTTGAGTGTCACTGGATAATATTTTCTTGATAAAGAAAGTTTTACCCATGTCACCCTGCAATCCGAATGCTTTCAGCGCAACGCGCAGCAGACGCCGATCTGACATCAGATCTTCGACTGTTTTCACCTGTGAGATATTGTCTTCAAAGTACTTTGTATCGCGACTGTGTGTGACCGAGTTCATTAACAGTGTCTGTTGTTTTTCAAGCGTGCGTTCGAGATGGCGCAACCCTTGCAAACCTTGGAACGGGATCGCAGCTATAAAGCTCATGCGGATGTGCCTCCTAACAAGTGATCTTCTTGCGTTATCAGACCACGCAAGGCTTTCAGACAATAATAATACTGATTTTGGACTAGAGCGTTGGCCGCTTTGGTCAGGTAATTTTTACTGTCTTGATCTAGAAAAATTGTTTTGAGTTGGTTGATCTGTGCCAGAATTTCGCTTTGCACCCCGTCGGGGTCGACATCTCCTGTCAATACAAGCTGGGTCATATAGCAGGCCCTGCGTACAGGCGTGTTTACCTTTTCAGGATTAATTGCATCCCGCAAACGGAGCACGTTTGCATTGGGTGTCATGATCCGAAACTTGGAGCGTCGGTCACCGTTTTCGATAACCGCACCATTGATTAAGACGCGCTCTTTTGGGCTGAGTTTGAGGATTAGGCCGCTCATGAGACGGGTCCTTTATGCTCAAGGCCCTTTAGAATAGCCTTATTGATATCGATCAGCGAATCGGGATCAGAGTTTGTATTCAGTATTTCGCTTGTGTGATGTTGAACGAACCGAGACAGGTAAAATATCTGTCCACGCAAACTTTTGGGCAGGGCATTGGCGTCATCGGCCACATCTACTGCCCAGCACAACCAGAGCGCGCTGTTTCGATGCAGCGCCGAGACCAGAGCTGG
>MDSY01064321.1_pt1 | contig 15518 bp, 11 predicted proteins | sample 811131 | NCBI WGS metagenome assembly MDSY01 (sample SAMN05326643, study PRJNA326480) | marine metagenome | isolation source: seawater | place: Atlantic Ocean: South West | collected 2010 | reverse complement strand
AGAAGAGTCTTAGTGGCTTCACAAAGACTTGGTTTCACAGACCTAATCGACGGTGCAACATCTGTTCACATCAGAAGTTACAAATCTAGCTAATATTAGCAAATAAGGTTATGTGGGGCGACCTAAAGCCCCACACTTTTAAACTATGGCAGACTTAATAACAGTAACAGAATATAAAGACGCAGAGGGTCTCAGAGGTGAGAAGGACGACGACCGTCTTGCTATTATAGTACCTCAAGTATCTGACTTAGTTAAAAAATATTGTGGAACAAGTTTTGTAGATTTCTTTTCCACAGACAAAGTTGAAACTTTTTCAATCGAAGATAACTACACCTCAACGATAATAGTCAGCGAGAGTCCGTTAACGGCAGTTGATAAAGTAGAAGAAAGAGCAACTTATGCAGATAGTTATACAGAACTAACTACAGGAAACTATGAATACTATGTAGATTTTGAAGCAGATGCAATTATAAGAACAGATAAAGATGGTAATCCTAAACCATATAAAAAAGGAGTGGGAGCTGTTAGAATAACTTATAATGCAGGATTTGCTACTACACCAAAAGATTTACAACTTGCACTTTTTGATTTAGTTAATTACTATGTCAAAGACGAGCATAAAGAAAGAAGAACACTTGGTGGAGCAACAATTAATAATCAAGGTACTGCAGGAATTAGAACTTCCACAGACTTTCCAGACCATATCAAAAGAGTACTGGATTTGTATAAAGTGGTAATTTAGTGATAAATATTGTAAAAAAAGAAATAGTAAAAGCTATTAAAAAAGCAGATAGAGATACTATAAACCAAGGCTATGAGCATGACTTTAAGATTAGTAAAAGAAGTCTTGAAAAAGTTTATGTGCAAGTAATGAAAAGAACACTAGATGATAAAGGTATGCCAGGAGCATTAGGTGAGCAAACATTAAATAGATTAGCTACACAGACAGTTAACGAAAATTTTAATGAAACAAGACACAACGACGAATATAAAGCAATAGCAGGAAGTACGGAGGCTAACACATTAACTTATCATCAAGGTGGAGATACATTAACTATTAATTTTCCGATGAAAGGATATGGTATTAAACCACCAACAGAGAAAGGAAACACATCTCCGTTTACAGCAAATCAGAGAACTATGGCTATTCTTGATTCTATGGCTTTAACTACCCTTAGGGATAGTATGAATGCAGAGCTAAGCTCAGGTAGTGTATCTAAAGGCGATTTAAAACGAGGACAAAAAGGAAGAGAAGGCGATGAAGGCTTTTTAGGATTACAAGGACAACACGGTTCTTTTGCTAATCCCTCAACTGTTGCAGCTTTTGGTGGAGCAGAAAAGTTAAAAGAGATGGACATGTCTGGTGGACTTAATGAAATGGCAGACAAAGCAGAACTTCAAGCCGCTAGAGATAGGGGTGCTCCCATAAATGATATGTATACAAAAATATACAAAATTTATGAAAAAGCATTTTATGCAGATGTAAAACTAGAACATCTTCAAAATTTGACTATTGAAGAAATGAGAAAAGAGCTTAAAGTTGAAATTAACTATGAGCCTGCTAATAAAAATGCTACTATGAAAGATTTTGATAGTAGACAACTGCAAAAATTTATATTAGAGCATACAGCAGAAATAAATGATAGACTAGCAGACCAATTTAGTAAAGAGGAATTAAAAACTTCAAGAAGTGCAAAAGACCACTTGATTGGAGCAAGTATAAAATCATCTATACAAAAAATGTTTCCGCATAAGTCAAGCCCCGATATGAGACTTAAAGTAAATAAAGCATTATTAGCATTTTCTGACCAAAAGAAAAATGAAAAAGCAAAAATTAAAGTTAAGAGAAAGAAACCAAGAGTAAAAACAACAAAAGCAAAAAGTGTTAAAAAGGCAAGAGCAAGTGGTAATGTTTTACGAACAGCTGCTTTACAACAGCAAAATCCGTTAGCATTAAGAAACTTATTAAATGAACTTCTACCACCTGCAATAGCACAAAAAATGGTATCACCTAGATTAAGATATAGAACAGGTAGATTTGCAAACTCAGTAAGAGTAGATAATATATTACAAGGTCCAAGAGGAGGAAATACAATGATTGAAGCTACATATAGAAAAGACCCATATGAAACATTTGCTCCAGGAGGTAAAAAATATACTTTCCAAAGAGACCCAGAGAGATTGATAAAACAATCAATTAGACAAGTAGCTTCAGGATTATTAGGAGCTAGATTCGGAGTAGCAATAAAATAATGGATACGGCAATAGCAAGGAAACATACCACGCGTCGCCGAGCCATAGTAGAAGCTCTCAGCGAAAAATTAGAGGGTATAAATGGGTCAGCGCCTTTTAGAACTTCAGTTGCTAAAGTAGAAAGACGACTAAAGTTTTGGGACGAAGTAGATGAATTTCCTACTATACATGTAGGAGCTGGAGCAGAGACCCGAGAATATGAAGGGGCGGGATTTAGATTTAGATTTTTAAGAATAACTGTACGATGTTATGTTAGTAGTGACGATGATGTCATTCTAGCACTAGAAGAGTTATTAGAAGACGTTGAAAGTGTACTTGAGGATAATGATCCGTTAGAGTATACAGATTCAACAGGAGCATCTCAGTCTACTGTGCAGACTACAATCGCAACAGTAGATACAGATGAAGGCGTATTAGAACCTCTAGGTGTAGGAGAAATCACCTGCGAGATTCGATATTAATTAGGAGAATAAAATGGCATTTTTCTTTAGTAGAGATACCAAAGTGTTTATGAAGTGGGCATATGACTCCACTGATACAGCTCTGTACGAGATTCCTGTATTAGATGGTTTTTCATTTTCTCAAGCAACAAACACATCAGAGGTAACTTTAAGTGAAGCAGCCGACACAAGCGGTAATAGTAAAAGAGGAAGAGCAATGTTTACTGACTCTTATGCACCAGCTGAGTGGGCATTTAACACTTATATGAGACCTACAAAATCAGGTACAAGTAATGCAGCAGCAGGATCTCCAACAGAACATGCGGGTAACGCCCAAGAGTTCGCAGTTGAAGGTCCATTATGGGCGGCTATGTCAGCCACTTCATATGATGCAGCTATATCAGGAAGCAGCAATGGTAAAGTATTAGCCAGTGCGGCAGCAACTTATGAGCCAAATGTATTTGATTTTTCAGCTTCAAATAAGACTGCATTAGGAGTCTTTGACTTATTCTTTGTCTTAGGAGCATCAAAAGATGCTACTGATGGTTTCTTTGAAACAGGAATAGATGGTGTTACTATCTATAAACTAGCAAGTTGCTCAGTTGGTTCCGCTTCAATAGACTTTGACATAGAAGGTATTGCACAAATTGCTTGGTCTGGTAATGGACAGTCAATCGAAGAGGCAACTCATTTGAATACTGGCACATCAGCAGCAAATAATAATGCTGGTCAATCAAAAGCAGCTGAAACCACAAAAGGTTTAATTAAAGAGGGTGTAGGCGATACTGATAACTATATCAGAAACAAACTTACTAACTTAGCAATTGCTTATGATACCTCAGAAACAACAGGTACTGATAAAGGTTTACTTGGTGATAGTGATGTAACTTATGATGTTACATTAACAGGTGGTAATATTACAATAGAAAACAATATGACTTACTTAACACCAGAAACACTAGGTTCAGTTAACCTACCATTAGGACATGTAATGGGAACAAGAAGTGTATCAGGTAACTTTACCTGTTACTTAGATGATAAAGCTAACGGTTCTTTAGCTTTATTTGAGAATTTACAAGAATCAAGAGGTGTTATCACTAACGCATTTAGTTTAACATTCGGTATTGGTGGAACAACAAGCACTGATAAAAGAATTATTGCTACAATGCCAAAATGTCACCTCGAATTGCCAACTCACAGCTTAGATGATGTGATTTCTGTAGAAACTGCTTTCCATAGTTTACCATCAGATTTATCATCAGGAACAGCTGCGAACGCAACAAATGAAATTAAATTGGAGTATAAAGCTCCCTAAATAATTAACCCGGGAGGGTGAAAGCCCTCCCACTTAATAGGAAATAGAATGGAAGAAAATAAAGTAAAACAAGTACAACCCGTTTCGTTAAAAAGTCTTATGACTTCTAGCAAAACAGTATCAATAGATTATCCTGGGTATGAAGGCTTTGTTGTAGATTTAACATATTTAAGTAGAGAAGAATTACTTAAACTTAGAAATAGATGTGTGAAACAAGTTTTAAATAAAAAGACTCGTGCTTTTGAAGAAAAACTTGATGAAGATTTATTTTTACAAGAATATGTTGCATCAATAATCAAGGGGTGGAATGGCTTAAAGTATAAATACTTAGAAGAGTTTCTATTGGTAGATATAAGTGGGCAAGACCCTGAGAAAAATTTAGACTACTCAGCTGAAAATGCAGAGTTGTTAATGAAAAATTCAGCGGACTTTGACCAGTGGGTAACAGATACTGTAGGTGACCTGGAAAATTTTACAGAAAGCAAGTAGCTTATATACTTGCTCAAATCGAGAGAGATTTTAAAGAAACCAATATAGATCTAGATAAATATCTTACAATATGTGAGCAGTTAGGCGAAGAGCCTGATCCTGCTAAAATGCCCGTTGATAGAGCAACTTTTCCTTTGGAAGTTCAACAAGCATATACGCTACATGAACTTCTATCAGACCGTTGGGACGGAATGAATGGATACTATCTTGGAAAAGATTACTCTGCCTTAAAAACTTATATGGACGTCATAGATGTTGAAAATGAAGTTGTAAGTCTATACTTCTTAAAACATATAGATTATTACAATTCAAAAATAACAAATGAAAAAATAAAGCAGAAAAGAGATGCAGAGAAGCGTAGAGCTAAAATTAAAGGAAAATAATGGCAGGAAAAAAGGTTAAAGGCGCAACCGTTACCATCAAAGTTACAGATGGTGACAGTCTTAAGGATATTGCAAGAAAAGCCAAAGCTGCGGGAGCAGGATTAAACGAAACTAAAAAATCTGCGGGAGATGTCCGTAGAAATATGCAGGCTATGTCTGGTCGTACAGAATCAGCCTCTAAATCTTTTTCTCGTATGCAACAAGGCACAGGTGGTCTTGTTCAATCTTACGCGGTATTAGCGTCTACCTTATTTGCTATTACAGCAGCCTTTAGAGCTTTAGAACAAGCACAAAATATTCAAGCCCAGATTCGTGGGTTTGAAGAACTCACAAAAATAACTGGTACTTCTATGCTTACTATCACAAATAGTGTTAGAGAAGCAACAGCAGGATTACTAGATTTCCAAACAGCAGCACAACAAACTGCTATCGCAACTGCAGCAGGATTCTCAGCAGACCAAATCACAGGACTAGCGGAAGGAGCAAAAAATGCTTCTGTTGCTCTAGGTCGTGACTTGACAGACTCGTTCAACAGATTGATTCGTGGTGTGACAAAAGCCGAACCAGAACTACTCGATGAACTTGGTGTCATTTTGAGACTAGATATTGCTACAAGAAACTATGCGGCAAGTATAGGTGCAAGTGCAGATAAACTTACAATCGCACAAAGAAGAACAGCTGTTTATAATGAAGTTAATAAACAATTAGAACAAAATTTTGGTGCCATTGCAGAAAAATCAGACCAGTTAGTTAACCCAATTAGTAAATTCCAAACACAATTAATGGATATTGGTATAGCATTATCTGAAAGTATACTTCCTATATTTACAGGATTGGTAGACTTTTTAGATAGAAACCAAGGTATTCTTTTTGGATTTTTAGCTATATTTGCAATAAGATTAACAGCTGATGTTCTACCAGGTATAACTCAATTTGGACAAAGAATGCAAGAGTCTGTTCGTAATTCAAAATCACAATTAAAAGAGTTAGATGCTTCGCTAAAGAAAAATGAAAAAGCATTTAATAAACTTGCAAAAGGTAGACAATCTACCGATAAAATTGTATCAAAATCATTCAAACAATCTTTAGCAAAAAGAGGAATGGAAGAGAAAAAGTTTTATCAAAAAAGTGTAGCAAACCAAAAAAGATCAATAAGCGCCTATATTAACAGCTTGAAAAAACAAGAGGCTGCAACTGGTAGGTCTATGAAAAAACAGATTGCCATTCAACGAGCAGCATATAAAAAGATAGAAGCAAATGCAAAAAGAACAGGTACAAAAGTTGGACTAAGCTTAGAATCAGGACTACTTAGAGGTCAAAGAGGTCTTATAAAACTTGAATTAGCTGCAAAGAGAACTTTTAGTAGAATCGGGGCCCAAGCGATGAGACTAGCTCCTATATTTGGAGCTCTCGGTAAAATGATGAACGCTGTATTTGGAATATTTATGGCAGTATCTTTTGCTATGATATTTATAGATATGATTCCTGCGGTACAAAGAGCAAAAGAGGCAACTCAAGAACTTAAAGATAAAGCAGAAAAAAGTAATAAAGCTTTCTTAGAATTAAATTCAGCTATTGGTGCTTTAAATACAGATAAACTTGATTTAATAGTCACTGCCTTTGGAGACAAAGAAAATGATTTAGAAGAACGAGTTCTAGCAGTCGAAAAAGCAGTAAAACATTTAGCAAATACATTAAATAACTTTGATGTTGGAAACATGGGTGAGAATTTAATACTGGAAGTTGAAGATAGTCTTGTAAAAGGCGGATTTGAATCTAAGTTTGAAGCTTATCAAGGAGGCGCTGCAGAACAAGCAGGATTCATAACTGCAGATCGTTTTGCTCAAGGATTTCAACAAGCTTTCTTATTAGATCCAGAGGGAACAAGAACAGCAGTAGAGAACTTTGTTAAAACACTAACACTAGAGGGAGGAATAGCTGGTGGTGGTCGTGGAGTTTTTACCGAAGAAATGGCTAAAAATTTAGGACTATTTGAAGGAAACGAAAATTTATTTGCACCAGGTAACCTAAGTAAGAAGGGCGGACCGATTGGGCACATGGAGTTAGGTAGAAAGGCACTAAAGAATGCAAAAACATTAGTACCTGAAATGATACAGATTATTGACGATTTAAATTCAGGAACACTAAAAACAAGAGAAATTGAAATGCGAATGGAAAGATTGCAGGAGATTCTTGAGTCTTTTGGTAATCGTTACTTTAGTGAGGGTAGTATCGCATCTGCTGCATTTGTAGAAGAGTTTGATGAATCAGGCGAATTTATAGGAATTAAGTTAAGAGGTAGTTTTAAAACTTTATTTGATGATTTTGCCGACCTTGTAAAACCTGCTAAAACTGCTGTTGAATCAATAGCAGATTTAGATACTCCAATAGATGACTTTGCAGAACAACTTAAATTATCACTACCAAAACCAACCGAGGCAAAGAAAATAGCTTCTAGTTTAGAAGGAATAAAACTACAAATAGATGCAGCAAATACTGCTACTACTGGTAAAAGTCAAGATGTAATAATGGACTTGTTAACTAATGCAGAAAAATTAAAACTTGAAGAGAAAGATATAATAACATTAAATGATGTTGCAATCACAAAATTAAAGGTAAGACTAGGCATTAGTCAAGAATTAGCAGAGAATTTAGTAAATATAGTTGATGGTGAAAAAAGAGGACTTGATATACTTATAGAAACAAATCTAGCTTTAGATAATATGTTAAAAACGCAAAAAGCAAGAAATAATTTACGTAAAGCAGAAACTATACAATTGAAACAATTAAATGATAGACATACTAAAAGATTGCTAATACAAAAAGAAATAGACCAATTAGAAGAAGATTTATTACCTTTACAAGGACAGATTGCGACTAATGCTATGAATATAGGTGCGACTAATGCGGATACTTTAGCAGTAAACCAAAATTTAACACAAGAACAAATTACACAAAAAGAAACTATGGAAGCTCAATTAAATGTGTTAGAAAATCAACTAAATAGATTTTTTGAAGTAAAGAAACTGTTTACTGAAACTTTTGATAAATTTGGAGGAGATGCTTTAACATCAATAATTGAAGGAGAGTCTGGTAGTGACGCTTTAAAAAAGATGGCAGAAGGAATGAGAAAAGAATCATCAAAAATGTTATCCGATATGATTATGACACCAGTTACAGGTAAATTAAAAAGTTTAATAGGAATGGACGAAGACGCTATAGTAGAGTTAACACCAGAAGCTTTAGCAATACAAGAAGTACACCAAGAGCATGTCACTAACCTACGAGAAGCACTAGAAGCACACGCAGAAGCATTTGATAAAGATATGAAAACAGGGTCAACAGATATAGACAATATAATAGACGATGTTATAAGCCCTAAAGATATAGTAGAAGAAATGGGATTCAAAGACGTATTTGACAGTATTAAAACTAACATCATGTCTGCTTTTAGTGGCATTGGTGGCGGTGGAGGAATCGGTGGATTCTTTTCGACTCTATTTGGAATGGCAGACGGAGGGGTTATAGGATTAGCAAAAGGTGGTATAGCTAGATATGCTCATGGTGGAATAGCAAAACAACCAACATATTTAGTGGGAGAAGGAAAGAAAAATGAAGCAGTCGTACCACTTCCAGACAATAAAAGTATACCTGTAGACTTAGGTAGTGGAGCAGGAAATACAAACAATACAAATATTACTGTAAATATAGATGATTCAGGAGCAACTTCAACAACAGATTCAGAGGGTGGAGCAGAATTAGGAAAAGCTATAAATATGGCAGTTCAAAGTGAACTAGAGAGACAAATGAGACCAGGAGGAATACTAGCAGGATAATGGCATTAGGATTTAGCACAACATCAAGTTTTGGGAGTAGAACAGTAGTACCTGATAAAGGTCTAAATAGAAAAAATACTCCTGTAATATTTCAAGCAAAATTTGGAGACGGTTACCAACAGAGAATAGCAAATGGTATAAATAATCTTGACCAAGAGTTTGGAGTAACATTTAATACTAGAACAAAAGCTGAGATAGACGATATAGTTGGATTTTTCGAAAGTACAAATGGTGTAACTGCTTTTGATTTTACTTTTCCAGATACAAATGCTAGTGGCAACGAAGAAACAGTAAAAGTCTATGTACAGGATTTTAGTCAAACTTGGGAATATGATGATTTTTATAGTTTAACAGCAACTTTCGTAAGGGTATATGAAGCATAATGTCAGAGAAAATACTAGTAAAGGATTTACAAAAACTAGACCCGGGTTCGGAGTTAGTTCATCTTTTTGAACTAGAACATACAAAAGGTCAGTTTATATATTTTCATGCAGGTTTAGACGACGATTTAAGCGTTATTCAGTTTAGAGATTTTAATAATGGTCTAGTAGATGGAACTATAAGAGATTATATAGCTTTACCAGTATCTTTTAAAGGTGTAGAAATAAAAAATGATGGAGCGATTGCAAGACCAGAGTTAATGTTAGGTAATGCTCAAACTGTTTTTTCAAATGCTATAGGAACAATTGACTATCATAAATTATTAGGATTAAAAATAATTAGAAGAACTACTCTCAAAAAATATTTACATGGAGAGTCAGCAGCAACAAATCCTCCAACAGAGTATCCAAGAGCAGTCTACACAATGGATAGAATAAAACAAAGAAATAAAAATTCTGTTACAATAGAATGTGTTGCTCCTTTTGATTTAGAAACTATTAAATTACCAGCAAGAAATGTTTTACCAGATAGGTGTCCTTTTATTTATCAAGGAGCAGGAGAACATAAATCAATACATGAAAAAGCACAGAGTGGCTGTACTTGGCATTTAGAAGGAAAACATAAAACTATTAGTAGCACCACTGCTGATGGAACAGAATATACTGTATATGTTAATATAGATGATGAATATGTAGTGCCAAGCACTACTAGTTTTACAACTTATAGTAGTGGAGCAGTAACAGTAAATACTTACTATAAAACAACATCTTCAGTTACAAAATATGCTGCAAATGGTACTAGGTCTACAGCAACAGTTAATAATTATTGGCAAGCAAGAAAAAATACTAGTTCACCTGGAACTCCTAGCGATAATAATATTAATTTTAAAAGAATAAGAATATATAGTACTTACTCGCATGGAACAGAGTATTTTGCATATTCCGATGATAGGCATAATGATTATGTCCTTTTTACAGATAATGTTGCAACATCACATACAAATGGAAAAACATTATTATGGAAGGTAAAAACCGCAAGTAAAAGTGTAGCTCCAGATTATACAAGTGATTTTTGGATAAAAGGAGATGGCTGTAGTAAAAGACTTGACGGCTGTAAAATGAGATTCGGTTTTCAACCAATTAATTCTGGAACAGCAAGTTCAACAGGAAAAGCAGACCCAAGCACAGAGGCTGTACTTCCTTTCGGAGGTTTTCCAGCAGCGAAGGCGTTCTCATGATGCAAGATATTTTTAAACACGCAGAACAAGAAGCGCCAAGAGAATGTTGTGGACTTGTTATTGAGGAAAATAATAATGAAAAATATATTCCTCTCGAAAACATCTCCACAGAAAAAGATGAGTTTAGAATGGACGGAAAAACTTTCGTGAAATATCAACTCATTTCAAAAATAAAATATGTAGTCCATAGTCACTATGGGCAAGATTGTCAGCCAAGCGATGCAGACATAATACAATGTCGTGAGGTAGGAATTCCGTATTTAATCGTTTCCTATCCCGATAAAGATTACACAATTATACAACCATGACAAAAAATATAATATTTAAAGGACGAATGGGAGAACTATTCGGAGAAGTACACAGATTGAATGTAAAGACAATTCAAGAAGCTGTACATGCGATAGACACCATGCAAGGGGGTCTGAAAAGATATTTAGTTGATTGTACAGAAAATGGTGTAGACTTTACAGTTCAAAGAGGAGAAGATTTTATTGGGTATGAAGAACTAGGATTAGAACTAGGAAAAGATGATATAATTATATCTCCTATTCCAAGAGGCTCTAAAAAGTTTAAGGAATATCTAAAAATAATTGTAGGTATTGCATTAATAATTGGTTCATTTTTTATAGACACAACAGGACAAACAGGTCAGATAATAGCATCAGCAATGTTTAATGTTGGTTTACAATTAGCACTAAATGGTATTATAGCATTGACAACGGACGAACCCGATGAGCTTGATGAAGAAAAATCTCAGATGTTTAATGGTCCAATAAATAATACTAAATCAGGAATACCTGTTCCTTTATGTTATGGAGAAGTAGAAGTAGGTGGAGCAGTAGTAAACTTTGGATTTACAGATAGAAGATTAGTAAGTCATCAAGGATATGAGTTTGTAAGTAAAGGTACAAGTTCACGATCTGGAACTAATCCAGGAGGTGCAGCAGGTGGTAATTTTGGTGCTAGTGAAACGGGTAATGTTGACTGGAGTATTGTGGAGGCAGAAGAATAATGACAAGATCAGTAGGAAATACAGCAACTCAAAATAGTTCATACACAGGTAATTTTAATGCAGACGGAGTAAGAGTTTCAAGTAATGTTAGAAGACAAACTGCTGTAATCTATGATATCCTGTCTGAAGGCCCAATTGAAGGTCTAAAAAATGGTGTATCAAGTATTCGTCTAAATGATAATCCTGTAGCAACCACTGTTAATCAAAGATTTTTTCAACCTGAAAGGTCAATAGATGTAAGTTATAATGCTTCAACAGGAGTTGTTACTGATAATACTGGATTAATTTTTATAAATAAAGCAACAACTGATGGTCCAAGAATACTACTAATTGAAGGCGCAAAAAAGAGAACAACAAATACTATAAATGTTACAGCAGGAAATAATATTGTTGTATCAACTAACACAAGTTTCTTTGCATCATCGGATATGGTTGGTCCGGGTAGATTACAACCAAATCTTAGAATTGATGGAGCAGGAAGAGACGGCGGTCAATTAGTAACTCCAATTACTGCTTTTATAAATACAGCAGCTGTAAGAGTAGAATTACCTCCTATGAAAACAGTATCAGGAACAGCTGCTTACTTAGATTATGTAGCGCCCGTAACTAGTTTCAGTGGAAATACTGCAACTGTAGCAGCATCAGGCGTAACTGTAGCAAATACAGGAGCTATACTTAGTACTCCTTTAAGAAATGTAGGTCAAACACCTACTTATAACTATCAAAACTTTGGATTTGCATTTAGAACAGGCGAAAGAGAACAAGCTTTTTTACCTACTCCTGCAGGAATAGGTAGTGCGTCTGTAGCTCATAATGTTCAAGGTGGTAATTTAGATACTGATTCTAGTGCAGGATTACCACCCCCAAGTACTTTTGGGTCAAAGTTTTCAGAATATACAGGTAGTCCTTTAATTATTACCTCAGACCAAATGAATGTAGGTAATGCTTCAGAAGTTGATGCAATAAAAGTTACCATAAATTTTCCACAATTATTTGCACAAAAAGAAAATGGAAAACTTGGAGATGGATACGCAGAATTTAGAATACAATTTGGTTATTCAAGAGACGGTGGTACCACTTTCCAAGATGTAGTAAAAGTTGGTCCAGCAACAGTTTCTAGTAGTGCTTCAGAATATCACAAAAATGGTAAAACAAGAAACCCTTCTTCTGGTTTAATTCTTGGAGAAACAAAACAACCTTTTAATAAAGTGTTCACTATAGATGTTAGTAGATATCAACCTTATGATAAATATAGAATAACCATACAAAGAATTTCACCTGTTAATGGTAAAGAGAATAGTTGGCAACAACAAAACCAGGCTACTGTACAATCTATAGAAAATATTATTACAGATAAATTGTCATATCCTTATTCAGCTTACGCAGCTGTTGTTGTAGATGCAGAGGACTTTGGACAAATACCAAAAAGAGGATATGAAATTCGTGGGTTACGAGTAAAAGTACCAACTAATTATTTCCCTAGAGATGAGATAGATAGTAGTGGAACTAGAAGAACAACGGCTGCTTACACAAGACATATTACTAATGGAACAACACAAGGTTCTGTGCAAGATTGGGACGGAAACTTTAGAGGAGATAAGAAAGAATTTCCTACTGTAACTGACCCAAATCATGAACCTGTTTATACAAATAACCCTGTCTGGGTGTTTTATGACTTACTAACAAATCATAGATACGGATTAGGTAAATACCTTGATGAAGATTTTGATTTTAGTTTAATAGATAAATATACTTTATTTCAATTAGCAAAATATTGTGATGAAGCAGTACCTGATGGTAAAGGTGGAACAGAGCCTAGATTTACTTGTAATTTGTATATTCAGAAAGATGAAAGTGCAATAAAAGTTTTAAAAAATCTTGCAAGTTTAGTACGTTCTATGCTGATATGGTATAACGGAGAGGTAACACTAGGTAGTAATATACAGAAAGGTTCTGTTTATACTTTTACAAAAGGTAATGTTATCGATGGAACTTTTGGTTACTCAGGAAGTGCAAATAGATTTAGAAATAATCAAATCGCTGTAAGTTGGAATGACCCAGAAGATGGATATAAACAAGCTGTAGAAGTTGTTGAAGACCACAATGAAATAGCAAGAACAGGTAAATTTAGAAGAAAAAATATTACAGCATATGGTTGTACCTCTAGAGGACAAGCACAAAGACTAGGAAGATATCACTTAGTAACAGAACGAACTGAACAAGAAGTAGTAAGTTTTGCAACAAGTATTAATGCAGCAATACTTAAACCAGGAGATGTTATAGATATACAAGACCCTGATTTAACAAATATAGTAGCTAGTGGTCGTGTAACTACTTCTAGTGCTTCTACTACAACAGTAATAAAAACAGATAGAGATTTAACTTCTTATTTAAATAACACAGATTCTTTTGAACTAAATCTTATTTATCCTAGTGGTGGAGCATATTTAGCACAACCTCTTGCAACTATTAATAGCACAAACTATGTCCAAGGAGATTTAATACTTCTTGATGAAGATGGTGCTGCTATAGACACTCATGCAAAAGCTTCTAATTTAAAAGATGATAGTGGCGCTGTGGTGCAGACAGTATGGTCAGAAGATGTTAGAGTAGAAACAAAATCAGTATCTGCTTTTGACTCTAGTTCCGTAACTGTATCAAGCGCTTTTAGTTCTGCCCCTGACGGAGAAGTTGTTTATACAGTAAGTGGTACAGCTGCAGCAACAGGAGCAGATGTAACAGGTAGTTTAAAACAATATATAGTTAATTCTATAAGTCCAGATGAACAAGGAATATATTCTATATCTGCTTCAGAGTATAATGTAAATAAATATGATGAAGTAGATAGAGGTTGGGTAGAACCTACTTATGCAGAAATATCAAGACGTCCAAAAAGAGACGAAGACGTACCTGAACCTATCGGATTAACTGCATCTATAATTCCTAGTGGTGCTGGAGAAACAGAGCAAGATGAATTTGGAATTACATCTTATGATGTATTATTAAACTGGACTCTGCCAAAATCAACCAGAACTACTGATACAGGAATTAATACTGCTGATGGAACAGCTAGTGACACTCTTGATGATGTATATGAACATCTTGCAGGATTTAACATACAACATAATATAAGATTACAAAATGAAAACTTTAATGAAAAAGATTTTACAACTTTAGCTTACAATAATATAAATACAGGAAGTTTTACACTTAGAAATGTAGTGCCTGGTGAAGGATATATAGCAAGAGTACAAACAGTAAATACACAAGGGTACACTTCAGGATATATTCAAGTTAAATTTGATTTCCCAGCAAGTATGATTAATCCTTTTGGAGCAGGAGTTCTTGGTGGCGGTTTAAATGGCGGTGTACAAAAAGGCGGAAGCTTAACTGCAACAGTAGATATAAATAGTACTTCAGGACTAATTACTCTTTCAAATACTGATTATGTATTTACTCCTCCAAGCGGAGTAGAGGGAAAAATAATATCTAGTGGTGGAACAACAGCTACACAAGAGGCAGCATTTAGTAATTTAGCTAACGATGAAGAAGCATTTTTATTAATGGATTATAGTGATAGTTCAGATTGTATGAAGGCACTAAAACTCGTGACAGATACAACAGCAACTAATCCAGATACTTCTACTGATGGAGATGGGAATGCGATTGCTTCGGCAAAGTATAACTATGAATTTTTAGCAAGATTAGGAGAAAGCAACAATGATTTAGTTGCAATATCAGGTACAATTAGTTCTACAAAAGGACTACCAGATATAACAGGAAGTAGCACAACTTTTACTTCAGATTTTTCAGTAGGAGATGTAATAGCATTTCAATCAGCAGGTGTTAATAGGTTTATGGGTATTGTCATGCATATTGAGAGCAATACTGCTCTTACTCTCGATAGAGGAGTACCACATGATTATAGCGGTGTTTCAGCACATAAACAAGGATTTAAAATTGACCATCTAAGAGATAGTATACTAGGTAAGGTAAAAAGAGCAAGTAATGTATATACCTATGAGCCTTTTACAAATAAATTAAAAATAGAGAAGCCAGGAGAGATAGCAGATAATACTGTTAATGCAGCTATAATTGCAGAAAACTCAATAGGCGCTGTACAGATAGCATTTAATTCAATACAAGCATTACAAATTATATCGGATTCAATT
>MDSY01131676.1_pt1 | contig 15519 bp, 15 predicted proteins | sample 811131 | NCBI WGS metagenome assembly MDSY01 (sample SAMN05326643, study PRJNA326480) | marine metagenome | isolation source: seawater | place: Atlantic Ocean: South West | collected 2010 | reverse complement strand
TTATTTTGCAGAAATTTAATAATCAAATAAATTTTGAGATAGAAAATATAAATAATATTAATGAAATTATTGATCTTTCAAAACCATCTTCAATTTGGAAATTTTTTGCGCATGAATTGCTTGCTTCATATTATATAAAAAAAAATGATACTAATAGCGCTTTACAATCTATAAATACTATTCTTTCTAGTGATGAACCATCAGAACTTATGAAAGAAAGAGCTAAAACTTTAAAAGAAACAATAGAAAGAAAATAAATGAAAAAAAATTATTTAATTATTTTTGTATTTTTTATAATTTTTATTATTGATGGATGTTCTTTTAATAAAGATAAGAAAAAAGAGAAAAGAAGATATTTTATTGAAACCATCGCTAAACCAGATCCAATTACGAAAGGTTTAAAAGTTAGATTGCCAAAACCAGTAGAAAATTTTACTTGGAATCAAGCTACAAATAATGAAGCACATCAAATTTTACATCCTTTAGTTGGAAAAAAAATTACTTTAGATTGGAAAACTTCTATAGGAAAAAAACAAAGTAAAAAAAATCCTATGTCGGCACAACCAGTTACTGATAAAAAAATAATTTATACAATTGATTCAGAACTTACAATTTCTGCAATAAATATAAGCAATGGAAAAAAAAAATGGAAAAAAAAATTAAAAAAAAAAATTAAAAAATCTGAAAAAGTAATAAGTGGAGGTTTATCTGTAAATGATAATGTATTAGCTGTAACAACTGGCTCTGGGTATATTTTTATTTTAGATAAAAATACTAGTAAAATTTTATGGAAGAATAATATTACAGCTCCAATTAGATCAGCTCCTATTATTTCTGGGAATTATGTTTTAGTTATTTCAAAAGATAATCGTTTATACACATATAACTTAGAAAATGGTAATTTAATTTGGACTCATGAAGGGCTTGAACAAATTTCAACCTTCATGGGGTCTTCTTCTCCAGTTGTTTCAAAAGGAATTGTTATTGTAACATATTCATCAGGGGAAATTTATGCTATCAAATTATCCAATGGCTCTGTTATTTGGAATGATAATGTAAGTACATTGGTTGAAAAAAAATCTTTAGAAAATATTTCTGACATAAGAGGTAATGCAGTTATTCAAGGAAATGTAGTTTATGTAATAAGCCATAATGGAAAAATGCTTGCATTTGATTTAAATAATGGAAAAAGAATATGGGAATCAAATATAGGAGGGATACAAACACCATGGATAATTTCAAGGTTTATATATGTTTTATCTAAGGATAATGAATTAATATGCTTGACTAGCAATACAGGAAAAATTGTTTGGGTTAGCAAATTAAAAGATTTTGTTAATTTCGAAAAAAAAGATAAATTAATAACTTGGACAGGACCATTACTTGCGGGGAGAATGTTAATTGTTTCTGGCTCACATGGTATTGTCGCATCTATATCTCCTTATACAGGTAAATTTTTAGGAGCAATAAATGTTAAATCTTCTGTTGAAACTCAAGCAATTGTATCTAATAAAACAATTTTTTTTCTTACTACAAAAGGTGCTTTATTAGCATATAGATAAAAAAATGTTAGATAATGAAAAAATAAAACTTTGTTTTATTGGTAATCCAAATGTAGGTAAATCAACTTTAATTAATAGATTGTTAAATTCTAATGAATTGTCAACAAGCGAACATCCAGGTACAACAAAGACTATCATAGAAAAGAATTTTATTTGGAGACAAAAAGAATTTACTTTTTTTGATACCGCAGGTGTTTATAAAAAAAAAAATTTTAATTATAATCAGTTAATCAAAGCAACTAAATTTTCAGAAATCATAGTTTTAATTCTAGATGCATCAATTGATAAATTAGATAAATTACATAAAAAGTTAGCTTCTTATACTCTTAAAATTGGTAAAGGATTAATAATTATTTTTAATAAATGTGATTTAATTGAAAATAAGAAAAATAAAAAAGAAAAATTAATTAAATTTATAAAATTTTCATTACCACAAGTTGATGTAAAAAAAATTTTATTTGTTTCAGCATTGAGAGATAAAGAATTCACTAAAATTTTAAAAATTTCTTCTGAAACTAAAGATTTATTGAAAATAAAAATGTCAACTTCTAGTTTAAATAAATGGCTTAAAGAAACTATTAAATATAATCCACCTATTAAAATCAAAGGTAAAGAAATTAGATTTAAATATATTGTTCAAACGGATTCAAATCCTCCTACTTTTAAGATTTTTTCTAATTATCCTAAAAAAATAAATTCTTCTTATAAAAGATATTTAGAAAAAAAACTTAAAACAAATTATAAAATTGAAAATATTCCTATTTTTTTACGATTTACAACTACTAAAAACCCTTATCAACCAAAAAAAAAATAAATTTTATAAATTTACATTGCTTAAAAATGATAATTGATCATATTTTGATTTATCGATATCTTTATCAATTGGTATAATTGGATAATCACCAGTAAAACAATGATCAGTAAATTGAGGCATTTTTTCATTTCTTTTTTTACAACCCATAGCTTTATATAACCCCTCAACAGATAAGAAATTTAATGAACTTACACCGATAAATTTAGCCATATCTTTAATATTTTTTTTATTTGCAGCTAACAATTCATTTTGTTGTGGAGTATCTACTCCATAACAATCAGGATGTATAATTGGCGGACTTGCAACTTTCATATGAATTTCTTTTGCTCCGGCAGCTTTTAACATTTGTATAATCTTTAAACACGTTGTCCCACGAACTATTGAATCGTCAATTAAAATAATTTTTTTTCCTTTTATGCAGCTATGGTTTGCATTGTGTTTCAATCTAACTCCAAATTGTCTAACTTGTTGGGCAGGTTCGATAAAAGTTCTTCCAACATAATGATTTCTAATTAATCCTAATTCAAAAGGTATTTTTGATTGTTCAGCATAACCTATTGCAGATGGCATTCCAGAATCTGGAACAGCAGTAACAAGATCAGCATCATTTACGGATTCCTTAGCTAATTGAATCCCAAATTGTTTTCTACAATCATATATACTTTTACCTCCTAATTCACTATCTGGTCTTGAAAAATAAATATATTCGAATATATCAGGTCTACATTTAACTTCTGGAAAAGGTTTTATACTTTTAATACCGTCATCAATAATTACAATTTCACCGTTTTCTATTTCTCTTACAAATTTAGCACCTATTATATCTAAAGAACATGTTTCGGATGTTAATATTGGAGACCCGTCAAGTTCACCTAATACCAAAGGTCGTATTCCATATGGATCTCGAACACCAATTAATTTTTTTCCTGTCATAACTACTAATGAATATCCGCCTTGAATTTGAAATAATGCATCAATAAGTTTGTCTATAAAATTGGTTCTTTTCGATCTAGCAATTAATTGAATTATTATTTCTGTATCGGAAGTACTTTGAAAAATTGATCCTTTATCAACTAATTTGCGTCTTAATGATAAACTATTAGTCAAATTACCATTATGAGCAATTGAAAGAGCACCGCTATTTAAATCCGCAAAAAAAGGTTGGACATTTCTTAAAAATGTTTTTCCAGATGTAGCATATCTATTGTGACCAATAGCATACTTGCCTGGTAATTTATCAATAACATCTTTTTTTGTAAAATTATCACCTACAAGTCCAAATCTTCGTTCTAAGTAAAAATTATTTTTATCATTATGTGAAACTATACCACAAGCTTCCTGACCTCGATGTTGTAAAGAATGTAATCCTAATGCCGTTATTGTAGCGGCATCATCGTGATCAAATATCCCAAAAATTCCACACATATATTTATATAAATAACTACTATACTATTTGTATGATAATTCTAACTTTTCAAGTCATGATATCATCATTTATATTTATATTTATAAATTTTTTCTTTATATAAATTGATACTTTTTCTATATATTTTATTGAGTAAGAATCATTAAACCAAGTTGGCTTTTTCAAATTATAAAAGATATCTGTATAAATTATAAATAATAATGAAAATATTAATATTATTCTTAAAAATCCGAATAAGCATCCTAATGCTTTATTTAAAAAATTGAGACTTTTTATTGATAAGATTTTTGATAAAAAATTAAATAAAATTGATAAAATAATATAAACTAACAAAAAAACTGCTAAACCGGCTACAAAATCAAGTATAGCTGTTTCTTTTAAAAAATTTGATAATAATGCTTTAGTTTTTTCAAAAAATGTGAACGCAATATATAAAGAGGCTATCCATTTAGATAATGATAAAAATTCTTTTATAAAACCTCTTGATAAACCTAATACTGATGAGAAAACAGTTAAAGACAGAAAAATAAAATCTGCAATTGGCATTTATTTAAAAGGTTTAATAACTAAAATTAATTTTGGTAAAAGAGTAAGAACTGCTAACATCGCAATCAGCATAGCAAGACCAGTAAATAAACCAAAGTAAATTGTTGGAATAAAATTAGATAAAACTAAAATTGAGAATCCAAAAATAATGGTAACTGAAGTATTAAAAATAGCTCTACCTACACTCATATGACAAATATCAATTGTTTTTTTATAATCATTTATTTTTTTAAATTCTTCTCTAAAACGGTAGATGTAATGTATGCTATTATCAACTGCTATTCCAATTGTTATAGAAGCAATTGTAATTGTCATCATATCAAGAGGTAATTTTAATAATCCCATTATTCCTAGAATTGATATAGCAGCTATGAAATTTGGTATAATTCCAATAAGAGATAACGTTAAAGAACGAAATAAAATCATAAACATTAATGCTATACCTAACATTACAAAAGCAAGAGTTTTAATTTGTGAATCAAACAGACTTTGCAACATATTATTATATAATACAAGAACACCTGCAATTTGAAATTGATTGTCTTTAAATTCTAATTTATTTTCAAAATCATTTTTTATTCTTTCAATTAATTCTTTTCTTCTTAAATCTTTTAATGAGTCTAAAACTCTTAAATTAATTCGCGCTTGATCTTCTTCAATTGATATATACGGATCCACAACATTTTTTTTTAATTCTTCTGGAAGCTTTTTATAAATAACATTTAATTCAAATGGATCAAATTCTTTCCCTTCATTTAAATCTTCGGCAACTCTTATTAGTGATGTTAAAGATATAACTTTTCCAATTTCAGGAAGACTTTCTAAATAATCATGAGCTTTTTCGATTTGATTTATTTTTGTTGATGTAAACCAATAATCTTCTGTATTTATTTCACTTTCAAAATCAAAAAAATCTTCTTCCATATCTTCTTCATCATTCTCAGACTCATTTTTTTTAACACTGGTAGCAGCATTATCAGATTTTTCGTTTTTAAAATTTATAACTATATCTAGAGGAGTTGTACCACCAAGTTTCTCATCAATTAATTTCATTCCTTGGTATATTTCTGTTTTTTCTTTAAAATAATTTATAAAACTATTCTCAACTTTTAATTTTGTTATCCCAAAAATTGTTATTATTACTAAAAAAAACGAAGTAAATAAAACTTTATTTCCATGAAATTTAGCTAAATATGCTAGGGTACTTATTATTTTAGATTGTTTTTTATTATCTACAGAACTATCCTTCTTTTTCAAAAGTAATAAAGTAGAAGGAAATAATATGAACGATGTAAGAAATGTGACAGTTAGTCCTATTGTCATCATCCAACCAAAATCAATTACGGGTTTAATTCCACTAAATACTAAAGATGTAAATGCGCAAATTGTTGTTAAAGCAGTATATAAGCAAGGCCATACCATTTTTTTTGTTGTTAAAAAAACTATTTCACTTTGTTCATCATTAGGAAATTCTTCACATAGTTGTTTATATCTAACAGCTAAATGAACATTCATAGCTATTGTAAGAATTAACATTAATGAAATAAAATTTGATGATATAACTGTTACATCCCAGTTTAAAAAACCTAGAATACCAATCATTATTAATACTGCATAAAAGCAATTTAATAATGGTAAAACCACCCATCGTGTTTCTCTAAAAACGATAATTAAAGTTATGACAATAAATATAAATACTCCAATTCCAAAATTGATTAAATCACTTTTAATAAATCTAATCATGTCATCAGCTATCATAGGAACGCCGCCAAGTTTAATATCTGCAGAGTCTGAATAAATGTTAATTATTTTTCTTATATTTTTAATATTTTCATGATTTATTTTTTTTAGCTCTGATTTTCTTTTATCATATTCTGTAAATATTTTATTAAACTCTTCATTATTTTTTATTTCTTTTTTTTCTTGTAAATCATTTCTTTTTCTAAGTAATTCAATAAATTTCTCATCTCTTTTAAGATTAACAATTAAAGAAGTTAATTTGCCATCTTCACTTACAATAAGATTTTTATAAATAGGGCTTTCTAAAATTTCTTTTTTTGCAAGATCAATATTAATATCAGGGTCTGAAATTGTTTTAATTTTACTTGCATCAAGTTTTTTTAATGGAACATTAGCAGCTTTAAGGAGAGGAAGATCTAATATAGTTATTACTGATTCAACATTATTTAACTCTTCGAGTTTATTCTTTAGTTCTTTTATATTTTTAAAAACATTTTGAGAAAATAATTCTTCATTTGGCTTATATGTAATTATTACAAAATCTTTTGTATCGTATCTTTTTGTAATTTCACGAAAAATTTTTAAATCTTTATCGTTTTCTAATATTAAAGAGTCTGCAGACGCATCAAGTTCAAAATTCTTTGCTTGAATACTAAAAAAACCAAGAATTAATAATAAAAGACTAATTATTATTAATGGATTTTTTATAATTAATAATTCATAAATTCTATTGATTAGTGAAATCATTTTTTTTTAAAATAAAGGAATAATAAATTTTAACAATAAAGAATTTTTTTTTAATCTTTATTATTTACAGTTTTATTATTTGATAAAGTACTAAATTTAGTTGTTGCTCCTTCAAAATGTAAATTTACTTTTCCAATTGGTCCATGTCTTTGTTTTGAAACTAACACTTCAGCTACATTATGGATTTTTGCCATTTTTTCTTGCCATTTTTGATAATCTTCTGTTCCAGGAGTTGGTTCTTTTCTTTCAGTATAATATTCTTCTCTATAAATAAACATAACAACGTCTGCATCTTGTTCAATCGCACCAGATTCTCTTAAATCAGAAAGTTGAGGTCTTTTATCATCTCGTTGTTCCACTTGTCTAGATAATTGTGATAAACATAAAACAGGAATATTCAGTTCTTTAGCTAGCGCTTTTAAATTTCTTGTCATCTCGGCTACTTCTAGAACTCTATTATCTGGTCTTGATAAAGTAGGTCTAAGAAGTTGAAGGTAATCAATCATAATAATATCCAAATTATGTTTTCTTTTTAATCTTCTTGCTCTGGTTCTAAGAGCGGATATTGATAAATTTGGGCTATCGTCAATATATAAATTTAAATCTCCTAAGGTTTTACTAGACTTAACAATTTTTTGAAAATCCCCTGAATTTAATTGACCTCTTCGTATCTTTTCTGAAGATATAGTGGTGTCTTCAGCTAATATTCTTGTTGCAAGTTGTTCAGAAGACATTTCTAAAGAAAAGAAACCAACAACATTCTTTTTTTTTTCATCGTTAATCGATTGAGAATTAACCATTTTAAAAGCTATATTAGTAGCTAAAGCAGTTTTACCCATTGACGGTCTTCCAGCCAATATAATTAAATCAGTTTTATGAAATCCTCCTAATAAATTATCTAGATCAGAAAATCCTGTAGGTATTCCTGACAGCTGCCCATCTCTTTTATAAGCAGCTTCGGCACTATTAATAGCTTCAATTAAAGAACTAGAAAAATTTTGAAAATCTTTATTTGAATCTCCAATAGAAGAAAGATTAAATAATTTAACTTCAGCTTTTTCAATTATATCTGATGCATTTGTTTCTAAATCAAAAGAATTTGCTTCATTTGAAATTTCATCTGAAATATTTAAAATTTCTCTTCTTTGAAATAAGTCATGAATTAATTTTCCATACTGTTCTACATTCGATAAAATTGTAGAGTTTTTTGCTAACTCTATCAAATATTTGTCTCCTCCTATTAATTCAATCTCACCTTTTTGTAAAAAATAATTTTTTAAAGTTAATGGATCAGCTAATTGATTATTTTCTATTAATTTTGCAGTTGCTTCAAAGATTTTTCCATTCGTATCATCATAAAAATGATTTGGTTTCAAAAAATCAGAAATTTTTTCATACGCTGTATTATTCGTTAGTAAAGCTGCAAGTAACGCTTGCTCAGCTTCTAAATTCATTGGAACTATTCTTAAATCTTTATCATCTTCTTCTAATTTTTTGATTTCTGTTGTCATTATTTAAAGAAAAAAATAATATAACATAATAATTTAATCTTTACTTACGTTTACCCTGTGAAAGATAGGGATAAACAAAGAAATCTGTGGATAATTATTAAATTATTTCTTTTTTACTGTTTTTTTAGCTGTTTTCTTTGTAACTTTTTTTATTTCTTTTTTTTTAGCTTTAGTTTTTTTGATTTTTACTTCTTTTTTTGCTTCAATTTTTTTTTTACTCTTTTTAGGAGCATCTTTTTTTGTTACAACATTTTTTTCTTCTGTTTTTTCTTCTTTTTTTTCAATTTCATCTATTAAATCTTTAGTTTTTAGATCTATTTGTTTATTATCTTCTTTTTTTTCTGTTTTATTAGATTTTATTTGTTTATCTTTTTTTACTTCAGCTTTTTTTGGATTTTTAAATTCTTTAATTTGTTCTAATCCTATTTCTTTTGTTTTTGCAACACTAACTAAGATATTAATTTTTATATTTGTATATACAGATATTTCTATTTTATAAACACCAATAGTTTTTAAAGTTTTTTTTAAATTAATTTGTTCATTTAATAATTCAATCTCATTTAATGATATTAGTTCTCTTACTATATCTTTTGATGTTACCGATCCATATAATTGACCATTTTCTGATGCATTTCTAAGAATTATTATTTCAGAGTCTTTAATTTTACTTGCAGTTTCTTCAGCTTTAATTTTTCTTTTCTTTTCTTCTCCTTCAATTATTTCTTTTCTTTCTTCATATACTTTTAAATTTTCTTTACTTGCTCTTAAAACTTTTTTTTTCGGAATTAAGTAATTTCTTGCATACCCATCTTTGACTTTAATTACATCTCCAATTTTACCTAACTTTTCTATATTTTCGATTAAAATTACTTCCATATTAATTATTTATAAATGGTAAAAGAGCTAAAAATCTTGCTCTTTTAATTGCTTTAGATAGTTCGCGCTGTTTTTTTGTAGAAACAGAAGTTATTCTACTTGGTAACATTTTTCCTTTTTCTGAAATAAATCTTTTTAAAAGTTTTATATTTTTGTAATCAACTTTTGGAGCTCCTTTAAATGATAAAGGACATGATCTTTGTTGAAAATTATACGGTCTCTTGTCAGTTTTTAAATCTTTTCTAATTAACTCTGCCATTATTTATTTTCCTCTGTATTTTCTTTCATCATTTCAGTTGGATTTTTATCAAAATCTTTTTCTTTAATTTTAATAAATAAATGCCTAATAATATCTTGCGTTAATTTAATTTGTGATCCGAGTTCTATAATTGCTGATTCAGATGCATTAATTACAAAAAACAAGTAATGTCCTTTTCTATTTTTTTTTATTTGATATGCAAGATTTTTAAAACCCCAATATTCTTCTTTTTTTGTTTCACCACCTTTTGATTTAACAAACTCATTAATTTTTTTTGCTAATTCTTTTGCACGAACAGGAGATACTTCCTGTCTTGCAATAAAAGTTAATTCGTATAATGACATATTTTTTTTTATAATATATTATTAAAATTAAGGTTTTTTTTACTCTAAAATAGTTTAAACATCAACATAAACTATTTTTTTTTTTTTAAAAGATATGAACGCAATAATATTTCCAGGTCAAGGTTCTCAATATGTAGGAATGTGTAAAAAATGGTATGAGGAGTTTGATGAAGCTAGAAATATATTCAAAGAAGCTGATAAGATACTAAATGAACCTTTATCTACTATTATTTTTGAAGGACCTGAGGCTAAATTAACAGAGACTAATAACGCACAACCTGCAATATTAGTATCTAGTATTGCTCTTTTAGAGGTAATTAAAAAACAAAAAAGAATTAATTTTAATAGTTTTTGTAAATTTGTTTCTGGACATTCTTTAGGAGAATATACTGCGCTTTATGCTGCTGAAGTATTAGATTTTAAATCGGTTCTTAAATTAGTTAAATATAGAGGCGAATTAATGAGTAAATCTGATAAAACTGGTAAAGGTAAAATGGTAGCAATTATAGGTTTAAAAATTAATGAAGTTGAAAAAATGTTTCAAAGTTTCAACGCTAAAGGTGTTTGTGAAATAGCTAATGATAATTCAGAAGGACAGGTAGTTATTAGCGGACATAAAGAAAGTGTTGATTCATTTAAATTGATTGCAAAAGAAAATGGTGCAAAATTAACAGTTGATTTAAAGGTGAGTGCTCCTTTTCATTGTAAATTAATGGAAGATGCAGCAATAAAAATGAATAAAGAAATAAATAAAACAAATTTTAACAAGCCATTAATACCAGTAATTTCTAATGTTAATGCTATACCTTGTTATAATAGTGATGAATTTAAATCATTATTATCACAACAAATTACTAAAACTGTTAAATGGAGAGAAACTATTTTATTTATGGAGAACAAAGGAATAAAAAGAATTTTTGAAATCGGACCAGGAAATGTTTTATCTGGATTAGTTAAAAGAATAACAAAAAATATTGAATGTTTTTCTATACAAAATCCAGAGGATATGGATAATTTAGATTGTTAAAATAAAAAAAACTAATATGACCCTATCTTTGAAAAACAAAACAGCTTTAGTAACTGGAGCTTCAGGAGCAATAGGTGGTTCTATAGCAACCAAACTTTCTTCTCTTGGTGCTAATGTTGTATTAACTGGAACAAATAAAAAAAAAATTGATAATTTAAAACAAAAAATAGGATCAAATAGTTTAGGTATAGTAGCAGATCTTTCAAAAAATGATCAAATCGATGAACTTTATAATCAATCAATAAAAAAATTTAATTCTATTGATATTTTAGTTAATAATGCTGGAATTAATAAAGATGCTTTAAGTATCAGAATGAGTAAAGAACAATGGGATGAAGTAATTAATACAAATTTATCAGCGATTTTTAAATTATCTCAATTATCTTTAAAAACTATGATAAAAAAAAAATGGGGAAGAATTATAGGAATAAGTTCTATAATTGGATTAGCGGGAAATATAGGTCAAGCAAATTATGCTTCTTCTAAGGCTGGCATGATTGCATTACATAAATCGTTAGCTCTTGAATTCGCTTCTAGAGGTATTACAGCAAATTGTATTGCGCCTGGTTTTATTGAAAGTCCAATGACAGATGCTTTATCTTCTGAACAAAAAGAAATTATGTTAAAAAAAATACCTACTGGTAGCATAGGAAAACCTGAGGACATAGCAAATTGTGTTGCTTTCTTGACAGATGAAAAAGCATCTTTTATAACAGGTTCTACTGTTAATATTAATGGTGGAATGTTAATGATTTAGATATTATAGTTTTATTAATTTTTTTTTAAGGAGTTATTAAATGTCTGATGAAATAGTTGATAGAGTAAAAAAAGTAGTTATTAATCATTTAGGAGTTAAAGAAGATAAAGTTACAGATAATGCAAAATTTATAGAAGATTTAGGAGCTGATAGTTTAGACCAAGTTGAGTTAGTTATGGCCTTTGAAGAAGAATTTAAATGTGAAATACCAGATGAAGCAGCTGAAAAGATTGTTACTGTTAAAGATGCTATAGATCTTATTAAAACAAAAACTTCTTAAGTTAATAATTATGCGAAGAGTTGTAATAACCGGAATGGGCGTCATTACGGCACATGGTTATGGTCTTGACCTTAACTGGAAAAACTTAATTTCTAGTCATTCAGGTATCAAATTAATTGATTCTTTTAAAATAGATGATATGCCCTCAAAAATAGGAGGAGTGATTTCAGATGAGATAATTAATGAAAACTTTGATGAAAAAGATAAAAGAAAAATGGATAAATTCATACTTTATGCTTTATTAGCTTCTGATGAAGCAATTAAAAATTCTGGATTAAATATAATTGATTATAAAGAGGCTTCACGAGCAGGTGTTATTATTGGTTCCGGGATAGGTGGTTTATCTACAATATATGAAAATTCAATTTTATTAGAAAAAGAAAGTCCAAAAAAAATAAGTCCTTTTTTTATTCCATCAAGCCTTATAAATTTAGCTGCTGGCCAAGTTTCAATTAAATATAATTTTAAAGGACCAAATCATTCTACTGTTACTGCATGCGCATCAGGTGCACATGCGATCGGCGATTCATTTAAATTAATACAATCAAATAAAGCTGATGTTATGATAGCCGGGGGAGCTGAAGCAGCATTATGCAGATTAGGTATAGCTGGTTTTTGTTCCTTGAGAGCTTTATCAACAAATTTTAATGAAAATCCTACAAAAGGATCAAGACCTTTTGATGATAATCGAGATGGTTTCGTTATGGGTGATGGCGCAGGTATATTAATATTAGAAGAATATGAACATGCAAAAAAAAGGAATGCAAATATTTTAGCAGAAATTATAGGTTATGGTTCAAGCGGCGATGCTTATCATATAACAGCACCTCCAGAGGATGGTAATGGAGCAGAAAGATGTATGGTTTCTGCTTTAAATGATGCAAAAATAAATCCAGAAGACATAGATTATATTAATGCTCATGGAACCTCAACTCCAGTTGGAGATAAAATCGAGGTAATGTGTGTAAAAAAAGTATTTAAAAATAATTTAAGTAAAATTAAAATGTCTTCTACTAAGTCTTCTATAGGGCATTTACTAGGTGCTTCAGGAAGTGTTGAGTCAATTTATTCTATTTTATCCTTAAAAAATAAAAAAATACCTCCAACTTTAAATTTAGAAAAATCTATGAAAGAAGCAGAAGGTTTAGATTTAATACCTTTAAATTCTATTGATTCTGAAGTTAAATGTGTTTTATCAAATTCATTTGGATTTGGTGGAACTAATGCTTCATTAATTTTTAGATCTATTTAAAAAATGAAAGCAATAATATTTTTAAAAAAAAATATAATTTTTTTTTTTTTATATTCTTTCTTAATTTTTACAATTTTTTTTGATTTATTATTTTCAAAGCACAAATATGACTATACTTTTTTTATAAAATCAAAAGAAACATTAAATAAAATAACTGAAAATTTATATCAACAAAATATTATTAATAACAAATTTTTGTTCAAATTATTTGTTCGTATAACATTTGCTGAAAAAAAATTAAAAGCAGGAGAATATAAATTTTATAATGACAATATTTTCGAAATAATATCAAAATTAAAAAAAGGTGATGTATATCTAAGAAAATTAACAATTCCTGAAGGTTTATCAACAAAAGAAATTATTGAAATTATAAAAAACGAAGATGGTATTTATGTTGATAATTCTATTAACTTTGAAGAAATAAAAGAAGGAGAATTATTTCCAAGCACATATTTTTATGCTTATGGAACAAATTATAATATAATTATAAATAATATGAAAAAAAGAATGAAATTAATATTAGAAAGTGCTTGGAAAAATAGAGATGAAAATTTGAATCTAAATAATTACAATGAAGTATTAATATTGGCATCAATAATTGAAAAAGAAACATCTTTAAATTATGAAAAACCAATAATTGCACAAGTTTTTTTAAAAAGATTAAAATTAAATATGAAATTACAATCAGATCCTACTGTGATTTATGGAATGAAAAAAGAAATAGATAATACAATGAAAGAAATTAATCTAAAACATGATTCAAAATTTAATACTTATTTGTACTATGGTTTGCCTATAGGGCCTATATGTAACCCAGGTGAAGATTCTATTGTTGCAGCTACTAAACCAAATTTAGGTGATTTTTTATATTTTGTAGCTGATGGAAAAGGAGGGCATAATTTTTCAAATAATTTTAAAGAGCATTTATTGAATATAGATAAATTAAGAAAATATAAGCAATGAATAATATAAAAAAAAATAAAAAAGGATTATTTATTATTTTATCATCTCCATCTGGTGCAGGGAAAACAACTTTAGCCAAAAAAATTTTAAAAAATAATAAAAATATCGAATTATCTATTTCATATACAACTAGAAAAAAAAGATCTCTAGAAAAAAATAATAAAGATTATAATTTTATTTCAGAAGAAAAATTTAAAAAATTAAAAGAAAAGAAATATTTTCTTGAATGGGCAAAAGTATTTAACAATTATTATGGTACATCATTAACGAAAGTTCAAAAAATAAATAATAAAGGGAAAGATGTTTTATTTGATATTGATTGGCAAGGATCGAGAAAGATAAAAAAAAAATTAGGAAAAGATGTGGTTAGTATTTTTATTTTACCACCATCTAAAAAAGAATTAATAAAAAGATTAAAAAAGAGAGCACAAGATCCTGATCATATTGTAAAGCAGAGATTATCATTTTATAAAATGGAATTAAGTCATTGGAAAGAATATAAGTATGTTTTAGTAAATAATAAACTTAATGAAACTGTAAAACAAATACAATCAATAATTGAAGTAGAAAGAATTATAAATCAAAAAAGTAACTTAATATTAAAAAAAATTAAATCTTTATAAACTTTTTTTTATTCAAGTAATTTGATAATTTAACGAAGTCAGTAAAATCTAGTTCTTCAGCTCTTTTGTTTGGATTGATTTTACAATCTATTAAAAATTCATTAGAAAAAAGATTAATTCTTTTTAAATTATTTTTTATTGTTTTTCTTCTTTGATTGAAACAAATTTTTATTAATTTTATTAATAATTTTTCATTCTTAACTTCTTTAATTTTTTTTTTAAATGTAAATTTTAAAATTGTAGAATCTACTTTTGGTTTTGGAAAAAAATAATTAGGTGTTAAATTTAATTTTTTTTCTATTTTACATAACCATTGTGAAAATATTGATATTCTTCCATAACTTTTAGTATTTTTTTTTGCTAATATCCTATCAGCGACTTCTTTTTGAAACATTAAAATTAATTCCTGGAAAAAATTTCTATTTTCTAAAATTTTTACTAGAATTGGTACTGCAGTTTTGTATGGAAGATTTGAAATAACAACAACCTTTTTTTTATTTTTATCAATTTCTTTTAAAATTTTTTTAAAAATATTTTCTTTGAGAAAATCACCTTTTATCATTGTAATTTTATTTAAAAAGATATTTTTTTGATAATTTATTATATCTATACATTTTGAATCTTTTTCTACAGCAATAATTTTTTTTGCACCTGCTTTAACTAAAGATCTTGTTAAGCATCCTGGCCCAGGTCCAATTTCTACTATAATTTTGTTTTTTATATTCGATAATCTAACAATTTTATCTGTAATGTTTTCATCAAGTATAAAATTTTGACCAAGTGATTTTTTTG
>MDSY01109781.1_pt1 | contig 15520 bp, 28 predicted proteins | sample 811131 | NCBI WGS metagenome assembly MDSY01 (sample SAMN05326643, study PRJNA326480) | marine metagenome | isolation source: seawater | place: Atlantic Ocean: South West | collected 2010 | reverse complement strand
CAACCAAAGGCAGGAGCACCAGCAAAAGTAGAGGTGCCCAAAATGAAACCAGAACCAGGAGCACCAACAAAAGTAGATCCGGAGCAGAGGAGGGGCATAATTTCAAATATTGCGCAACGCCTCATTTCAGCCACTGTCACAAAAGCTGTCCCTGTGCTTGGAACAGCATTAGCTGTAGTTGATGCAATAAAAGATGCCTCAGAGGGAGATATCGTTGGCGTTATGACTAATGCTGGAATCGTAGCTGGGTCAGTAGCAACGTTGTTTCCACCAACTGCGATGCTTGGTGCAAATGTTATAGCAACAGCTGTTATCGCCGACTTCTTGAATACTTTACGAAAAGATGAAGGAATCGATATTACAAATGAAGAAGGTAAGAAAATTATCTTGGAAGAGGCTAAGGAATATATTAAAAGATTCAAAAAGATAGCAGATAATCCTAAGAAATATGAAGAGCAACTCAAAGATGTGAAAGTCGCCTCGATGGAGCAATATAGGAGTATGAATCCAGGTGTGTTCGATCAACTCGAGGGAACCACACGAGAAGAGCGAAAAAGAATACGCGATATAGATAAACAAAGATTTGATGAACTCGGTGGTACGGAAGGAACAGGCACATCGTTCTCAAGATTTCGGGAAGGACAAAAAGTTCTGAGAGCGCGAGAACTCGAACAAAGAGCATTCGAGGAGGCAGAAGGTGATACAACTTCTCAAGAACTGCGCACTGATATTGGAACGCCAATAAGAATCGATGAACCAGATGAGGCATATATGGGACCGTCGCCGACTCCGAGCGCAGATGCATCTGGAGCGACACTTCAAAGATCTAGCGCAAGTATGGCTGCTGCTAGTGATGATTTGAGCGCGATCGCTGCAGCTGATGATGGGGGTAGTGCCGAAGTGGCAGGTTCAACAGTGGTAAATGCAACTGGTCAGGAAATAGATATAGCTGGAAATGATAACGCTAGAGCTGATAGCCTGGCAGATGGTAGGAATACCGAAACTATGAGATTAAAAAGTTTAGTCGCAAGAACTATGAATCCGGATCCAACATTCGGCAAAGCGATGGCTAAATCACTGGTCACGACTGCATAAGTTCGTCGTCATACTTTTTACCTATCCCACCTAAGTTCAATCGATCATCATTTTTTAGATGAGCATATGGTCCATCAGCATTTACATAATGGCAGAAAACGTGTATGCTTTTTTGACCTGTATACGGTTCACGCCAGTGACACTCTTTACAACCATTATATACTACAGCCTCACCCAGATCTAAGGTATAAGGAATCCCGTCCATGTATATCGCCCATGGCTTATCAAATTTGACAGGAAGCGAAACAGATATTTCACACGCGTTTCTGTCCACGTGACGATGTAAAGATTGACCTTCATAGTATATCCTGGTGAATGAATATGTTGGGTGAAGATTTTTATTTATTGCTTGTTGTACTTTAGATTGTATGTGCATTAGAATAGAGTCTGTGATATACAACCCATACCAACTCCAAGCTCCACCGACCATATCTTCGTTTTGTAAACCCTCCTCACGCTCAGCTGCGCTTAGAAGCTCTATATTATTAGAAACGATTTGTAATGTTTCGAGTGATAATATATTAGGGATTATTGTAGCCATATCAAATGAATGGGGAGCCGAAGCTCCCCACCATTATTATTCGTCGTCTTCGGCGAGTTTTTCGAAGAAGGCGAGATTGTCGTCATCCTCGTTATCATCCCAAGATGCCTTCGCTGATTTACCAACAGTTGGCTCAGCGACTGGAGCAGGAGGAGTATCCTGACGAACATCCTCATCACGAGAAGCAGCACCAGCTTTCAAACCGAGCACTCGATCGAGCCGAGCTTTGAGCTGGTCATACGACTTGAACTGGTCGGGTGCGATAAACGCAGCAAGTGAATGCTGTGAGTTCCACACTTTTTCCATTTCATCATCATCTTCAAGAAGAGGGGTTGGTAGATCGAACTCAGACTTATCATAGTTGCGATATCCCTCTACGTGACGAATCTTCATCTTGAAGTTAGCACCCTCCCAAAGATCGAAAGGATTCACCGCAGTTTCATCCTGGAAAGTAGGATTCATCTGCTCATTAATCTTATCAAAGATTTTCTTGCCATACTTGTACAAGAAAACTTTACCTTCGTTCTGAGGGTTAGATGGGTCACTCACGATGTAGATATTTGAGATGTAAGTGAGGCGACGCTTTTGCTTCCGCACGATATCTTTATCGCTTTCGTTACCAGAGTTCCAGAGCTTTGAGTTGTATTCACCGACTGGGTCTTGCTGACCAATCGTAGTCAGAGAGTTCTCAATGTACCAGCCTCCTGGACCCTGAAAGCCATGGTTCCAGATACGCACGAAAGGAACATCCTCGCCTTGCGGTGCAGGTAGGAAGCGAATGACAGCATAGCCATTGCCAGCTTTATCGGTCTCTGGCTTCCAGTACCGATCGTCTTCGTTTCTATTCTGCTGATTATTGCTAGAAAGTTTTTCGACCTCTTTAGTGAGCTTGTCGAAAGAAGTGGTGCGCTCCCGCTTGAGCGCGGCAAATGTATCGTTCATTTGTATTCTCCGTATATTCGTTGTATAATCGTCTTATCCACATAACACATGATATCGTGTTATTTAGTAAAATTTGTCGGACTCCGTCAGAAGTTCGGCATATTTTTTCTCTTCCGAAACTTGTACCTTTTCTCTTAGTTGTGACACCTCCATCTTTAGCCTATTGTTTTCTTCTCTCAGCTGGCGAAGCTCGCCCGCAAAAGATTCTACTTCAAGATTCATGAAAGACCTCCTTCATTATTTGTTTTATTTTATTTGTATCCAATCTAAGAAAGCTATCATACTTTTTCAGCCTCTTAGATATATCTGGCCAAATAAATTGTTCCTCGATCTTTTTATCCCACATAGGTATATATTTCAGAACACGGTTCGTAGCCAGCATTGACTCAATGCTTAACTTGCTAGCCAGATAAAGCTGTAGAACCTTCGGGTGTTGATTGGATTCTACACGCCATAAGTTGGCAGGGTTATCAGAGATATCCCGCAAACTGATCATTTCGTTTTTGAACTCATAGCCAAAAGATTCAATTTTACGTTTCCAAGCTGCATATGTCTTTTCGGACTTGAGCGAGGAAAGGTCACCAATCCATCTCGAAGTAGAATCTTCAACAAAGTTCGCAACAAAATAATCAGTCAACTCCTCATCAGAGTAACGACGCTCGATTCTACGAAAGAATATGACATCCTTTCTTTTTTCGAAAGAGCTAGCAGAAGCAGATCTTGACTTGCCGCCATATTTAAAATAATCGTAATCTGTTGTAAAGTGTAGTTTTATCGCGAGATATTTCTGATAGGATCTCAACCCTTCCATCTATACAGGCAACCTTGCACCTTTCTTCTTTAACATATTCAAATTAGTCGCTTCATTGCGAAGAATCTTTTTTGTTTTCATATTGAGCATTCGCGGAACACTTTCAATTTCTAATCCGGTTCTTTCGCAAATATCAACAATCGCATCGAGATAAGTGACATTGTCTTGGGTAACTTTTTCCTCAAGGAGTTCCCTGAACTTAACAGGTGTGATGATATCAAGCTCCTTCGCAATATCCATTTCTATGCTGCGCCTCCTACGTTCTGTCGTTGTATATCTTCGCTGAGGAGTTCTGGATAGTATATCTCGAAAGCTACACAATCTTGCGTGCAAACAAAGTAGTGATATTCGTTTGGTCTTACTGTTGTGAACTGTCCTTGTCCTAAGACTGTGACGTCCGTCAACTCGTAATCGTTCTTTATGACGTGAATCTCTAATTCGCCTGTCTCGACATAGAAACCATTCCATTTGTAAGAGTGCTTGTGTGTCGAGCATCGATACCCAGTCTGAACTGAGATCCTGTGGAACTCTACTACTGGGTTTTGTAGTATTGCCTCTGTTTGACCCCATACTTTACCTGCCTTCACGACCATTCATAAACTCCTTTTATATTTATCACATTATATCTCACAGATCACTCTTTGTAAAGGGATAACCATTCTTCATATGACTTCGGTATTTTAACTGTGTTATCAATACCATCAAAGCCAGCTCGTTCAAACAGCGGAGCCTTTCCGTTCCGATAAAGATATGTGTGACGAAACTTCTTTTCTATCTGGCTACATTTGAAGTTCATATATTCATCCCAATTATCCACTAAACATTCTCCATTGATCTGGTGAAAAATTACCGTGAGTCTTATCTGTTCTGAAAGAATCAGAAAATGTTAGGATGATATCGCCCACAATAGAAACTCTATACTGCATAAACTGGTCGGGGTTGTAAATTTTTTCAATAGTTGGACAGTAATCTCTTTCGCCAACACCATGGCTGAGTGCTGCAGGAAAGATCAATAATTCACCCTCGGTCGGAACAAATCCCCAACTCATTGAGTTATCGATATCCCACTTTGTTACCCCATAGGTTTCACAAAACCCACTTGTGAACTCTGGTTTATTTTCGGTGTAGAACCGTATTTCTTTATCATGATCATTTGGGATATTACAATAATACACAAAAGAAAGGTCGGAGTCTCTGTGGTGATGCGGTCCGCAAGCTGTGTTCATGACGTTGAAATAACTCTTCGTGATATAAACATTCACTTTGCTAGGATCAACATGTTGTTGCTCTATGCACTTTCTAACGCACTGAGAGATATAAAAATAGAACTCAATTAGTTTTTCATTTTGGTGTAGAAATGGATTGGTGACTTCGTTCGCTTTTCCATCAACAACATAGTTCATGCAGTCTTCACGAACTATTCGCCGCACCATCTCGTTCTTATCGTAATTGAACTCATATACAATCGTGGGAAAGAGCCTATGCGTTTTCACTATACCATCTCGAATATAATTCGTGTTCTATATCTACATTACATTTGAACACTATGACAGTTCTCAGCCTCATACATTTTTTAGAAAGGGGCATTGCTTTGTGCTTTGTTTCCGCTGGAAACGCAAGCATTCTATTGAAACGATAGCGGCAATATTTTATACAGTCACCATCCTCAGTAAATAAACCAGTGCCACCCTCCCATTCGGGATCCCAATCCTGAGCAGGATAATATATTGCAGTCACATCACCATCGTCCATATGGATTGCGCCATCTACTCCATATGTGTGTGCATTAGCGTATGCACGAACTGGTCTGAAGGATTGTTTATAAACTTCTACCAATCTTTCATTTACATGATTCCATAAATTTTTGATGAGAGGATCTTTATTCATATCATCATCTAAAACTTCTGGCATTTGTTTCTGATCTTGCCAAATAGAACGATGCCAATGCCATTGCTCGAGGTCCTCACCAGCTCGCCAGTTTGATTTCCACTTTGTATCCTGGTGGAATTCATTCGAAAGTGATACAGCATCATCATTCGCTAGAACACCATCGTGGTAAAACATAACCTGATCAAACATTTTGTGTCACCTTATTTGCCTCAAGAATGGTGTATAAATCCTCTGCGTCAGGATCCTCCCAATTAAATTTAGTTCTATCTAAAGCGCAAAATTTCCAAGCGAGGAGCTCAGCCCTCTTTCCGATTAAATCTCGTACAGCCTCTCTATCATTAGTTGTTTCGTGTGTGAAATATTTCGTTCCATATATACTGTGAAATAAACCAGCGAAACACACATCCTCATCTTGCTCTTCTAAAACGAGATAGTCGTATGTCCTTGATAGATGTTCAATAAGAGTTCCGCTTCCGTGCGAGATCCTATCGGCTCCCAGTTCTTTTAGATATCTCAAGCAAGTTTCTAATTTCATTTTTCTTTAGATTCTCGCAATCGTTTTTTTTCCAGGCTAATTTTTTCTTTTGCGCTCATAATGTAAGCAGCACCTGCTAAAACTACAACAGCGACAGCCTCAGCTATTAGCACCCAAGGATCAGCATCTTTACTGTGTAGAATAATCAATCTACATAATGCTGTCATCGCAATGATAATGGGAAGTGTTACAGGTATTCTATGACTGATATAGTAAGCACCCACCATACCTACAATTTCTGTATAAATGAACAACAAAAATAAGTCAGCAAGTTCTATGTTTCTATTTTCCCACATACCCATCACTTCAAGTGATGCGGCGACCACAGTCAGTGCACCTATTCCACCCAACATAATCTTTTCAGTTATAGTTGTGGTCCAATGTAGGTGCTGATTTAATTTATCGCGTTTCATCTTCTTGTTCTATAAAATATATGTTGACCGATCTTAACAATACGATGGTATCTTTTAGCCCAGTCTGGCGAAACGTAATCAGCATGATAATGTGTTGCGCCATCGGTGAAGTCATACACAACACCCTGTGCTACAGCAGATGCAACCATGTATGCAGTTTTCCAAAGATCTTCATTATATACTTTATCAGACTTGCCATCACAGTACCAACTGAACTGGCATTTATGTTTGGCAGGATAATATATTCTGTCGGAAGAGGGAATGTCTTTGAGCTTTCTAGTTTTCCACGACTCACGAACCGGACCTTCTTTTACAACATCACAGTATGTGTTGGGGAACCGAATATCATTCTTTCGATTATTCGTAACAAGCGCGACCGCGAGCTGCCCTGCTATCGATTCACCACGTGCTTCATGATAGACATTAGAAGTCAAACACTCGATTTGCTTTTCCGATATTAATTTCGAAATGCTAACATCAGACTTAGAGCTGTGTGAGTAGGCTATCGCACTACAAACAACAGCAGTACCAAAGATCATTTTTTTTATCATGAGAAAATTATATCACATTATGTTTACATTGTAAAGGGAAGGTGAGGAGCTAACCGTTGGCTCCTCGCGGATGTATTACGGCATCACCCATGGTTAGTGGAGATGTTTCTGTTGCCAAGTACATCTCCGAAACTCCGAACACTAGTGCTATGCAGCTAGTGCCATTGGTGCAAAGTTATCGTTTGCAGTTATTATGGTCACTCGACCAGCGAGTTATCTCATCGAAAACTTTATGACGCACGTCGATCCTATTTCGCCCCCATCAAAAGAAGACCAGATAAACTATACCAGAAAGCAAAGTTATGTCAGCACATACACTCCAAACGAGATATGCTCTAAACATCCATTTACCTGCTTTCTGTACTAAGGGGTTCTTCATCTTGACCCCCAATTAAAATCTTATCCACTCTAATCTCCTTTTGGTGGAGGCGTCGGGTACTGCCCCCGAGTCCGCTACGTTTATTTCTTTCCGAATCAACGATAACAAACTAATTATAATTCAAGAACTTTCATATGTAAAGGGATATTAAATTTCGGATTTAATAATACTCCATATGCCCCAAGCAAGTGCTGCATATAAACAGACCTTCATCAATGGCATTCCTGCGAAAAGCACGAGCGCAGCACCAGCGGCAATTATTGCTCCCTGATGTGAAGATCCTTCCATAATCCGACCTTTTATCCAGTTTAACATATGATTCTCCTATAGTTGTTGACCTTTCTCACCTTTTACATCATCACTGGTTTCCTCTAACATTGAGTTATATTTAACTTTGCCAGACGAAATTATGCATCCCACTCCATTTGGGTATGCTAAAACTATTGTGACTGTTTGCTTTTTTTCGTTGAAGTAGAAGATGCCCTTTCTTACGGTTCCGTCTTCACCCCAAATTATACTGGGAACTTCTTCATAAACAGTATTTAGTTCGTTATTGATTTCGGATAGAGGTCCGCAATAAGCTGGTTGCTCTAATTGTAATGGTGGGGAGTTAGGAGGCAACTCCTCTATCGGTGTCATCAGTTGTGCTAGTGTTAATAGTGTTTTCATCGATTATCTTTCGCAGTTTGTTTATGTATAGGTTTCTGTTTTTCATAAAAATTTGTGGCATATCGTAATCGTCGACCGAAACTAGAACTACAATACCAGGAGTTTCTATACCTGTTAATTCTTCAAACATTATCGAGTATGCTGTACACTGCAAAAAGTAATCTTCTATCCATTCCTCTTTTTTTAATTTACGGGATGTTTTAAAATCTATGATAGCATTTTTTCCAGACCATTGCCCAACTAAATCGCAACGACCTGCCAATTTTAGTTCGTGTGAGTATAGCCCTATCTCAGCTCCACGAACAACTTCCAAGTTTGCATCAATAACTCTTCGCAGACTTTTGAACGCTAGAAGAGACGTTGGCATTTCTTTTTTGTCTGGCTCTTGCCCATGCATAATATAATTTTCCATGAGGGTGTGAACCTTAGTGCCGCGTCTCGACGCCTGTGTTGATATTTTATTTGCCTGTTCTTCTCCTACTCGTTTTCTCCATGCCATGAGGCTCTTCAACTTTTCAGGTCGTCGACCCAAAACTGTAGTCACCGATGGATAACGGTGACCATCGGGTGTTTCGTAAACTCTACCTGAATCTGTATTAAAAGAATGTATCTCTTCAATATCAACTAAATCATCACGAAACATATTTTACACGATACCTTCCTCCAACTTCGCTAGGATATATTCCTTCACGAGATCAGATCTGACTATGTCGTCCTCAGTGAACTCAATCTTTTCGAAGCTCTTCATACGAGAGACGACAGACATGAAACTATTTAGCCCCGAACGCTCATCCTCTCTCCATAAATCTGACTGCCTAAAATCACCACAGAATATCACACGGGAGCCTTCGCCCATGCGCGTGATGACAGAGTCAAGTTCGTGGAAAGTCATATTTTGACACTCATCAACAATAATTGTGTTATCCTTAAATGTCAAACCACGGAGAAACGAGGTCGTAGAAAACTCAACATATCCTCGGTTCTTAAGGTGTTTATAAGAATCTTGCTTGTTCGAAACAATCTCATTACAAATAGCCTCATATGGTGTTTCATAGACTGCAGACTTTTCCTCCAGTTTTCCAGGGAGGAATCCTATGTCGCGAGTAGGAACGACACTTCGAATTATAGTAACAGGTCTTGGTTCTCTTCCTTCTATCACTGCCTCGAGTGCTAGATATAAAGAGATAAAAGTTTTTCCGGTGCCAGCGACACCATGTAGTATTAGATTTTTGCCCTCATTATATGCCTTGAAAGTTTTTTGCTGCCCTCTAGTTAGTGGGTATATGTTTTCGAGTTTTATTAACTCAGATTGCTGTTTAGATTTTGAACTTTTTGATTTTCTTCTGAGTTGCTTTTTTTCTCTCCGAGTAAGGTGATTCATATACTCGTTTGGAAAGGATTGATCAAAAAATTCAGCTACAGCAGCTTGTGACATATATTACTCCAAGTGTTATGGGAGTATCGTCACATAATGTTCGGTCACCACGTGTTGACATTACTCCTCGGGTTTTGATGTTTAATATTTCTTAGAACATCACGAAATCCCTGATCAGGTTTCATGCGAGCCGAAGCTACACCAGAAACTATGGGCGGTGAAGCAGGTGCTCGTTCCTTGTTAGGGTTATCTTGTAAGTATTTTTCCATTTCGGAGATGCTCATAAACATCTCCTCGACTTTTTGGGTTTTTTTGTCTCTAATAAGATACGTCGGCATATTTCACTCTTTCACTGTACCAAGAGGGGATCGCTCGGTTGGTCCACTTTGCGAAAGCTCTCTTATGATTTATATAGTAATTCCGATATGCTTCGACGGCGTCGGCATCTTTGGAATCTTCGGGCATTGCTTGAGGGAACTCGGTCATAGGTTCAATAGGGATATTTTCCGGAAGCCTCTTTAAATATGGAGCCATCGTCATACACTTGTGAACTTTACGATAGCGATGGGTATATTCTTCATTGAGTGCGATAAAAAGTTTATACAGCCAGTCATAATTATCGGAGGATACACGACACCATACAGAACATGGGTGATTGATATGAGTTCCTTGATAAAGATTAACCTCACGTTCACCAGTGAGACGCCAGCGTCTAGCTTTTCTACCTGATCTACTTTCGCCTATGTACTCGAAACCATCTAGCATTCTATGGGAAGTAGAAAGCAGCTGTGCAGTTTCGAGAATCATCTTCACAACATGTTTATCGCAGTGCATTTCGGCTGCAGTTTTCGGATCATAATCAAGCACAAAGACGTTCATGTTCTCGCTCCACCTTTTCGTATAATTCTTCTAAAGTTCCATCGTTATCCATATAAACATCGAACTCATTTCTTACCCAAGCATATTCACTCGAGTGCACTTCAGGATACTCTTCAGCCATTTGTTTGGGTTCATAATAAGCCATATCGTACCATTCGGGTAAACCGCGACGCACCATCCAAAGTTCACCAGCATTACGATAGATCATCTTGACCTCATTAGGAAACCGAACATCACTAATAACAACATCCTTGTATTTTTGGATGCGCTTTTCAGCAGCTATAACCCAGACATCTTTATGAAAGTTTTCACGAAGGATATCTGTACCAATATACTGTAACGCATATCTAGGTGTGAAGCAAGGGATTTGTAAACGCTCTGCCCAAAACTCATCAACCTGTTCACGTTGAACACGGGACTCCTCAGTTTTACCCTCGAGCATCTCACGATCCCAACCGAACAGAGAAGCGCAAGCATCCTTCAACACATGAGCGAAACTTACAGGAACGAAATTATGTTTTTCCACCAGATACTCAGCAACTGTATTCTTACCACTGCCGATGAAACCACATACACCTATAATCAAAGTCCATATTCCTCTCGAGTTTTCCAACCGTTTTGTAGAACATACTCTTCAACAGCATGCCCACCTCGCCGGAGTCCCTTTAAATCGATACCACGTTTTCTAGCCTCATAGATAGCATGACGTGTGCGACGATCATTGCTACCGAGTGCCTCATGTAGATCTTTCTTTTCAAACCGACCATCACCGTCTTGAAGTAACTGCTGAATGGTCGCAATCATTTGGTCGCGGTGTAAGCGCATCACGTCATCCGACTGTACTTCCTAAGCAAATGACGAAGCACAGTTTCCCAATAATTTTTACCCCACTCACTCTTCGCATTCCTCAAAGCAGTTTGGGAATTATCGATCAGCCTCGTTATGTGTGCCTCATTCATGTTCCCCACCAGGAGCTCTTCCAAGACCGCCAGTGAATTTAGTTTTTTGAGCTGTTTTGAAAGTTGCGACAGTGATACAAATACCAGCGATCACTAGAAGGTGAGCAACGGCTGATACACCAAAAACGACCCAAGAGCCAACATAGAAAGAAAATATAATGCACCACATCCAAGCAAGAATCTGCATAACCATGTGCCGAACTGCTAAGTCGGGGATGTTGCTCAAAGGATTAAGTTTGTTGTCCATTACAACGTTCCAAGAATCAACAATAAACTTTTGCATTATTTTTTACTCCTGTTTCTCACAATTTTTTGAAGAGTCCTTTCTAGATCTTCAACATTTTTTACTGCGGGATTTGACGCAACACGCTTCACCGTTTCCCAAGGAAAACATTGGAAGGGACTCGTGCGCCAAAGTTTCATCAGTTCTTCTCTAGCTATTTCCATTTCATTCTCCGTCATGATTTAATTATTATAATCTATCTGAGAGTTAAATGAAAGGGATATTCTCCACTCATTAGAATCATTTGATTCAACTTGGTGCATGCACCAAGAGGGAAACAAAATAATTTTTCCAGGCTCTGGTTCATAATTCACATTTCTATATGTTTGCTGTTCTGTAGATGCGAAGTCCCAACAGTTGTCTAAAATATTTTTGTTAGGATTTTCAAATACAATGTTTCCTGGATAACCTATTTGCGGAACCTTTATATATACAACACCGGATAACATAGATTGGGGATGTACATGCTTAACATTAAAGTTGCGAGAGCCATTTATGTTGATCCACATATTATCTAAACGAAGGATTCCTGGATAATTGTGGCACGACCAGTACTCGTCAAGAGTGTGAGCAATCAGTGGTCTTATTTCAGATAACTCCGGAGCATCTAAGTTGAGATCACTACTTTGCCACCCACCCCTGTTCGACAGTTCACGACCTTGGCTTTCCTCTTTCAATTTAAAGGCATACTTTTCCAGCGACTCAACATCAAAGTCCAACATTTCCCATGCAAAAATGGTGGGAAAGAACCATTCGTAATTTAATCCCATATGATCATCCTCTTGTTCGATCTCATTTGCTTCATGTATATCCAAAAGTTGAGATCGTATTCTTGGATCGCCAATTTCATATATTGCCCTCTCTCTTGGCAATTTCAACTCACAAAACATATGAGCTAGATTTTCTGCTTCATCTCCTATGATACTTCTTACAATGTCGCGGGAGGTGAGAGTTTTGTGTTTATATATTTCGGTTCCATATATCGAGTGAAATAAACCTGCATCACAAACTTCCTGTGATGCACGATCCTCCTGTAATAATTTATAAACTCCAAGCAAGTGATCGGAGAGCTTCCTTGTGCCATGAGGTGAGTCGCATATTTGCTTGACGAACGTGAACTTATTTGGAGCAAAATTAAAATTGATCACAACTCTTCGAGCATATTTTGAGGGATTCCCCGCAGCATGTAGGAGTCCCTTATGAAAGAAGACCATCGTTCCTTTTTTCGGTGCGATCCTCTGCCTTATCGTAGGAGTCACATAGTCATCATCTGGGTGCTGCACTTTTTCGTTGAAAAATACCGTATCACCATCTGATTCGTTTACATAATATAGACCAACGACACCGAATCCGAAACCATCACTGTGCGGAACGCTATGGTCCACGAAATGTTCATACGGATATTTTAGATTGGCTTTCGTTCTGACAAGCTCGTGACCCTCAAAATAGTCGGGGCTGATTAGCAAGCTGGTTATATCTTGTAGATCCCCATTACACATTTGAGGAGTGTCGTAAACACTCGGTGTGTTTTCTGTATAATCTTTTTGCCATGGGTTGAACCAACCTATGGAACTGGCACTAGATGTCCACGGAAAAGAGGCATCGTTCATTTTCTGTTCGATCTTATCTTGAACGTGCTCAGGAACGAAGTTATCGAAAACTACGATTTCTCCAGCATTTACTCGTTCAAGAATATCTCGCATGATAAATAATATTGCTATGTGGTTACGAAAAAATTTAATTCTGATTGATGTTTACTATTATATGCCGGATCCTCCACACCTGATTCAAGAGTTTATCTGGCAAACCGACGATATAACTCCCGAGCTACCAAGGGTACACAAATTTCTGAATTACTGGAAAGACAATATCGATGCGGTGATACAGGAAGTTAAGGTATCCTACACTGATGGGAGCGGCGAAATAAGATTTGCCGATGATTTCATTCAGCATTGAACTCCTATCTTTTTCAGCAACTCACGACCACCGAACTCTAGATCTGATATCGTATCTTCATATTCTATAACAGCAATATCTGCTAGCACCATCTCAATCAGAACGCGACATTGTCTTTGCCTTGAGGGGGGAAGTGTATCTACCCACCACTCTAGGATTCCTTGATTATCATAGTGAAAAATTTGGTTAATCAGTTTCCTCTGGGCTGGGCGAAGCCCATCCAATAAAACACCCAATGAGGGATCTCTTCTTACATTACCCATTTTTTGCAACCCACTCCATTAGATCTTGATAAGTGGGAAAGAGAGCTGGGTTGAATGAAAAGCCTGAAACTATATTACCTTTGGGGTCTTTGAGCTCATGAGTGATCTCACCGTGCCCATCTTTGTCATTGCCTTCCCATGTACCAGTATATTGCCACCCTTCCCAGTTGACGCTATACATTACCAGCTACCTCCGTTCTTTCCACCTTTATTTATATAATCCTTGTTTATGTAAGACTCGATAAGTTTTCTCAAATTTCTAATTTCACCAAGAAGCCAAAAAATATTAACGAGCATTGCGACTAAGATTATCACAAAAATTAATTCACTCCAGTCTATCACAACAACACCTCCTTCAATATGTGTTTCCGTACTTTCAATCCGTTCTCCATTTGCTGGAAATATCTAGCGCGAGGGTCACTATCAAACCACGTTGGCAGTTCGTGAGTGCGCGGAAAGGGATGCATGACGATAGCTTTATCATTCAGCATATCAGCAACACTTTCAGTGACCACGCAGTTATCCTTCATCTTGAGATAGTCGCGCTTATCGAACCGCTCGCGCTGAGTTCGTACGACATAAAGCACATCAGAGAGACCGAGACTATACTCAGCATCCTGCGGATCGCTAGAATGCATATGCTCACCATATTCTTTAGGAAGTTCGAAGCCTTCTGGTGATATGCAGTGAAACTTATTATTGGATCCTAGAGCCTTGACCAAACTATGAATCGTTCGCCCATACTTCAGATCACCCATAACAGTGATCACTAGGTTTTCTAGAGTCCCGAACTCTTTGTATATGGTATACAGGTCAAGCATCGTTTGCGTAGGATGCTCACCGTCACCGTCGCCCGCATTGATAATCGGAACTGGGGAAACTTCAGCAGCCGCTGCAGCTGCACCCTTTTCGGGGTGGCGTAATACGATCCCGTCGACATACGATCCTATCGTTCGTATCGTATCCTCAAGAGTTTCACCTTTAGCGACTGAGGAATATTGCACCTGATTGATCGGTAGCACACTGAAGTTTAGATCTTGAGCAGCTGCCCAGAAAGAACTGCTAGTTCGCGTTGATGGTTCGTAGAAAAGAAGGGCAACTTTCTTGTACAATCCTGGCAAAAGAATGTTTCTAGGATATCGTCTCGGACTCGTGTCCACTCTTTTTACCTCAGAGCGGAAATCTATATCCTCTATTTTTATAAAATGTTTTATCATTTATATTGCACCGCATAAGTGTATCGAAAATATGGGCAACAGCCGTTCGGTGTCATAGCAGCATGAGGAAGTTCGCCATCAAATACCACAACTCTGTTTGGTTTGAACAAAACAGTTTTCTCAGCTTCGGTTTTTTGCTTATTCATAAACAAAAGGTGGCCACCCCACTCAAGTTTCCAGTCTAGATTAGCGAATAAAATTACAGTGAGGTGGCCACCATCAGTGTGAATCACATTATAATCGGCTGACGTCACACAGTTCACGAGGCAATTGAGAATTTGTTTACGATCGATGCCATATTTCTGACACAGGGTCTGATAGAACGGTGTATCAAACCAACCCATGTTACGCATATCCTCCGCCGAGTATTTCGAGCGGATATTGCTCTTATGAACCGAGTCATCTTTGCGCAACACGAAGTCGGTTGCGTCCGTGTAGAAGTTCGAGTTTTGTATGAAGCTACAAAAGCTCTGTAGCGTCGCATAATTAAAGCAGTTGTCGTAAACGTCAATCATTTGCAGATATCTTTGAACGTATCGACTCGGAATACCTCAGCTTGATTGTAGTCTTCATTCAAGATGCTGTACTGCAATTTTATGACATACTTCCCTTTACCATGATGTGTTTCATATGCTCTGATATGCTTTTGAGGCACTAAGAAATAATCGAGTGCTTTGGTGAAGTCGTTATACACAACACATCGGAGATCTCCCTTTTTGCCACCAGTGTTAGAAATCACACCTTTGATATATTCATATCCAT
>MDSY01069455.1_pt1 | contig 15525 bp, 12 predicted proteins | sample 811131 | NCBI WGS metagenome assembly MDSY01 (sample SAMN05326643, study PRJNA326480) | marine metagenome | isolation source: seawater | place: Atlantic Ocean: South West | collected 2010 | reverse complement strand
GATGACGATGATGATGATGATGATGATGATGATGATGATGATGATGATGATGATGATGATGAATCCTCCGAACCGATGGACGAAGAGGAATGGCAGATGGCAGCGGAGGTCAAAGCGTTGAGGGCGAAGATGAGGGCGGAGAATAACGAAGTTGTTTCAAACGAGACTGCGACGCGTACGAAACCGAAATTGAAAAAAATGAAACTGTCGAAACGCGGCGACGACGATTGGGAAGACAAAGAAACGCGCCTCTCGAAGAAGAAACCGAATCACTCTGAACCTACACAGGAAGGCGTCAGTTTTATTCAAGAGATGGTTGCCCGGAACGTGGGGTCGGTAAGAGGGTTTGACGAGGGTCTGAATACTCAAAAGTCAATGGGCAAACCGTCTGAGGGGAAAACCGCGGATGAAAAGAACGCGAGCGCCACGAGAAGTGGGGTGGTAAAAGTAATCGAAGTGAAACGCCCAAAGGGCACCAACCAAAATGTACCACGTGGCGCTTGTGTTTTCACCGCGCTCGCGTCCGCCACGGGGGAGGCGGAAGCGTGGGGGGGTTGGGGGATGGAGGGTGAGGAGGAGGCGAGAAAGGAAACAGAAGTGCAAACGCCCTCATCAAAAAGCGGAAAGAAGAAGAGGTGGAAAACCGACAACGACGGAGACGACGTGGTGGTTCTTTCCAGCAAGAAGAAAAAGAAAAAGCGCATGTCTGACTCGGGTGGCTTTAACATCTTGCCCACTGACTCTGCTGTGAACAAGAAATCCGATGACCCTTGGAACTTAGACTCCGAGGAAGCGCGCAAGCGGAAGAAACTGTTGCTGAAGCGAAAAGAACAAAAAAACTTATTAGCACGGCGGTATAAGAAGTAATGTAAGAGTGATTAACTCAAGGATAACTCGTCTATCAATACCTGTCTAATACAATCTATCCATTCACCCCTACAATGGCCGCATGTGGCACCCTAGAAACCCCCGGCCTTGCCACGTTCTCGGTTGCACTTCTAAGGTGACGACCGCGCCTCGCCTTAAAACTGTTACTATTTTCGTTTCGCCCGCCGCCGCCGCGGTGACCGACGCCGCGGCGACTTGCGAAATGTCTCTTCCTTGTTCCGCATTTTTTGACACGTCTCCGAAGGAAACGATTTGATCGCCTATTTGTAGACCTCCAGTTTCAGCTGGAGAACCGGACACGACGTCGTCGATGACAGCGAAGGGAGTGGGTGGCGAAGAAGGCGTCTCATTTCCGACGGAAGTACTCGGCACCGATGAGATCTTAGCGGTACTCGTCTCCTGACCGATACTCGTGCTCCCTGAAATCGTCACATCCCCAACTCCCTTCATCGCCCCCAACTCTTTGGTGGCGTCCACCAGCGCCACCGCCAGTTCAGTAGACACAGCGGCGTGGTCGTTGCGCAGCGTGTGGTACCGCCCGCGATCGGCACGAACTTGATACAGATCGACGCCAGGAATCGGGAACCCTTCCGTGTCCACCAGCGGGCCTTTCAAACCAGGCGAACCCGGCAACGAAAGCCGGCCCGATATGACCGCCATCTCATATTCCATCGTCTCCCGGGCGGAGTAAAGGAAAGTCACGCGCTCCTTCGCGGAGAGAGAGGCCATCGTGCGACTGGATCTGAGAAGAGCTCAAAACGATTTTTTGTTATTTTAAATGCCGCGTCAGCGAAAGGCACTTCACAACCACGACGCGCGACCCACGCGATGTCGGGGTTCGTCGCGGAGCTTAGGGACAACGCCGCGCACGCGGCGGAGGCGTTCGTGCGGAGGCGGAAAATCGACGCGCTGTGCACCGATGAGGACAAGGTCGCACCAGGTACGGGTACCTAGTTGGACTAAGAGTTATCTCATTTTTCACCGAACGCTTCGCCACAATGAGATCTGGACGAATGACATACTGGACACCTCATGCCACCCTCCCTGACCTCCTTTCATTATCGAATCCCCCAACCCTACACAGCGCACCTCGTCGACGAGCTCTGTTCCGCGATTCGCAACATGTCCATTCCCCAAATTGACGGCTGCGCGGAGTACCTCAGTTCCCGATGCCAATCAAAATCTCTCAACGTCAAAACGAAAGCGTTGCGCGCGATTAAGATGTTTTGCCAAAAAGCCCCCCCCGAGTTTCGCAGGGTGATGTCGAAGCACTCGGTTGTGGTGCGGCAATGCACGTCGCACAGCGGCCCACCGGACCCGTTGAAAGGTGACGCACCGCATAAAAAAATTCGAGAGCTCGCGAACGAAACCGTGCGCGCTATTTTCGACGCGAGCGAGAACGAAAATAACTTTCGCGACCGAAAATACGAAACTAACTCCAATCACCTGCAAACGGGAGCGTCTACGACTCAAACCGCTATGCCTATCATCGGTGACATCTCGAACGGCGCGGACCCCACACTTAATAAAACAACAGGGACGTGGGGGGGTGAAGAGAGGCGGGAAGGCTTCGGTCTGAGGAACGAGTACGCATCTGAGCCTCCACTGCGTCAACAAGGCGGTTTTGCACAAGACGCGAACGTTCTTTCGCGACCAGTCGACGTACCTGTTGTGCCTACTAGACCCTTCGTGCAAACCCTGGAGTCACCTACGCAGATAAAACTGGACGCTGAGAGCCGGGGGCGGTCACAGAGTTCCATCTCGGCGAGGAACACGGATAGCACGTCTTTTTCGCTCCAAGGTAGTGAGGAACAGCGCCGCGTCGACACGACGTGCGCGCGCGGGGGCGTGCGGCTCGCCCCCAGTCCCGATGTGCTGCAAGCGTTCGTCAAGGCGTGCGACGGTCTGAGGTTGGAAGGCGTCGCCGCAGCTTTGGCGGCGAAATTAGCAGGCTACTCAACGAGCGAAGACACTAAAAAGGAAGCCTACAAAGCCGCGTGCTGCGTCGAGGCGTGCGCGGCGAGTAGTGGCGCGTGCGGAGCCGTGGACGTCGCACGGCTGTTTGATTCGAAAACTAACTCGAATAATTCAAATGCACTTCGAGCCGCGGCGGGGGGGGGAGGCGCGCTGGGGGAGAAAGCGGCGGCGGCGGTTGCGGCGGTGGAGGCGTGTACAAACAGTGGAAGGGAAAATAGAGCTTCTGGGAACAGTGCGGGTATGGGTAATCAGTCTGCGCTGCCCGCGACTCACGCGGATGAGGTTGACTTTTTCGGTTTGTCAGCGCCCGCGACAACCTCAAACACAGCGGTGGACGACCTGCTCGGGGGACTGAGTTTGTCGGGCATGCCGGCGCAGCAGTCGGTGCCACCGATAGTGTATCAGCAGCAGATGGCCTTCGCGCAACAGCAGATGGTTCAGCAGCAGATGGGGATGCAGCAGAACATGATGTATCAAAACACGACGGCTCCGCTACACACGATGCCTGCACAAAATCCGACTTCGCAGCGAAGCGGTCAACCGATGTCTCCCGCCGCGCTTGGCGGCGGTCAGTCCGCGTACACGCAGCAGAAGGGCCCGAAAGCGTTTGATTTCGTGAGCGATTTGCTCGGGAGTGAGCGTAAGAAGTGAGAGGGATTAGTACATAGGAGCGAGTGTTTTCTTAAATGCAGACGTTTTCGACCAGTCAAGCTCTCGAGAGAAAAAGGGGTAACATCAATTTCCGAGAAAACGGCCGACGTGCTCGCCGTCCCTCAACCCCTCCCCGTCCACACAGTGCCACACGCTTTCTGCACATCGGTGACCCTCTTGACGGAAGGCTCCGAGCGTGCACCGACAGCCCAGCGCGTGTCGTGCCGCCATGGAGACGTTGGGTGTCGCGGAAGGGGTGAATGCCGACACGCCCGCTGTGGAGCCCGTGAAAGCGGAGGGGCCGACATCGGAGCTTCCGCCGGACGCTACAGGCGAACCCAAGTCAGTCAGTGACCAGGCCCCCGCGGGCACGTTGGAGACAGTTTCTGCGACGGAAACGCCTGCATCCACCGGAGCGACGGTGAGCTCAACTGCGGAGGTGACTCCCCCTCCCGACGCACTCGAAACACAAATCTCATCAGAGCCATTTCGATTGCTGCCAAACAGCAAATGGAAAATCTTGAAGAGCAAAGTGCGCATGATGAACTTCGTGCAGAGGGTTGGGAAAATGGCCGCGCACGCGAGGCCGAGTAAACTGCAGGTGCTCGCGACGCAACCCACACACGGAATTGCGCACGCGGTGGTTCCTGCCGTGAACGATGACGGGACGCGAGTTGTGGGTTTCGAGACGGTTACGAAAGAGTTACAGAGTTCGTCTGGTGCACCCAAACAATCTACACCAAAACCCGAAGCCGTCACTACGTTCGCGGTGACCTTCTCTGGTGCGTTAGACGTCCCTGACGCGGGAATAGACCGGGACATCGAGTACGTGCTTCTACGCGCGGCGATGTTTGAAACCGAAACCAATAACTTTATAGGGAACGTATCGACGGTGCTGGCGAGTACAGTGACGGACGCGGCGGGCGTCGTGACCTGGCGGTTCGGGTTCGAACTATCCGAAGAGGAGGTGGGCAACACGTCAGATAGTGTCAGTGATACCGTGCCTGAAGATGATACTAACTACCACTTGCTGGGGCGGACGAGTCGAAACAACAATACTATGGGAACAATGGGCGGCGCTGAAAAAAAAAACCCGATCGAACTTCGCGTTGAGTTGAACGTGGTTCCTAAACCGAGCGAGTTTGAAACCGGGTTACGCGGTCAAAGCCAGGATGGATATTTCAACGCCTCACCGTTCGGCGCCGCGCCTTTGAAAAAGAAGCATTCCATTACAAAGAAGATGGACGAAATCACGGTGGCGTGGGGAGTGGTTGATTTGCCCACGGGTGCCGTCAACGGCGGTATTACTACCGACGTCACCTTGCGCGGCGGCGACCGCTTCGACGAGGTGGAGTTGACGCAAAGTGAGGAGGCTAAAAAAACCTCAAATTCCTTCTTCAGCACGTTCACGAGTAAGGGTCAGAAGTTGAAAAAGGGACCGTGTTTATCGGTTACCATTGCGCCTGTTCCGCTGAAGCACCAAACGTTTGTTGAAATTTTACCAAAAGAACTTCTGTGCGTCTCGCAGCTGGTTCCTATGTTAGCGACGTACCGAGAAGCTTGTAGCGATGAAGTTAACGCTGTTGGAGGAAATATATACGCAACAGCATGCAATCATATTCTATGCACCGTCCCGCAGCTGCTGCAGGACCCGCAAATCAAGGTTGCGATGTACCAGGCGTGGCGCAGGGCGACGGGTAAGTGGTCAATTTTAGACAAGAAAAACCCGACCAAACGAAAGGAAGCGTTGGAGAGTTTGGCGTTAAAGTTTTGGCCCCTACTGCACATCAACGCGTTGCCTGATTCAGATGACGCTAATGCAGGTGATAGCAACGCTCGAGTATCCCGAGTACAGGTCATCGACCGTTACACCGCAGAACACCCAGTGGAGGCGCTATCGAAGCACCCAAGCGACTGGCTTCACGCGCCGTTCAACGTTAAAGAGCTGGCGCACAACTTCTCTGACGCGGCGGAGTTCTATTTATAACGATTAGTGTATTCGTAAGAGTACATAGTGTAAGAGTTGTGTAAATAACGTATATGACAGCTGTGCACAGCTGTGCGTTTGTGTAGTACCGTGTATTCGATTTATCACAAGTACCCTTTGTATGACTAAATAGTCACCGCTCACACTAAAAGACTGGCCGTCTGAAGTTTCTCCGCTAACATCAGCTGCATCTTCGTGACGTTCGAGAGGTACATCACCAGCAGCACATCTTGAATCGCGTCGCCGAACACTTTCTCGAACTGTTCCCGGGTTAATCGGGGCACCGAGGCAAGCGCGTCGGAAAGGAACCTACCAATTTCAGCATTGGCAGGGGTCTTGCCGTCCACGACGTTGGAAACGTACGCCGCCGTCGTGTCCAGCATCTCCCCGAGTTTCCGCACCGTTTCCTCCAGCCCCTCGCTGTCCGTCTTTAATTTATCAGTGTTTTGCGTGCTCAGCAGTGAGACCCCGATCTTTTCAGCCGCATCGAACTGGTTCACAAGCGAAATTTCCTGGAAGTGCGTGGCGGAGGTGGGAACCGCGACGGGCGCTCGCTTCGCCGCTTCAGAATTAGATCTAGACCCGCCTTCCGATGCATCATCCTTCGCCTCCTCGGGCGCCGCCACCGCAGCCGCCGCTGCAGCCTTGGACGCTTCAGTCGCATCCGCGGCTCCAATCGCGACGCTCTTTCCCGTCCAAGCGCGCATGAGTTTTTGGTTCTCGGTAAAATTAGTATCTAGCGTCAAGTGCACCGGGTTTTTGCACTCGTGCACATAGAATTCGTGAATCAGCGCGTCGGTCGGGACGACGCCAGATCCCGTGGAGTACCACCCCACAATCTGCTCATACGCATTCACCTTCCCGTGCAACTCAGCCATCGCGCGGTGGAACTCCACATCAACGAACACCTGGCCGTTCTGTTCGTTGTGGGGCACGGCGTACGAGTTTTTTACCTCGACGGTGCCGTCAGGATTTATTGAGCCCAACAAAGTGCCGATCACCCGCGTTTGCGTTTCTTGACGACGGATGTAGCTGTCAGGTTTGGGAGTTATAGACCAGGGGGGGTTAGTGCTGAGTTAAGCAGGTGACGTAGGAGTGTGGCACGCGTGTGTGTGCATGCGTAGACGCGATCGTCGTGGTGTACGTCGGGTGTGCGCGTGTAGCTGGACTTGGCATCACCCGCCTCCACACACACACACACACGAGTCCAATAACAGGGTGGTCGTCCCGATCGCCCAAACAACCTACCTATCGCAGATGTTGAAGACCACCACCGGGTGAACCTTTGCGGAGGCCATCTGGCCTGCGCCCATCACGGGGAGGAAAGTCACCATGTCGGCGGCGGGCGCGGTGTGGAGAGGGAGGGAAGGGCGGATCAGGGTCTCTCAAATGAGAAATTTGGCGGCTGGCTCGTTTGGCTCGTCTTTTTCTTGGCGCGTTTCGTGAACTCCGGTTTTCGATATCGAAATTTTCTTACGAGAGTAGTCTCCACGACGTTCGCCACCAATTCGGCATTAGACCCACGAAAGACAGGCGACCGACGAGACTCGCGTCGCGTCAGCCAATCACGGCGCTCAGAACTCGCGCGAAGCGCGTCCCAGTACGCTTTCCAACTCCGACGCGTCTCTCGAAAGCGCGTGGAGGCCAAAACTTTGGGACCGACACATCGAGCGAGAGCGACCAGCGAACGAACGTGCGAACGTGCGACGGATTGTTTCCGGATCACGGATCGCGTTGCTTAACTTGATATACGCGCATTGGCGACGGAAGGTCGCCAAGAAATTGACGCGCGTGTCTGAAGGTTGAGACACGGGGCCACGGAAAGAGTCACCTCAAAAAGCCTCATCGAGACCGACTCATCTTCTTCTCCGGACGACGACCCGCCTCCTACGATGCCCCGTCGCGCGCTTCTCCACTCGGGAACCGGCGCGGCTGACGCTGATAGCGTAGCTCACGATGACACCAGTGACCGGTGCAGGGTGTGGCGAACGTACCAGTACCCTAGCAACGGGGGGGGGGTTCCGAACGACCAGTGTCCCTGCGGGTCGTATCCCGACGGGCTCACCGCGGAACAGGTGCGATTTTGATAGGGTTTTCCGCTTGAAACCTGTTCTACTGGTTTCACAAATGAGTTGACCCTGTTCAACATGGGTATTTTCCGATCAACGTTGCGAGATTTTACGCTTTGCTCTTTCCTACTCGCGTGGACATAAGACTGACCTTCTCTTCCCACAAATGTCACCCTATCACCTCCTCCACCAGACCCGCATGTGTACCCTCCATTCCGAAAACCAGGACACAAACTCGGGCGGGTTCCTGTCAGGCGGCGAAGCGCTGTTCTTTCTGCTGATTTTACTCGCGGTGAGTCTTTGCGTGTCGGTGCTTCTGTCTCCAGCATCACGCACGCGACGACGAGAGCGCCGAGAACAGGAAGCCGCGGCTGCTGAGCAGCGACGAAAACGCTTGGAACAGAAGTGGCACGCCGCGGTGACGCAGGGGGTGTGGGGCACCATGCCGGACGGAAGCTGGAGGGCGTGCTTGCCTGAGTACGAAGACACGAGTATGAGGAGGAGAAGAAAAAAGCTCCTCGTGCACCGCTACTCCCTGGACGGCAAGGAACCCACAGAAACCGACTCCGAGTGCGACGAGTGGGAGTACGAGAAGGAAGTCAATGGGGGGGAGGCTGTAGTGGATGTAGATGTTGAGAGTTGGGATGGTGGGGACCGTGGGGACAGTGGGGATGTTGGGCATATCCCCAGTGGGGACGCGGGTCCGAGTAACGCGCCTCGTATAGGAAACGGCTCGTGGTAGGGAAAAAGTCGTGTTCCATGAATTCTTTGAAGGTGTACCTTCCCATTCGCAAGGTCGCAATCGGTATCTACGTGTGAGAAAGATATACTCGATGTACTTGTAACGCGAGCGTACTCATCGACAAACTGATTTTGCTATTTTCGCGGTTCAAAGTTTCTGTCGTCTAATATTTCTTGTCCTGTCTTCAGCCCGAGCACCTCACACCATGGGGTCCTCGGGCGGTTCCCCCGGGTACGCGTGGGCGTGGTTTGGTGTGCTCCCCGTATCGGTGTTGCTCCTATTTTGGTTCGTCGCCGCGGGGTGGAACGTTACCTCGAAATCGCGACGGCGGCAAAGGCTACAGAACGCGATCAACTGGGCCAACCGTGACGTCGCGCCCGCCGAGGTAGGTTCCGAACGGGTCACACGAGGTTCACCATCCGTGGCGGTTACGGGCGTGGAGCGGAAGGTTGACCGCTCCGCGTCGTACCGGGACCATTTACAACTGGATCTGGAGTTAGCGGAAGAAAGGAGAGTGGAACAGGAACGGGAACGTAGTGCGTCTTCCAGCCGAGAAAACTTGAGGGTGATTGTTGAGGACAACGGTGATGAGAACAATTGTTCGCCGAGAGTGGGTGAGATAAACAATGTGTACGGAATCGCTGAATCTGTCCAATCAGAAGGCCGTTCCATAGTCAGTGACAAGGACAGCGCGTTCGACCCGGTTGTGGAAACCGACCCGCGGCGGTCCATAATGCTCAACTACGTAAGGACTGAATTAAGCGAGTTGAGCGACCGTTACGACGGGATGTTTCAACAGGTGAGCGAAAGTATAGCTAGCGCGGAGGAAGGGTCGCCGCACGAGGAAACTTCAGGTAACACGAGGAGAACACAGCGGTAGGGTTTAGGGGGTAAGGGTTAGTGTTTATGAGGGTTAGAGGGTTAGGGTTGTAGTGATGAAGGAGAGAGCTACTATTATTACAAAAGACTCCCATCGTCAGTTCCGTCTCATGATCGTGTCGTCCACCCTCTGCGCGTTAAAGTTCCCCGGCAGCTCCTGGAAGTTGTTGAAGATTGAGTAAGCTGAGGGTTCGCCTTCTCTCCGCGTGCCTAGATTCGTGAATATCAGGTAGAAACCGCTAAATATAAAAAACGGTAACGAGTGGCCATGAGACGCGGCGAGCTGCGAAAGGAACAGCCACGTAATTATTTTTGCCCACTGCACCTTGCTCACGGAGACGAGCGCCATTGCGACCCCAACTGGAACTTTAATTCGTCGCACTAAAAACACATACACGTGGAGGCATGTGGAGGTTAAATTGGTGGGTGTATTGTTCCCTTCTGTTCCTTCCTCCCACCTCGGTCTGTGCAAGTCGTTGCCTCGCGAAGACGTCGTCGCCGCGCCAGATCTGCAACGCATTAAATTACCATCGTCCCCAGATCGACTCGCCTCAACGGGTACGCTCGCCACCAGAACTGTGTCCCTCGGTTTCAGCGGCGCCACCTGCGTGTCGTCCACCAAAGCTAGGCCTCTCAGCACTAGCTTGCACCGGGACGCGTCGGATACCGACGCAGCCTTGGCGCACACCACCCGGAGCTCACCCACCGTCACCCAGTCGCGTACCTCAATCTCCTTGCTCCACCCTTGGCGAAGCGTGCGAACCGTGATGCGCATGGTGGGGGTAGGGGTGGTCTCAGTTGATGCAGTTGTAGGCGAGACGAAACGACTAGAGGGTAAGATCCGCGAGTGAGGTAAAGTGGTGCGTTGCTCCTGCACCACACACCGGGTGCGCCCACCTCTGTCCGTCGAGAGTTGATTTGATTTATGTCACATAACTTATTTACAATAATATTCACAAAGTACTCTTCCCGCACGCGCAGAACTCCCCCCCCCGCCGTCTGTTGAACGTTTCGTGGGTCGGAGTCCAGCGGCCACACCTGGCATGGCGCCTCGACGCACTGGCCGTGAACCTGGTGCGCGTGCGTCGGGCAGGTGCAGCACCAGCACTTGCCGTTCAGCGCGAGAAACGAGTGCAGATTTAGCGTAATCGCCTCCGCGCACGACGGCGACGGTTGCAACGCGCGTCGAGCGGCGATGAATCTTCGCACGCCCATCCCTCCAAACCGACTGCCCCGCATGGCGTCGCCCCAGATACGCGCCTTGGTGCTTCCCCTGGGGCAAACTAAACAATTAATAAGGTTACTCGATGACTCGTACCAAGCTTCCACAGCGCACCAGCCCAACACGCTGATGACGTACGTCGGGATTGTGAATGGTAACAACGTGAGTTTTGTTAAAGTCGCGCAAGCGCCTCTTTGCATCACCGGCGCTCCGCACCAGCTCGTCGTGGGGTCGTTCCACTCCTCAGGGGTGGTGTGGCTCGGGACCCTCGACATCTCCGCTAATCCAGGCGCGACGAAGCTGGTCACTACGGAACTAGTGAGCATGCCGCCAACTGAAACTGTACCGACTCCGACGACCGCGGCTTGAGACACACCCGCCGGGGCCATGCCTTGCGTTTTGGTGGCTTGCGTCACCACCGCGTTGGCGGTGGCGGTGGCTGCGTTCGCCGCTGAGGTCACGACCGTGTGGGTGCGTTTGAAACGGCGGTGGACGCCGTAGCTTTCGCCGCGTCAGCCGCCGCAGCGGCTTTCTCCTTGGCCGCCGCGAGCATCGTGGATGTACGACGATTTAGGGATTCAACAAGTTTCGTGGAGTTGAGGGTTGCCAGCGTGCGTGACGTGACTGGTTGCGCGCTGCGACGACGAGTACGTTCGGTATTGTAAACAGGTGGTTCAACGACTTTTTCGATCCCGAGGAAATGCGTACCAGTTCTGGCGGGGCGGGCCTCTCCGTGTTGAACAGTTTAGATTCGGTAACATTTGATTGTTGAAACATCTCGAGCAGCAGTCGAGTGCTGAACCCCGTTTTTCGCAGATTCGCCTCGAGTCCATCTGGGCCAATCGCAGAGGCGTACGCACGGTGACGCGACGTCGGAGGTCGGAACTTAGGGTTTAGTGTTTGTGTGTGTTTCCGTGGTGTTTCCGGATAAAGTTTGGCGGCATGTCGTCCACCACGGTCACGTCCCTCACGGTGTACCCCGTGAAGAGCTGCGCTGGTGTCTCGGTGTCGCACGCGACCTTGACGGAAACCGGCCTGCGATGGGACCGGGCGTGGATGGTAGTCGAAGCGAGGGAGAAGCGGGTTTCCAAACGCAAGAAAAAAAAAAAAGGCAAAACTTTGCCCAGCATGTTCGTCTCGCAAAGAGTGGACCCGAACCTTGCGCTGGTGCAACCGGAGTTGCCATCGGCGGTGTTGGATCCGACGTGGGATGGCAAACAATATGAGCTTGAATCTGAAAACCCGTGCTTAACCTTAACCCTGACACAGGTGGACACCACGAAACACAAGTATTCACAGCTCCCTTTGAAGATCCCGCTGATATGTGCCGCGCCTTTGAAGAAAAGAACGGTACAGGTGTGGGACTGGTTCGGTGAGGCAGGTGACGAGGGCGATGACGCTGCGATTTGGTTTTCTGAAGTTTTGGGGAAACCCGTGAGGCTGGTGCGATGGCTCGGAGTGGGCACGCTTCCGGATTCGGTAGTGCAATCCGCGCGAGGCAGTCACATGCCCTTACACGCTTTCGCAACAGTCGCAGTCGCGCGAACCATCGCAGGTTGCGGAGCCCTCGCGGCTGGGTTCATCGCCAGGCGGGGTTTAGGGCGTCAGGGCGGAGACGACGCTAATAATTCTTCTCGGAAGAAAACAATCGGATCGAAAGCCATTGACGTTCTTCGCGATTTACCATTCCGCCTGGCCGGCGCGTCCATCTGTACTCGAGCCATGGGTCTCGTTGAGCGTCACATAATAATTCGATTCGACCCTGGGAATTTTGTCCCTATGCGATCCACGGAAAAGCGGTACGCGCCGAACGCTCACGCGTGTTTCTCCGACGGCTTCCCGATTTTACTCGCCAACGAAAACTCATTAGCCGCTTTGAACGAAGCTTTGACCGAGAAAGGCGCCGATGAAATCCTGATGAACCGCTTCCGCCCAAACGTGTGTGTGGGCGGGTCTGGCAGCAAGACCGGGGGTAACGCGTGGGCGGAAGACAGGTGGGGCAAACTCGCGATCGGAGGCAATTCAAACGGAGGTGATACCGCCGGAACTAACACTAATGGAATTTCCTTCGATCTCGTTAAGCCGTGTAGCCGGTGCGTCATGGTCACCGTGGACCAGAAGAACCCGTCGAAAGGAATACCAAGCGTCAAGAACGAGCCGTTACGAACGCTGGATGAGACGAGAAACGGTAAGGAGTGTGGTTTCGAAAGGGTGGATTGGGGTGCAACGCCGTTCTTCGCCTGGAACGTGGTGAGCGATTCTAACAGAGTCGGCGAGGCGATTGCAGTCGGTGATTTCGTAGCCGTCGCTCAGCAACGCACGTTCAAAGAGCGGCAGATGTAATGAAACAACCGTACGTGTAAACGCAATAACCCTTACGTACAGAACCCTAATATACCTAAACTACGGCGCCATTTCTGAGTTCATGGACAACCGCGACCCGGTTCTTAACAACGCCCTCCCCTTGATAAGCTCGCTCTCCCGTCCCACGCTCCGCAGCCGCATCTCCTCAAGCACCTCCGGTTTCGATCGCAAATCAGCCCAGAGCTCTTCCTTTGAAATCATTGAGGTTAGCACAGTATCGGAGGTGGCTCGGACCGAAGCCGATCTCGTGCTCGACGAGTCGTTACTCAGCAAACTCATCTCCCCGACGACGTCGCCCGCGCCGCGAGTGGCGATCACGGCGTGCGCGCTGGGCAAACTTCGGTGGACGTGGTTGTAACCCGCTCCGGATTGATCCTCCGACGTGTCACTGCCGAAACAACACCTCAACCAACCACCAGATTTCGTATGTAACTGTTTGCCCACTGCACTAACATCATCATTATCAGTAACCTCCCCTACGTCTAGCTGGTCTCTATTCATCATCGCCGCCGCTAAAATGTCATCGCTCAGATCAAATTCCTCTTCGTCTTCAGAATTTTCGTCTCCGTTTTTACTCATAATTAAACCACCGTTGCTCAAGGTCACCACCTCCACTTCCCCTTGTAGAATGACGAACATCTCACCGCCAACCTCGCCTTGCTTGATTAAGAACTCGCCTCTTTTGAAAACCTTGTTCCTAGCCACTGATGAATTATCTTCGTGGAACCCGCCGACTTGCTGGTGCGAGATTGAGTCGGTCACTTCGGTTTCGGAGACGACAACTTCGCCAGAGTTTTCTTTTTCTCCGCGCAAGTCAGTCAGACCCAAATCAAGTGGTTCTGTACCTTCCCTAGTGACCCATTCATGCTCCGCGATTTGGGCTAAGTCGAACCGGCTCTCGGGGTTCTTGTCAAGCACGTGCTTGAGTAGATCGCGAAGGGGAGCGGATACAGAGGTCAACACGGAGTCGATCCAGACGGTATTTTTTTCATTCTTTGAATTTGTTTCGTCTTCAACCCCTTCAGCACCTTCCTCTCCAGAAACACCTTCACCCCGCCCTTTGATCTTCCCGAGCACAGACGCAACTGTACTACCCGGAAAAGGTACTTCGCCAGTAACGATGTAGAACAGACACACGCCCAGTGACCACACGTCTGAGGGTTCACCGAGAGCTACTCCACCAGAAGCAATCTCCGGCGCCAAAAAAGCAGGAGTACCGACAACTTGAGAAACGGTTCGGTGAGACGGAGTAGGGGATGAAATGCCTTGACCAGGGGTACCGTCTACATCCGAGTTCTCTTCGAACAGCTCTGAGACGCCAAAGTCGGTTATTTTCACCGTCCCGTCGGTGTGCTTTAAAAGGTTGTCCGGCTTTAGGTCGCGGTGGATGATGCCGTTGCGATGAAGGTAACTTAAACCAACCAGCGTCGATCGAAAATACTTTCGCGCCAAGTCTTCGCCCATGCCCTTTCCTTCGTACTTTTGCGGGTCGTACAGCGGGCCGCCTGGGACGTACTCTAGGGCAAGGAATATGTAACTCCCGACCTCATCGTCGATCACTTCACGCAACTTGACGACATTCTCGTGGTGCATCTTCTTCATGATTGCAATTTCTTTTTTAATCGCGGTCGTGCCTTTGTCCTTCCCTTGGCCCGCGTATTTCCTCCGTAACAGCTTCCGGTTAATGCATTTCAACGCGATCAGCTCGTTGGAATGCGTGTTCAAACACAGCTTCACCTTCCCGAACGCCCCCCGCCCAGAGTCCTTGATCACCACGTACTGGTTCACGAACGCGTTGCCCTTGGCGTCGGAACGAAGGTTAGCGGAATTCGTGTGCGTAACATCGTGGTGGTGTGCGCCCGCACGTAGGGACTTTAGTCTATGAGTCCCGTCAGGGGTCTTCGGGGAGGACGGGGAGTCCATCCCGGACGTCGAACGCGCGGACGCGCCACCGACGTGGCGCAGAGCGACGAAGGGGGGGCGCGAGAGTGTGCCGAAGCGTGAAGGGCTTCGGGACTTTTGTACATATTCGTCAAAAGAAATCTTCACTTTCTTCGGAAATGCCAGTTGTCTCTCTCATTCTCGGGACCACCATGGCTGCTGCGTCGGCATCCATCGCGTGTTTCCGCGCGCTCGTTTCGGGTCGCTCCGGGGATGTTCAGGAGCGACACGCCTCCAAACGCACGGCGCACGTTTCACGCCTTGGCGTCCGCGCGGCAGCCTCGGTGGATGTGGATGCGAAATCCACTCCCTCCGAGACTTCCACTGAATCGACCCCCACCCCGTACACCGGCTTCGTCGCCCCCGAAGTCCGGGACGAAATCATCGTAAAGCTACCTCAGGCTGGTGACCTCGGCTCCATCGACGAACGCGAGTGGGTCCCGCAAACAGAAACGGTGAGCTTCAAGCCCCTACTCCTGAACGTCTCCCAGGGCTACTACGTTAATTTACTCCGAGTCAAGGGATCTGGAGTTTTGAGCCGGCACAGACACCCCGGCCCCGTGCACGGGTACGTGCTGAAAGGCCGGTGGAACTACCTGGAACACGACTGGGTCGCGGAACCAGGAAGCTATGTGTTCGAGCCGCCTGGGGAGACGCACACGTTGGTCGTGCCACAGGGCGTGGATGAGATGATCACCATGTTCAACGTCACCGGCGCGTTGTTGTATTGCGACGAAGACGGGAACGTTACCGGGGCTGAGGATGTTTTCGACAAGCTGGAGATGGCCAAGAAACACTACGAGAG
>MDSY01137969.1_pt1 | contig 15526 bp, 12 predicted proteins | sample 811131 | NCBI WGS metagenome assembly MDSY01 (sample SAMN05326643, study PRJNA326480) | marine metagenome | isolation source: seawater | place: Atlantic Ocean: South West | collected 2010 | reverse complement strand
TTTCTATATTCCATACCTACCTCTTTTTTTATATTTACTGGTAATTATTTATATTCTATATGAAAAAACATTGTCGCAGACAAATAAGGCTGCTTATAATACCTTTCTATTTTATAAAGGTTACAAATTTTCGCCATCTATGCAGACATTAACCATTCAAAAGCCAGATGACTTTCATCTCCATCTTCGAGATGGCGCAGCTATGAACAGCATAGTCAATTATAGCGCAGCTCAATTTTCAAGAGCAATTGTTATGCCAAATTTAACACCACCAATAATTAGCGTTGATATGGCGATGTCCTACCGAAAGCGTATTTTGGATAGTGTCGACAAGAATTTTAATTTTGAACCCTTAATGACTTTATATTTAACTGATGATACATCACTTTCTGAAATAGTTAATGTTTCAAGAAATGAACGTGTTAAAGCTATTAAATACTATCCTGCAGGGGCAACAACAAATTCTGAAAATGGAGTAACTGATATTAAAAAGGTTTATTCTGTCTTTGAAGCCATGACAAAATATGACATACCTTTATTAATACATGGCGAAGTCAACGATAAAGATGTTGATATTTATGATAGAGAAAAAGTATTTATTGAAAAATTTTTAATACCACTAGCGAATGATTTTAGCGATTTGAGGATAGTTTTAGAGCACATTTCAACAAGAACGGCTGTTGATTTTATTTTAAGTGCAAGTAATAAATTGGCAGCAACAATAACTCCTCAACATTTGCTTCTAAATCGAAATGATTTATACAAAGATATTAATAACAAAGATTCTTTTCAGCCACATAATTATTGCGCACCTGTAGTTAAAGATGAAAAAGATCGTTTGGCAGTTTTAAGTGCGGCAATTAGCGGTAATCCAAAATTTTTTTTAGGGACAGATAGTGCGCCACATGCACTTTCAAAAAAAGAAAGTAATGCTTGTTTATGTCCTGGTGTTTTTTCTGCTTATAACGCATTAGAGCTCTATGTAGAGATTTTTGATAAAGAAGACCAATTAGATAAATTTGAGGCATTTGCAAGTTTTTTTGGAGCAGATTTTTATGGTTTAGAACGTAATAGTGATAAAATTACACTAATTAAGAATGCAGTGGATATCCCAAACGCATTGCCATATGACAATGATAAAATAGTGCCTATGCAAGCAGGAAAAACCTGCGCTTGGCAACTAAAACGTTAGCTGATTATGAGCGAAACAAATTCAACTATTGCCAATCGTTTTCGTGGTTTCTTTCCTGTAATTGTTGATGTGGAAACAGCCGGGTTTGATCCATTAAAGGATGCTTTACTAGAGATTGCTGCGGTAACACTCAAGCTTAATGATAAGAATCATTGGTGTATTGATGAAGTTATGTCAAAACATATAAAACCTTTTGATGGGGCTAATCTAGATGCGGCATCATTGGAATTTACCGGCATTGACCCCGATCATCCTTTTCGTAAACAAATAGCAGTTACTGAAAGTGAAGCTTTTAATGAAATATTCAAGATAATTCGAAAAAAGACAAAAGATAATAAGTGTTCAAGAGCCATATTAGTCGGTCATAATTCTTCATTTGATCTAAGTTTTTTAAATGCTTGTGTTGAAAGAAATAATATAAAACGCAATCCATTTCATCCTTTTAGTAGTTTCGATACCGCAACACTGGCCGGACTTATTTATGGGCAAACAGTTTTATCAAAAGCAGCTTTGGCAGCAGGATTAGAGTGGGATGATGAAGAGGCGCACTCAGCAAGATACGATGCTGAACAAACTGCACACTTGTTTTGCAAAATTGTTAATAAATGGAATAAGCATTCAGATATTTTTTAATTCGCTATTTTTGATTTCCTTTTCCCAAAGATTTACTTTATTTTTTAGTTCATCCATATTCAATGTTGTTAATTCTTTATTTTTGAGTAGTCTTTTACCGGCAACCCAAACATCACTGACTTGTTCACGACCACCTGAGTAAATAATATGTGAAATAGAGTCGTATACAGGCATTGTTTCTAGCTTACCTAAATCTATTGCGACAATGTCCGCTTGTTTTCCTTTTTTTAGAGAACCTATTGATTTATCAAGCCCTAGAGCAACCGCAGCATTATATGTTGCCATTTTCAAAGTTGTATATGCATTGCAACTTGTATGATTTCTTGAAACACCTTTAGCAAGTAATGCTGTCGTGCGCATTTCACCAATCATATCAAGGTCATTATTACTGGCAGTGCTATCTGTTCCAATTGAGACATTGATTTTATGATTTAGTAATTTATCAACCGGACAAAAACCACTCGCTAATTTTAAGTTTGATTCGGGGCAATGTACTATATTGACTTCATATTTTTTCAGCATATCTATTTCTTTGTCATTTAATTGTGTCATATGTACAGCAATCAAACGTGAACTTAACAGATCGAGTTCTGCTAAACGTTCAAGCGGGCGTTTTCCAAATTCCTTTATACTTTGATTAATTTCATCTTCAGTTTCATGCACATGCATATGAATAGGAATATCTAATTCCTCAGCGAGGAAAGATATTTTTTTTAATGATTCATTAGATACTGTGTAAGGAGCATGAGGTGCAAATGCAGTCCTAATAAGTGGATTATGTTTATACTTATCATGAACAGCCTCACCTTTAGTTAAGTACTGCTCGCTGTTATTTGCCCAAGCTGTTGAAAGATTCATGACAATTAGACCAATTACAGCCCGCATTCCCGTATTTACGCAAGCTTCAGCAGTAATATTTGGAAAAAAGTACATATCATTGAAGCACGTTGTTCCGGATCGGAGCATTTCAGCAATTGCTAGTTTTGTTCCATCCATGACAAATTCAGAGCTAACCCACTTTTTTTCCGCTGGCCAAATGTAATTATTTAGCCAATCCATTAAAGGTAAATCATTTGCTAGCCCACGGAATAATGACATGCCAGCATGAGTATGTGAATTAATTAATCCAGGTATAATAGCGTGATTTTTTAAATCTAATTCTTCTTTTGCCGTATATTTTTTTCTAGCGTCATTAGATTTTAGTATTTCCTTTATCTTATCGTCCTTAATTGCTATCGCATAGTTTTCGTAAACAGTTCCTTCTGGCTCTAAAGGTATAATCCATCTAGCATGTATTAATGTATCTATGTTCATCTTTGACAAGTATTCCCATTTATTCTTAAATACTATAATAATTCATTAGTGATGATGAAGGCCATTGAAAAACAAAAAATCTAACCAGCAAATTGAATCATTTTCTGCCGTCAAGTGGGATGCAGGAAATTTAATTCTATTGGATCAAAGAAGATTACCAAATGATGTAGTTTACCTCCGATATGACTCTATTTTTGATATCGCTGCCGCAATAAAAGAAATGGTAGTTCGAGGAGCTCCTGCAATCGGTATAACGGCTGCATATGCAGTCGTTTTAGCAGCAATTTCGGCATACAAGGATTCCCCTAATTCTTGGCGTCAAAATATTGAGAAAGGTTTACAAGAGCTTGCTGCTGCGAGACCAACTGCCGTTAATTTAAATTGGGCCATCAAGAAAATGCGAAATGAATTTCATTCTATAGATGGTGATCCGCAAGAAATTTTACTAAAGCTCGCGATTAAGATACATAACGACGATATTACAGCAAATCATGAAATGGGGCGTCTGGGTGCTGAATTAATTAATCCAAATAGTAAAGTTATCACTCATTGCAATGCAGGCGCACTTGCAACTGGTGGATATGGTACAGCTTTGGGAGTAATAAGAGCGGCATATAAAAAAGGTTTACTCAATAAGGTTTATGCTTCTGAAACACGTCCTTGGTTTCAGGGTGCTAGATTAACAAGTTGGGAGTTAGAGCAAGATGGCATACCTGTAAGTTTATTAATCGACTCGGCTGTATCAGATTTGATGAGATCGGAAAATATATCATGGTTAATTGTTGGCTCCGATCGTATTACAGCAAATGGCGACGTTGCAAATAAAATCGGAACATACTCACATGCATTATCAGCTAATTATCATAATATCAAAGTGATGGTGGTCGCCCCGGCGTCGACTATCGATATGACAATAAAGTCAGGAAAAAAAATACCAATTGAGAATCGTCCCTCGAATGAGATTATGACTTTTGAAACATCTAAAACTGTCGCAAATCAAATTGAAATACTAAATCCCGCTTTTGATATTACCCCGTCATCATTAGTTGATTACATCGTCACAGAAAAAGGAATTATTCATAAACCAAATGCAGAAAAAATGCACGCAATTTTCGGTTAAAGTTATATAAAAATCAGTCGTTTGAAAGTAGAAATTTAGTAGGGGAAAACTCCATATTGTGTTAAAATTTTCTCTTTAAAATTACTAAAAAATAAAGGATTTATTTACCTCATATTTGGATATTTATGTCTCAACCTGATCTCGCAAAAACATCCTCACCAGTCATCATAGAAGAAGAAATGCGAAAGTCCTACATGGAATACGCAATGAGCGTTATTGTAGGTCGTGCTCTACCTGATGTACGTGATGGTCTTAAACCAGTTCATCGTAGAGTGCTATTTGCTATGAAAGAGATGGGCAATGATTGGAATAAAGCCTATAAAAAATCAGCACGAGTTGTTGGTGACGTCATTGGAAAATATCACCCTCATGGCGATACTGCTGTATATGATACTATTGTGAGAATGGCGCAACCATTTTCTCTGCGTTATATGCTTGTTGATGGACAAGGTAATTTTGGTTCTATAGATGGTGATGCACCAGCTGCAATGAGATATACCGAAGTTAGAATGTCGCGTGTCGCACATGAAATTCTAGAAGATATAGATAAAGACACGGTAGAATTTTCTCCAAATTACGATGGCTCAGAACACGAACCTGTAGTACTACCAACACGAATACCCAATTTACTTATCAATGGTTCAAGTGGTATCGCTGTTGGTATGGCAACAAATATTCCCCCACACAACTTAACGGAAGTTATTAATGGGTGTCTCGCATTAATCAAATCACCAGAAATCAGTATAAAAGATTTAATGCAATATATTCCAGGTCCTGATTTTCCAACTGCAGGAATAATTAATGGCTCATCAGGAATCAAGGATGCTTATGAAACTGGGCGCGGTAGAATCGAAGTTCGTGCCAAAAGTAAAATTGAAGAAAGCGACTCTGGAGATAAAATTATTATAAGCGAACTTCCTTATCAAGTTAATAAAGCACGCTTATTAGAAAAAATAGCCGAATTAGTTAAAGAAAAGAAAGTAAGTGGTATACGCGAGCTTCGCGATGAATCAGATAGAGATGGGATGCGAGTTGTAGTTGAACTGCGCCGAGGGGAGGTAGCAAAAGTAATTTTAAACAATTTGTATAAAATGACTCAAATGCAATCAGCTTTTAGTGTTAACACTGTCGCATTAGTTGATAGTAAGCCTCAGGCAAATTTAAATTTGAAACAACTTCTCGAGCATTTTATTAAACATCGCAGAGAAATTGTTACTAAAAGAACTATCTTTGAATTACGTAAGGCAAGAACACGCGCACATATATTAGAAGGACTAGCAGTCGCGCTAGCAAATATTGATCCTGTTATTAAGTTGATAAAAAAATCCATTAATCCAGCAGAGGCAAAAGCAGAACTCCTTAAAGTGGTTTGGAAATCAGATATTGTTGTTGAGATGACAGAAGATGCAGGTTCAGAAATATCTAGACCTGATAATCTAAGAGATGAATTTGGTATTCATAAAGATGGCTATCATTTATCTCCTGAACAGGCACAAGCAATTTTAGAGTTACGTTTACAAAAATTAACAGGTCTTGAAAAAGATAAAATACTTAAAGAATATAAAGAATTATTAGAAAGAATTATTGATCTGCTCGATATTTTGTCTAGACCAGAGAGATTAATGAAAGTTATTCATGATGAATTAAAAGATGTACAAGAGCGCTATGGAGATGAACGTAGAACAAAGATTGAAAGCAATCAAAAAGATTTAAGTATGGAGGATTTGATAACAGAAGAGGATGTTGTTGTAACATTGTCTCATGCGGGTTACGTAAAATCACAGCAAACTAGTGTTTATAAGTCACAACGTCGAGGCGGAAGAGGGAAGACCGCAACTTCAGTTAAGGATGAGGATTTCATAGATAAGTTATTTATTGCGAGCACACACGACACACTGCTATGTTTTTCAAGTAGAGGTAAACTTTACTGGCTAAAAGTATATGAATTACCGCAAGCAAGTCGCACCGCACGCGGTAAACCAATTATTAATTTATTACCTTTAGAAGAAGGCGAACAAATTAATGCAGTATTAGCAATAAGAGATTATGTTGAAGACAAATTTGTATTTATGGCAACTGCAGATGGAACTGTTAAAAAAACGTCACTGATTGAATTTTCACGACCAAGACCTAGCGGTATAAGAGCAATTGAATTAGTCGATGGGAATAAACTTATTGGCGTTGAGCTTACCGATGGTAAGCACGACATTATGTTATTTAGCGATGCTGGAAAAGTTGTTAGATTTCCTGAGTCCCATGTACGCTCTATGGGGAGAACCGCTAAGGGTGTGCGTGGTATTCGTTTGAATAAGTCTCAGAAAGCTATTTCATTAATCATTATAGAGGGAAAACAATTTTCTATATTAACCGCTACCAAGAATGGCTATGGTAAACGGACGAAAATTGTAGATTTCCCACAAAAATCAAGGGGTGGCGTTGGAGTGATATCTATACAAGTTACAAAAAGAAATGGCCCTGTTGTTAGTGCAGTTGCAGTCGAAAATGATGATGAAATAATGCTTATAAGCGATCAAGGCACGTTAATTAGAACACCAGTAAAAGATATTTCAATATTTGGCCGTAATACCCAGGGCGTTAGATTGGTAAATCTAAGTGAACTGGAACAATTAGTTGGTATCGAACGTATTATCGAATATGGTGACAGTTGAGGCTTACTATGAGTAAAGCAAAAAAACTCGAAGAATTACGAGAGAAAATTGACTCTTTAGATAAAGATATACTAGAGATTATAAGTGAGCGTGGACAAATAGCTCAAGAAATTGCGAAGGTTAAAACTGATTCTTCAGAGCCTCATAATTTTTATCGTCCTGAACGTGAAGCGCAGATCTTACGAAAAATAATTGAAAATAATAAGGGCCCGCTTTCAGAAGAGGAGATGGTTAGGTTGTTTAGAGAAATTATGTCGGCATGTTTAGCTTTAGAGCAAGTTTTGGATATTGCTTATTTGGGTCCAGAGGGAACATTTACACAAACCGCAGCATTAAAGCATTTTGGCAGTTCGGTTAACACTTCAGCGTTTGGCACTATCGATCAGGTGTTTAGAGAGGTTGAATCAAATGCCTCGCATTATGGCGTAGTTCCAATTGAAAACTCGATTGAAGGTATTGTTAATCACACACTTGATATGCTGAACCACTCTAGCTTAATGGTTTGCGGTGAGGTGGAATTAAGAATTCATCACCATTTATTAAGCAAGAATGAAACTATCGATGAAATAAAGAAAGTTTATTCTCATCAACAATCTTTAGCACAATGTCGTGGTTGGTTGGACACTTACTTACCCAAGGCTGAGCGTATATCCGTTACTAGTAATGGAGAAGCTGCAAATATTAGCAGTACTAAAAGTAATGTAGCTGCTATTGCGAGTGATTCGGCAGGCAAGTTGTACGAATTAAAAAAGCTCGCGACTAACATAGAAGACGAATCTGATAATACAACACGTTTCTTAGTGATTGGTAAAGCACCATGCCCAAAATCTGGGAATGATAAAACTTCTTTAATTTTTTCTGCCGCTAATAGACCTGGCGCATTACACAAAATGCTTGGGTGCTTTGCTAAAAATAGCGTAAGTATGACACGCATTGAATCTAGGCCATCTAGACGCGAAATGTGGGATTATGTTTTTTTTGTTGATATCGAGGGGCATGCTGATGATGATTCAGTTAAGAAGGCGCTTAGCGAACTAGAAGAGCACGCAGCAATGGTTAGATTATTGGGCTCATATCCAAGAGCTGTGTTATAGGGTTTATCATGTCCTGTGATTTGTTTTCGTTAGCTACATCTGGTGTTTCGGGGCTTACCCCATATCGTCCTGGAAAATCAATTGAGCAATTACAAAGAGAGATGAATTTAGATGAAGTCGTAAAGCTTGCATCTAATGAAAATCCACTAGGACCTAGTCAGATTGTTCTAGATGCAATTAGCGCAACAAAAGATTTGTCTCGTTATCCAGATGGAGACGGTTTTAACCTAAAGAAAAGATTAGCTAAAAAACATAATCTTAAAGTTGAAAATATTACATTAGGCAATGGCTCCAATGATATTCTAGAGATGGTAACACGTGCTTTTGTTACAACTAATCACGAAGTAATTTATTCCCAACATTCTTTTGCAGTATATCCACTAGTCACACAAGCTGTGGGTGCTAAGCATGGGGTAATTCCAGCAAATGGTTGGGGGCATGATTTAGATGCAATGCTAAGTTCTGTTAATAATAAAACAAGACTCATATTTATTGCGAACCCAAACAATCCAACTGGCACTTGGGTTGATAGTAATAATCTTAGAAATTTACTTGAAAAAATTCCGGATAATATAATTGTTTTAGTTGATGAAGCATATTTTGAGTATGCTAAAACTGAAGAGAAGTATCCAGATTGTAGTCAATGGGTAAATGATTTTGATAATTTGATCGTTACTCGAACCTTTTCAAAAGCATATGGTTTGGCAGCACTAAGAATTGGATATTCATTATCTCATCCGGATATAGCGAATCTTTTAAATAGAGTAAGACAGCCATTCAATAATAATTCACTTGCCTTAATTGCTGCTGAAGTTGCATTACAAGATACGCAATATATAAGAAAAAGTATTGAATTAAACAGCGATGAAATGAATAAATTAATCCAAGCTTTTGACAATATGGGGTTGGAATACATTCCCTCAAAAGCTAATTTTATATGTGTAGATTTTAAACAACCATCATTAGAAATTTATCAAAATTTGCTTAAAGCTGGTGTTATTGTTAGGCCTATTAGTGATTATGGTATGCCAAATCATTTACGGATTAGTATTGGATTGGAGCACGAAAATGAAAAGTTTATTAACGAATTAGATAAAATAATAGCGAAGTAGAAAGTAATGCTTATTAGACATTTATCAATAATTGGAGTGGGCCTTATTGGCGGTTCGCTTGCACGTGCGTTAAAAAAAGCGAAGCTTGTTGAGCATGTAACTGGCTGTAATCGTTCTGAGGATACAATGAAAAGAGCCCTTAAATTGGGCGTTATTGATGATTATTCAAAAAATATTTCACAAGCAGTAAAAGGCGCTGATGTTGTTGTTATCGGGACGCCTCTGTCTGTATCCGAAAAAATATTGCCGAATATTGCAGACAGCGTATCAACTAAGACCATTATAACTGATGTAGGTAGTGTTAAAGGAGGTATCGTTAATGCCGCTAGAGAGTCTCTAGCCAATAAATTTTGTAATTTCGTACCTGGACATCCAATAGCCGGAACTGAAAAAAATGGAGTAGAATATTCATTCGAAGATTTATTTGTTAACCATCGTGTCATTCTCACGCCTTTAAAAGAGACATCGCCAGATGCATATAAACTTATTTCCGAAATGTGGGAATCAGTAGGCGCAGAGGTTATTGACTTAGATGTTCAGTATCACGATGAAGTGCTAGCTGCAACAAGTCATTTGCCACATATGCTCGCTTATGCTTTAGTCGATTGCTTAGCTGGAATGCAAGAGAGAGATGAAATTTTTAAATATGCGGCTGGTGGTTTTGCTGATTTTACTCGAATTGCATCCAGTAATCCTGAAATGTGGCATGATATTTGTTTTTCAAATCGTGATGCATTAGTTCAAACATTAAATATATTTTCAGAACATATTGATCAATTAAAGGTAGCGATTAATAAATCTAATAGTAATGAGCTTTTAAAAATATTTAGACGCGCAAAAGAAGCAAGAGATAAATTTAATAAAGAAGAAAATGATAAAATATAATCTCCCGATAAATTTAATATAATGTTAAAAGATAGTGTTAATTTTCGTGTTCATCCATCTCCTTCAATATCAGGGAAAGCAGTAATTCCTGGCGATAAATCAATATCACATCGAGCTATAATTTTGTCAGCTATCGCAGATGGCGATTCAAAAATTAATAATTTTTTACAAGGCGATGACACATTAGCAACAATTGATGTATTTAAAAAAATGGGAGTTGATATTAAAAATAATGAAAATTTTATTAAAGTCAAAGGAGTTGGACTTCACGGATTATATGCCGATGATCCAATATTTGATTTTGGTAATTCTGGTACATCTGTCAGATTACTTGCTGGTTTACTGTCCGCTCAGGATTTTGATTCTCACTTAATCGGCGACGAATCTTTGATGAAGAGGCCAATGCTTCGAGTGATAAAGCCATTACAGGAAATGAATGCAAAAATTACTTGTACAAATTCAGGAACGTTACCAATTAATATTATAGGTAATCAAAAAATAAAAAGTATTAAATATAAATTACCAATTGCTAGTGCTCAATTAAAATCATGTTTATTGTTAGCCGGACTCTATGCAAATGGTACGACTGAAATTTATGAAAAAATAGAAACTCGTGATCATACAGAACGAATGCTGACAAATTTTTTACATCCTGTTATAAAAAAAGATAATCAAATTTATATTAAACAAGCAAACAGACTTATTGGTTGTGAGATTGATGTTCCAGGGGACTTTTCTTCTGCTGCTTATTTTATTGTAGGTGCAGTTATAACTCCAAACTCAAATATTGTTTTAGAAAATATTGGAGTGAATCCCACACGTAGCGCAATGTTAAAAATTCTAAAATTAATGGGTGCCAATATAGAGATAAAAGATGAAAGATTGATTTCTGGTGAACCGGTTGCCACAATTTATGCTAAAACTAGTAAATTAGTAGGTATTGATATACCTGAAGATTTAGTTCCTGCAGCGATAGATGAATTTCCAATAATTTTGATTGCTGCAGCCTGTGCAAAAGGAAAAACAAAATTATCAGGTGCATTTGAATTACGCATAAAAGAAAGCGATCGAATACAATCTATGGCAGATGGTTTTTCTGGTTTAGGAATCAAAACAGAATTATTAGACGATGGCATGATAGTTGAAGGTGGGCAGTTTAGTGGGGGGATAGTCGATAGTAGTAATGATCACCGCATTGCGATGGCTTTTTCCATAGCTGGTATTGTTGCTAGAGAACCAATAACTATTAATAATTGCAAGAATGTTTCAACATCGTTTCCTAATTTTGTTATGACCGCAAAAGAAGTAGGTATCAATATAGATTATGTCTGATGTTAATATCATAACTATAGATGGACCAAGTGGAACTGGAAAAGGAACGGTATGTATTTATTTAACTAAATTACTAAATTGGCATTTTCTTGATAGCGGTGCTCTTTATCGTGTTTTGGCTTATGCTGCAGAAACTCTTGGTGTAAATTATGAAAATGAGGTTGAATTAGTAAAATTAGTCAAGAGATTGAATATAGAATTTAAATTATTAAACCCAGAGAGCGTGGTCGATGTATTTCTCGATGGGAAAAATGTTACAAACAAAATTCGCACAGAGACTTGTGGAAAAGCAGCATCGCTTATAGCTCCTAAAGCATCTATACGCAAAGCTTTGCTCGTTTTACAAAGAGGATTTCTAAAGAAGCCAGGTTTGATTGCTGATGGTCGAGATATGGGTACTGTTGTATTTCCAGGCGCACAACTAAAGATATACTTAACTGCGAGTATTGAAGTTAGGGCCAAAAGACGGTTCAAACAGTTGAAGGATGCAGGTTTTAGTGTTAATCTCCGCCGCCTTCACGCAGAAATTGCTGAGAGGGATGAGAGAGACAGCACAAGAAATATTTCACCTCTAAAGCCAGCAAAAGATGCATTTATTATTGATACTAGTTTGTTAGATATTAAAGCTGTTGAAGAGGAGATTAAGAAATTAGTTTTTAGTAGGTTTACTAATTTACAAAATAAAGGTGGTTGACTATGCAGTTAAATAGTCAGCTTAAGATTAACTAAAATAAATAGTCATGCTGATAAATCAAGCAGACTTCAGGATTATCCATTCATGAGTGAAAGTTTCGCCGAACTATTTGAACAAAGTCAGATTGAAAATAAAATGCGTCCCGGAAGTATTATTAGCGCAAAAGTATTAGATATAAAATCAGATACAGTAATTGTTAATGCTGGTCTCAAATCCGAAGGAATAATTCCAATCGATCAATTTTATGATGAGAGTGGTGAGCTTGAAATTACTATTGGAGATGATATCGATGTTTCACTCGATTCTATTGAGGATGGTTACGGAGTAACCCGTTTATCACGCGAAAAAGCAAAAAGAAAAATAGCATGGGAAGAATTAGAAAAAGCGCACGAAGAAAATAAAACAGTCACTGGAATTATAACTGACAGAGTAAAAGGCGGCTTTACTGTAGAAGTAGGAAAAGTACGTGCATTTTTACCAGGATCTTTAGTTGATGTTAGGCCCGTGCGCGACACAACATTTTTAGAGGGTAAGCCAATTGATTTTAAAGTTATAAAAGTTGATCAACGCAGAAATAATATTGTTGTGTCAAGACGTGCTGTCGTCGAAACAGAGACAAACATAGATATAGATGAAGTTATTGAAACTTTAAAAGAAGGTGCATTAGTAAAAGGTATAGTTAAGAATTTAACTGATTATGGTGCATTTATTGATCTCGGAGGAATAGATGGTCTTCTTCATATCACAGATATGGCATGGAAGCGTGTTAAGAATCCTAGCGAAATAGTCGGTATTGGGGATGAAATTGAAGTTAAAGTTCTCAAGTTTGATTCAGAAAAGAAAAGAGTTTCACTCGGGTTAAAACAAATGGGCGATGACCCATGGTTGAATTTGACAAAACGTTATCCAGAGGGTGAAAATTTAAGTGGTAAAGTAACAAGTCTTGCTGACTATGGGTGTTTTGTTGAACTTGAGGAAGGTGTCGAAGGATTAGTTCATGTATCAGAGATGGATTGGACTAATAAAAATGTTCACCCATCAAAACTTGTTCATATAGGACAAGAAGTTAATGTAAAAATATTAGATATAGATCAAGAACGACGTCGTATCTCTTTAGGTATAAAACAATGCGAGGAAAATCCGTGGGAGAAATTCGCATCTAATCACAATAAAGGGGATCATGTTACAGGAACGATTAAGTCTATAACTGATTTCGGTATTTTTATTGGTCTTGATGGTGGAATAGATGGGTTAGTTCATATGTCAGATGTCTCATGGAATGATGATATGGAAGCTTCAGCACGTAATTTCAGTAAGGGAGATGAAATTAAAACGGTAGTTTTAGGCGTTGATTCAGATAGAGAGAGAATCTCGCTCGGTATTAAACAATTAGAGGATGACCCGTTTTCAAGTTTTGTGACTGCTAATCAAAAGGGATCACTCGTAAATGGCATAGTAAAAAAAGTTGATCAGGAATTAGTAGTTATTAGTTTAACAGATGAAGTTGAAGGCACTTTAAAAGCGAGTGAAATTTCAATAGAAAATGAAGTATCGGATGCAAGAACTGTTCTCAAGGATGGAGATGAAATCGCAGTGAAGATTATTCATATCGATCGTAGAAAACGTTTGATTAATTTGTCAATTAAGGAAAAAGAGTCGGATGATGAGCAATCAACGGTAGATGAATATGCACCAAAAACAAAGGAAAGCTCCAAGCTAGGCGATATTTTAAAGGAACAGTTAGAAAAATAGAAAAAATATAAAATAACGGATTGCCTATCATTTTTTGAATTGTTATCATCAGTCAGTAAATTGTTTTAATAACAATAGTTTGCAGACGAAATAAAAATATTAAAACGGGATTAAGATATGACAAAGTCGGAACTAATTGAGGTCCTGTCGCGAAAGCAATCGCAATTAGCATATAAGGACATTGAATTAGCAGTCAAAACGATACTTGAGTATATGTCATCCTCACTTTCGAATGGTGAGCGTATTGAGATTCGAGGATTTGGTAGCTTCTCTCTTCATTATCGTCCAGCTAGATCGGGTCGAAATCCAAAATCAGGTGAACCAGTCTCACTCCCAGCCAAATATGTGCCGCATTTCAAGCCAGGAAAAGAACTACGCGAAAGAGTAAATAATAGGTTTAATCCAATTACAAATTAACAGGTATTCTAGATTTACAGTTTTTTATAGAAGATCTAACCAAATATTAGTACTTGTTACTTGCCAATATACTGTCTATCTTAGTCAATAAAATTCTCTTATTTATATTATATAAATCCAGGGAGAAATAATTATGACTTTTATACTCAAATTATTATTTTTCAGCATAGTTTTTATATTTGGTCTAGCTTTTCACCTAAAAAATCATCAATTGGTTCTATTGAATTATTATATAAGTGAAATTCAATTACCCTTATCTTTATTGGTTGTAATTTCCTTATGCATTGGTATTGCTCTTTGTATTTTAGTGACTTTTCCTATAATTATTAGACTAAAGAAAAATAATAACAAACTTATTAAAAAGTTTGAGAGAAATGAAAAATATTGAATGATTCAGATGAATTAAAAATATAAGATTAAAAAAATGCAAGACGAATTAATGTTTCTTTGGTTGCTACTTCCTGTTGCATTTCTAATTGGATGGTATATTGGAAATAGCTCTAAAATAAAAAGTAAGGTATCTAAAAATATCTCTCTTGAGTATTTTAAGGGGCTTAATTTTGTTCTAAATGAACAGCCAGATAAAGCGATTGAAGTATTCATAAAAATGGTTGAAGTTGATAATGATACTGTCGACACACATTTGGCTTTAGGTAATTTATTTCGGCGACGTGGAGAGGTTGATAGGGCAATACGAATTCATCAAAATTTAATTGCTAGAACTACACTAAGTGAAACCGAAAGAGCTCATGCCTTACTTGAGTTAGGAATGGATTATATGCGCTCTGGTTTATTAGATAGAGCGGAAAAACTATTTTTAGAGTTATTAGATATTGGTTTTTATCTGAAGGAAGCTCATTTTAATTTACTAGAAATATATCAACAAGAAAAGGATTGGGAAAATGCAATCGTAATTGCTAAAAAATATGAGACTATTTCTAAGGTAAGTTTAAGTTTGACAATTGCCCAATTTTTCTGCGAACTTGCTGACGATGAGTTGAGGAAGGGGCAAGTAAAAAAGGCGAAGGAAAAAATTCAAAATGCAATAGATTCAAACTCAAAATGTGCTAGAGCTAGTATATTGCAGGCTAAAATATATCAACTTTCAGGCGAAACAAAACTCGCAATCAAATGCTATAAAAGACTTGAATCACAAGACAGTGACTACATAACAGAGATCATTTCTCCGTTGTTTGATTGTTATATGATTCTTGGAGATATCAATTCATTTATTGATTATTTGAAGAAGTTATCTAATTCCCATAAAAATACAAATATAATAATAGCTCTTGCTGAGCTTATTGCCGAGTAT
>MDSY01104139.1_pt1 | contig 15530 bp, 17 predicted proteins | sample 811131 | NCBI WGS metagenome assembly MDSY01 (sample SAMN05326643, study PRJNA326480) | marine metagenome | isolation source: seawater | place: Atlantic Ocean: South West | collected 2010 | reverse complement strand
ACTATTTTTCTTACTATTTTTCTTACTATTTTTCTTACTATTTTTCTTACTATTTTTCTTACTATTTTTCTTACTATTTTTTGATAAATTATATTTTTTAATAAACATCTATAATACAATAATATAATATAATTAAAATAAATAATAATTTATATTAATTATAAAAAAAAATTTTATATCATTAAGATACCATTAATATTTATTTTAATTTTTTATCTTTTTCTTTTTTTGCTTTTTTACTTTTTTTCGCCTTTATTTTTTTATTACGCCTACTTGGATAACCTCCCCCGCCAGTTTGAGTTTTAGATGATAGAGGGAAAACCGCTAAATTAGGAGACATCCAATTATTATTTGGTGGGTCCATTACAACTCCGTGACTATTTGGAATAATTCTACCATATGCCGAAGTACAATTTTCTAATTCGGGGGAACCTGCCTCAAAATATCTTCCACCCGTATTATTTCCATTAAAATATTCCATCGGAAGGCTAACCGCACCTCCACTTTGTTTCATAGGTCCACGAATTTTTAAATCTGGTGCCGAAAATAAATTTCCTTTTTTAGTAACACCATGGGAATGAGCGTTTTGGTCTGATGGATTTAAAGGATTTTCATAATAATGTTTATTAAAATTTTTAGTAAAATATCTCATTGGAAGAACTATTTTTCCACCTCTTTGTTTATTTTTCTTACTACTTCTATTATTTCTTCTCTTTCGGTTTTGTCTTTTTACGGTGCGTCGATTAATTCTGGATTTTCTCATATATAATATTCAAATAAAAAAATTCTGGATTAATTTAAAATATTATAATTTATAAAACATCTGGTTCTAAATTATCAATATCAATATCTAACATTAAATTATCATTACAATAATCATTTTCCTTTTTCTTGGGTGGTGATTTTATATTTTTAGTCTTCACATCAAGCAATTTCATTTCATCTAAATATATTAAACTATCGCCGGTTCCGGCTGGGATAACTTGCCCCATCATTATATTCGCAGATACCCCCTCCAGTTTATCCATTTCCCCAAAAATAGATGCCTTAAAAATTTGTTCTGTAGTTTCCTCAAAAGAACATTTTGCAAGAGGCCCTATATTTCGGTCTCTATTAATTCCAAATCGATCAATTGACATTAAGATACCTTTATTTGTAATTGTATCACATAATAAAGATAAATGGCGGTAATTAACATAGTTTCCAGAGAAATCAATAACATCATTAATTTCTTTTAATAGTAACTGTTTTGCGGCATCAATACCCAGTAGCTGATATACTTCAATCACATCATTGGAGTAAGTTCTTGTAGTATCTACAGATGGATGACTTAAAACTTCAATTAAATTTGTACCGTCGGTATCAAGTATCCATTTTTCTTTCATCTTATATGAACCATCTTCTTTTACTGTATTATTTTTATCACTTCTTAAACTTACACCTTTAATTTTATTTATTCCTTTAATTACTACATTTTCCAACATATTTTTTTCAAAATTTTTAAGAAATATAATATCTCTATTATCATTTTTAAGTCCATCTATATTTATTCTCATTCTAAAAATCATTTTTGAGGAATTATCATCTGTATAGAAACTTGATACTTCATCTCTATAAATACTAAATATTGCAATATGAACGTCATCCATAGTAATATTTTTTTCCATTAACATTCTTTTATCAAATTCAAATCTTAAAACCCATTTAGATTTTATGGAGTCGTCAATAGGATCTATATCATTAAAAATATTATAAATATCCATAAAGTCATTATCCTCGTTTATAGTTGTGTTTGTATCATCTGGGTCGAAATAAATAGATGATGCCCTAATAATATCTTTCAGTAAAGTATATTCTAAATTATTGGCTACATTTTGTGCTCTATTTATATCACTTGAAAAATCATCCTTTAAATAAACTGTAATGGAAGGACTTTTTATATTTTTGGAAATATGGAGAAGTTCCTTTAACCTCGGAACCCCCCGTGTTACATTGGATTTAGATCCTACACCTGCAAAATGGAATGTATTTAAAGTCATCTGGGTTGCTGGCTCTCCTATTGATTGGGCTGCAATGGCACCAACCATTTCTCCCTGTGAAATAAATGAGTTATTATATTTTACTTTAATCATATTTAATAGATGGTCGAATGATATTTTATTCATTCTCTTATTTTTTAATAATATTTTTGGAGATAGATAAGACCTTATTAATGATTTAAAAATTATACTAATATCTTCCATCATTTCCACTTTAAGATATTCTTCTAATTCTTTGATTTGTTCAATAATATATAATGGATTTAAATCTGATATATCATTATTTTCTATATTAAATAAACTAACCACGTGATTTACTAACCTATTTAAATTTATGGGATAATTAACTCTGTTTGTCATGGTATTTTTAAATATATCTCCTCTTAATAATTCATAAAGTTCTTCTAATTCTTTATAAAAGTCATCAAGATGTTCCTTGTATAATTTTTCTTTTTCTAGTTCTTCTATAACAAAATCCTCTAAATATGTTTCAAAGGATTCATTTAAATCAAATCTATGTTTTTCTTGAAGAATATTAATATCTAAATCTAATAAATCTAAATATTGATTTTCAATTTTTGTATAATTATATCCGTCATCACCATATAAAAATTGGATTACTTTACCACCAGAATTTTTTACGGATAAATCATGACTAACTTTTAAATCTTCCATTGCCTTAATAAGTTTCCTTTGGATGTATCCCGTTTCGGAAGTTTTTACAGCTGTATCAATTAGACCCTCTCTACCACCCATAGCATGAAAGAAGAACTCTTGAGGAGTTAAACCTCTAATAAATGAATTACTTACAAATCCCTTTGATTCAGGACTGTCGTCATATTTATTATAATGGGGCAATGTTCTATCTGTAAATCCATTAGGTATACGTTTTCCATCAACATTTTGTTGTCCCAAACATGAAATCATCTGTGAAATATTAATATTTGAACCCTTTGAACCAGATTTAACCATATTTGTCATTCTATTATTTATATCTAAGCTTTTTAGACCAATTTTTCCTGCCTCGTTACTTGTTTTATTTAAAATATTATTAATTTTATCTTCAAACTCTACACAATTATCTCTACCACTTTCATTATTAAAAATATTTAAATGAATATGAGATATAACTTCAGAAACCTTCTTTTTATTATTTACTATAGTATGTTCCATTTGTTTTTTTGTAGTTTCATCCGCAATTAAATCGCTAATTCCAACACTAAATCCAGACTTTAGAAGATATTTAGTAATAATATCCTGAATATTATCTAAGAATCTTTGACACGCTTTTTCGCCAAAATCATTAAAAATCATATGGACTAATCCATTTGTACCAGATGATATTATTTTCTTATCGAATCTCCCTTGTTCTATAATTCCATCTTTTATTTTTACATAATTTAACTTATCATCAATATTATCGTCATATGAGCCATTTCCCATTTTCATACTTATAGATGGTAAGATTAAAGAAATTAATTGTCTTCCACTCCATCTTTTTAATTTATCTTTATTAATTTCAGGAGGAGGAAGATTACCGTCAAATGATTCAATCTTAATTAACATTTCCATCATTTCAATTTCATTAAATAAAACATTATCATTTGTAATCCTATATATTCCGAGTAATGTATCTTGGACGGGAGAAATTACGGGGGAATTCATTCGGGGGGATATAATCTGTGAAGGAACTCTTGCTAATTGTCTTAGTTCATTAGAAGTTTGTAAAGATTGTGGTACATGTAGATTCATTTCATCTCCATCAAAATCCGCATTATATGGTTTAGTTACACTAACATTTAATCTAAATGTTGAGTGTTTCATTACTTTAACTCTATGAGACATCATACTCATCTTATGCAGTGATGGTTGTCTGTTAAAAAGAATGTTATCATCATCCATTAGATGTCTATGAACTATATCTCCATATTTTAATTCTATAGAATTACCATCTATATATCTTAAAGACGTAGTGTTTCCAGTGGCTATTTGTTTTATTAATTTTGCTCCAGGATGAACGTCCACTCCATTTCTCACACATTGTGTTAATTTATGTATATTAAATCTATTTACTACTTCAGGATAAGTAAGGTTCATTGCTATTTTAAAAGGAACACCTAACTCATCAATTTTTATATTCGGGTCTGGAGTGATAACGGTTCTTGCACTAAAATCAACACGTTTTCCCATAAGATTACCTCTTATTCTACCTTCTTTTCCTTTTAATCTTTCTGTTATTGTTTTTAATGGTCTTCCGGACCGATGACTTGCCGCATTTATCCCGGGAATTTGATTATCAACTAATGTTGCAATATGGTATTGTAATAAATCAATAAATCCCTCAATCGTCTCTTCCGGCGTTTCATTTCTTTCCAATTTTTTAGCTAACGAATTATTAGTTTTAACAATATCAACTAATTTATGGGTTATATCATCCTCACTTCTCATTCCATTAAATTGCTTAATAGATGGTCTAACAGATGGTGGTGGAACTGGTAAAACCGTACATATAAGCCATTCCGGTCTACACCATTCTTTTGTAAATCCCATAATATATGCATCTTCATCTGTAATTTTTCTAAAAATTCTATGTATTCTTTCAGCACTAAAATACTCTCTCTTTTCTAATTCTTTCCATTCCCCATAAATTTTTGCTAATCCTTCTTTTACAAATTTATTAGGTAGAGTAAATCCACAGTAAGGACATTCTTTTACTTTAGATGTAATATCATAAAAAATACTATATCTTTTTTTATTATCTTGTATCTTAATATATTCTTGATATAATTCATTGTCTTTATCTAATAAAATAGAAGAACACCTTATACAGTAGCACCTTATTATTTTTAATAAAACATCCAGAAATTGATAATGAAATACTGGTTTTACAATTTCTATATGTCCGAAATAACCAGGACAAAACCTATTATCTAATTCATCTGTCGGACATATTTTCCCATTGTCAATAACTCCCATACGCGAGTCAAATAAACCATTTATAATAGGGTCTCCATTATTATCGTATAATTGTGCCTGGGTCACTTTTACGACTGATTTTTTTTTATTTCTTCTGGACTACTTACACTAAATTGTAGTCCAATAATTTTAGAAATATCCGAATTATAATCCAATTCTCTAAAGACTGTCATTATATAATATATAACTTTTTTTTTAAATTAAATATTTTTCAATTTTATTTAAGTATTTATCTTTATTTATAAATATTATATTATTTTAAATCATAAAATGAATAATGACAATAAATATGATAATAACGACGATGGTAAAGAATCACCAAATAATGATAATAATGATAATATAGATAATAAAAGTAAACTCTATAAAATGAAATTAAGAAATAAAAGGAAAAATATAGATAAAATAACAGATAAAAAAAAACAAAAAATAATTAATTCATCTAATGAATTATTAGATTTATCCGATATGGATAATAAAGATATGGATAATCAAGATATGGATAAAGATATTGATGAGCGCGGGAATGTTAAAGATTTAATTGATTATAGTCAAGAAGACGCATTTAGTTGTAGTGAATATTATAAAGAATTATCAGAAGATGATTATAGTACAGAAGATGATTATAGTACAGAAGAAGAAAATTATGAACTAAATGAGGAAGATATAGATAATGAAGAATTATTAATAGGAAAACTTATTAGCAAATATATTAATAAAAAAATAGAAAATAAAGAAAATAAAGATAATAATGATAAGTATCATGATATTATTGATAAATATGATAAAAATATGAAAAAATATTTTTTAGAATTAGATAAAAAAAAGAAAGAAGAAATATTGGGTTTAGAAAATGAAATTAAAAATATTAATAATAATGTTACACCTTTAAGATTTCAATTATTAACTTCAAATATTGATATTAATACAAAAGCATTAGCATTAAAAAAAATAGAAAATTTAACTCATATGGACCCAAGTTCGGGAGATTATTATAAAACTAAAAATTGGATTGATGGATTATTAAAGATTCCTTTTGGAATTTATAAAGAATTACCAGTTTCTATCAAAAGAAATAATAAAAAAGAAATAACTGAATATCTTTTAAATGCGAATAGGACTTTAAATAATGCCGTATTCGGACATAAGAAAGCAAAATGTGAGATATTACAAATAATATCACAATGGATATCTAATCCCACATCAAAGGGAAATGTGTTTTCAATTGTGGGTCCTATGGGAAATGGAAAAACAACATTAGTAAAGCAAGGTATAGCCAAAATGATTAATAGACCATTTGAATTTATAAGTTTAGGAGGAGCAACAGATGCTTGTTATTTGGATGGTCATTCGTATACATACGAAGGTTCTATTCCTGGAAGAATTGTAGAAATATTAAAAAAATCAAAATGTATGAATCCTGTGATTTATTTTGATGAGTTAGATAAAGTAAGCGATACTTCCAAAGGAGAAGAAATTATTAATTTGCTTATACATTTAACCGATTTTACACAAAACGACCATTTTATTGATAAATATTATAATAGTATACCCTTAGATTTATCAAAAGCGTTATTTATTTTTTCTCTAAATAATTTAGAAAGAGTAAATCCAATTTTAAGAGATAGAATGTCTATAATACACACAAGTAAATTAAATGAAGAATCTAAACTTACTATTTCTAGGGATTATCTATTAAAAGATATATTAAAAGAAATGGGTATTGAAAATAACGAATTTATATTTAAAGATGATATTTTAAAATATATTATTAAAAATTATTCTATAGAAGAAGGTGTCCGAAATTTAAAAAGAGCATATCAAACAATTATAGGTAAATTAAATATAATCAGAATTTCTAATTATTCTGAAATTAAAAATTTAGATTTACCTTTTTTTATTGATAAATTTGAATTCCCAATTAATATAACCATAGATATAGTTACTAAATTATTGGATAAAGAAAAAAATTTAAATAACCCTCCTGATTTTATGTATACTTAAATTCCCGGATAATTAGATTTTGTCCGATTTTTCCCTCTACTATTAAAAAACTTTCGTTGTTGTTCGTTAGTACAAACACATCCATGGTCGCATGAATAAGTGGAGGGACAACAATCCGGATGACATTGATTATATGTAAACGCGAACATGGACTTTGACCCATCAATAGTTCCATCTACACTTGGTAATGTTTTACTATGGTCTGGGTCTGGAACATACCTACCCTGTAATCCAACCGGAGTGGTAAATTTAATTTTGTTTAAAAGTTTTGTATCACAAGGTTCTTTTCTCCATTTACATTTTGAGCCGGTTGTATCTCTTATATAATTCTTATGATATTTCCCATAATCATCAACATTTAATTTAAGATTATTATATGGACCCATTTTATTTTTATCTAAATTACTTTTAAACTCTTCTACATTTATATTCATTAAATTAGGTTTTCTTACAAATTCAATCATATAACAAAGAAATACAGTAATACAACATAAAATAAATATTAGTGTATTATTTTCATTCTTATTATTTACAAAAAAAGAAAACAATAATACTAAAATTAAAATATGAATTAATGTATTAAGAATAATATTAATCGACATTTTAATTTATACTTAGATATTTTTATATTTCAGTTTTATTAATTTTAAAGTATATATAAGATATAAATGTTTTATATAAAATTATTTATATGATTTAGAAATAATAATAAACAAAAATTGATTATATTATTTACTTTAAAATAATTTAATTAATATGTTTAAATCTAGACTAACAAATTCAGAAACTAATAATTTTTGTAAAATACATAATATACTTATTCCTAAAAGAACTAAAAGATTCGAAACATATGATATAGTATATTCTCAAAGTAAATCACCTAAAAAAATATATACAATTACCGAATCTATTCTAGATAAATCTATAAAAATTCTAAATCAAAATAATTTAACAAATTATGATAGTTCATTCTATTCAATAGAATTTCACCAAAGAAATTGTGGATTTGAAAAAAAACCATATCAATGGTCCAGATGGCACAGAGATGATTATAGTTCTGTCTATTTTAATGTTTATACTATTATATTCTATATACGCAAAGATAAAACCGTTAAAAATGGAAATTTAGATTATCAAATAGGAGAAACTAAATTTACACATATTATTAAGGAGGGAGATATACTTTGTTTTACAGGAAATATTCTACATAAACCGCAGTCCACAAGTGGTTTTGGGTGTAGAGATATCATAATATGTTTTATCAAAAGAATTGACTGAAATAATATCTAATGTACTATTTTTAATTTTAATAATATTTTGGTTTGTAAAATTTTATACAAAATAGTATTAAATATAATAAATAAAAGAAAATTGATTATTTTATTTACTTAAAATAAATTTATTATATACTAATAAATCTATGGAGGATTTTTGCTTACATTTATTAAATTCAGAATGGACCTTATGGTATCACAAAAGTAATAACTCTGATTGGAGTTTTGAGAGTTATATAAATATTTCTACTTTCAAATCTATCGAAGAATTTGGTATTCTTTATAATAATTTGAAATCCACCCACGTACAAAATTCGATGTTATTTCTTATGAGAGATGATATTAAACCTCTTTGGGAATCTCCTAAAAATAAAAATGGAGGATATATTTCATTTAAAATTTTTAAAAAAGATATTTATGAATCATGGAATGAATTGTCTTATCTATTAATAGGAGAAAATATTCTTAAAAATAAAGATGATTACAGATGCATAAATGGAATATCAATCAGTCCCAAAAAAACTTTTTCTATTATTAAAATTTGGATGGCCGATAATAATAATACTATTGAATCTAAATTTAATAAAATAAAAAATTTTAAATTTAAAGAGGCTATTTATAAAAAACATTCTTCTTAATTTAATTCATCTTCACAACTTGGTGCTAAACATAACTTAATTTCTCCTAATGACGCAACTGTATATTTTATAACTAAAGGATAATCATTTTTTAGAAACATTTGTATAGAATTACATAGGTTAGTACATTTTCCAAAGAGAACTAAATGTTTAAGGGCAAACTCCCCCTGTGTTATTTCATCACTTTTATTTTTTGAAAAGGTCATACCTTCGTGTGTTTCTCCTATAACTGTTTCTTGAGAACAGAAGTCACCTTTACAACTAAACATTAAATGTTCGTCTACACTTTTAATATCAATTAGGTCAGCATAATTATGCATATCTCTTATAATTTTTTGAAAATCTGTGGACGGCATTGTTATAACTGATTCAAATTCAACCGAGGGAATTGTTATTTTATCTACATTGAGATCCATCAGATTTAAATGAAAAGTAGAAGTAGTATTTTTTTCAGAATTTTCTATTTTGATTCCTAATACACTATCGTTACCCTCCGCTAAAAATAGTGTTAGAGTATCATTATTATTCATGGTTTTTATAATTCTAAATAAATTTATCATACTAATTCCCAGTGTCTTTTTTTTTTTTACATAAAAAATATTCAAATTTATTTGAATGTAGTTTTAAATGTACTAATACTGTTCTAGAAGAATCCATTGCTATCATTTTTATACCGGTTTCATCGCATTCAAAATTTGCATCTGTTAAAATTTCTTTTAATGCCTCCACCAGAATTCTAAAGGCAGATGCTTGGACGGTTTTTATTTCAATAATATTTTCAACCATTCTTAATAAATTTTGATTATACTCTTTTCTTTAAATAAAGAATCTATGAATATTATATAAATACTATAATTAATACACCCGCCAAAATTACAGACCCTAAGGAAATAGCAACACCTTCTAATGTTTCAAATTTAATTAAAACAAAAATTGAAAGAATTAATAAAATACAACAAGTAAAAATTAATATCATATTATTTTTTTCATCAACGGTTTCTTTTGTAAAAAATGTCATTTTAATATAATATTAGATAAAAATTAGATAATATTAATTCTTTCAATATCATATGCGATTCCTCCCATTTCTTCACATATTTTTCTTATATATGTTCCTGAACTAACTTTCATTTCATATTTTAATATATCATAAACATTATTCTCATTATTTAATTTTTTCTCCCATTGATGAAGTATTTCATAATATCTAAAATTTTTTTTACTTTTTTCACTTAGTTTTGATAATTTTAATTTTATATGTTGTAATAATAAATTAGATTTTATCTTAGTTGTTTCCAACAATTTAGAATTATAAATTTCAACTTCTTTTTCAGGTATTTCTATTTTATCTAATAATTTTTTTTTACTCCACCACCATAATGGTTTACCATTAACATTAATAGATGAGTATTTTGGATATTTTTGTTTAAATTTTCCTATATATTTTTTTTTATGTTCTATATTTTCTATATTTTCTATATTTTCAAATATACCTAAAATATCTAGACTATCTGTTTTTATATTTTTTAAAATTTCAAATCTATAGATTTTATCTTTTCCACAATATTGATTTTGATTTTTACATTCATTTCCTATAAGTAAAATCATTTCTCCATGTGCCATCGGGTCAAGTCTACCCGCAAAACTCATTTTTTCGGTTATATTATTTTTTTTTTTATATTCGGTTATAAGTTCAAGAGGAGTCATCCCCAAGGGTTTATTAATTTTAATAGGCATTTAAATACTATTAAAATTAAAATTTATATCAATTTTAAATAAAATGAACTATAATATAGTAAAGAACCGCATAAACTAATGAATGAACTAATACTCCATCAACTTTCTTACCAATTATCCCCGAAGTTAATTTATAAACTTCAGGACATGATAAAAGATAAAATATAGCTCCAAAAAATATACTTTTTAGAACTAAATCAACGTTAATTCCAAATCCGTTAATATTTGAGAAATCTTCGGAAGGAGAAAGAGGGTTTGATATTTCGGGGGAAAAATTTGAAAATTCCTCTTCATAAGAGGGTTCCTTATTTTCATGATCATCGTAATGTTCCATTTATAATATTAAAAAAGAAAATAATTTTAAAAAAAATTATATATATAATTTAATGAATATTAGTAAAAATATAAATAAATCTATTAAATATTTAAAAAAATATAGTTTTCAAAAAACATCTAAAAAAAAAAAATTTTATAGATTGTTTTTTATTATATGCACAATTAAAATATTCACTTAACTTTCATATGAAAACATCTAATTTAAATATTAAACCTAAAATATTTGATTGTATGAAATTCATATATTCTGATCTTAAAGAAGAAGAACTAAAAACAGAATTATTTGAAGATAATGAAATACTATATGAAATTTTTAAAATAAAATCTAAAAAACAAACATCGAAGATTTTAAAAAAAATAATAGATAAAGTTTATTCTATTAATTATGTTAATCTTAATATTGAAATTCTTGATTACCTTGGTAATGTTTCCAGTGATATTTCAATAATTAATTACGGATACGGAATTATATGGTTAAAAGAAATTAATCCAAATCTAAAACTTCCAAAAAAATTCAGTAAGTTGCTTATTAAATATTTAATAGAGATAGCTAATAAAAATAATGATAATATTAGATACAGCAATACGGAATCAATTCTTATACTATTTTTTCTTAATAAGATTATGGAATTTAAAAATTTAGATAATTGGATTCAAAATTTATGTTCTAAACAAAAAATAGATGGAAGATGGACTAATGGATATAATTCATATTTTATAAATGATATAAAACTATATGATTCATACCATACTATTATTTCTCTTATAGTTTTATTAGAATATCAAATATTTAATGAGTATAATAAAATAGAAACTAAAAAAGAAAATTTAAAAAAAAATAAAAATAATGTTCCAATTCTTAAAAATAATGTTCCAATTCTTAAAAATAATATATCTCTAAAGTATAAAAATCAATTACCTAATATTATTGAAAAATTTGATAATAAAAAAATAAATTTTTTTGATAATAAAAAAATAAATTTTTTTGAATTAGAGAAAGTGATTAAAATAAATAATAAATATACACTCCATTATAATTTATATAATATATGTTTTTTTATTTTTATAATTTTATCCTTCTTTTATATATCTAATCCCGAGTTCTCGGTGTAAAATGTCTTCGTTTGGTTTGATTGTTAAATAATTTTTCACAATAAAAACAATCTTTATCTATTGTATCTGGAATACTTTTAAAATTATATAATGTTTGGGTTTCTTTAACTGGATTATATTTTGCTAAATTTATTGGGTTTTCTATATTATATAAACATACCGGGGGGGGACAATCTTCTTTATTTTTAAAAATATTCTGATTATCTTTTACTATTTTTAAACCATCGCGAATCCCTCTTAATTTAGATCTTTCTTCATCTATTAATTCTTTTTTCACTATAGGAGAATAAATATTATGTATTCCTTTTGATTTATATGTAAAAATATTTGGAGATTCGTTTTTAATTTCTTTTTTTCTTTTAATGTTTGCCTTATCTTTATAATAATTAACTTCATCTCTAAGTTTTTTTTGTTTTATTGCATCATCTATTGATTGGTGTCTATGCAATTTATCATTACCATATTTAATTGATGTCTTATTTAGTTCTTCAAATTCTTTAGAATTACATATATCTTTTTTTGTAACCTTTCTTGGGAACTCTTTTTCTTCACAAACCGTAAATTGTGATAAAACAGAATATTGATTAAAATTATCCCAAGTATATCCATTTTTTTCTTCCAAAGCCTTATAATCTTTAATTAATAAATCCCTATTTTCATGTAAAGTTGAATTACTATCTAATGGATGAGTTTTAAATAATTGAAGAGAACATTTAGTATCTATCTTATTAATATTTTTTAATTCAGATTCCATATCTATATTATCAAAGTATCCTTTAATGGGTCCCTTGTGAGGTGTAAATACTGATTCTTTGGGAATATCTTTTGAATAATTATATTTATTATATTTTTCTAGCTCTATATATTCTTTTTGAAATTTTTTATTAGCACATCGCCCAGAAGATAAAGGTCTATGGTCTATATTAACAATAAAATTACCAGAAGGCTTATTCCTGGAATATATTCTATCATCAACACTTGCATTAACATAACTCGCCTTTAAACATTTTTCAAAATCTATATTAGAATCTTTTAAAAGAAGACTATCTTTTAATAAAACGCTATCTTTTAAAAGATTATGATTAACCTTTTCTTTATTATTACATATTAATAATCTATCCATTTCTCTTGCCTCTGGATAATAGTCATTTATTTTTGTATTTTCTCTTAAAGTATCTTGGATACAATTTTGCATATTAATATAATATTATATATTTATTCCAGATATTGACTTCAAAAATATATTTATTATACATAATGAAGTATACATTTTATTTAAAAAAAAATATTTTATTTTTCATTTTTATTATTTATATTACTTTCAATAGTAAAATATTTTTAAGAAATGAAAAATTTAGTAATTCTTTATTCCAAAATCTGGATATTTCCCAGGCACCCCCTGAATATAATACCAAGGGTTTATCTCCTCATATTTTAAAAATAACAAAAGATGGGAAAAATATAACAATTTATTTAAAAAAAAATATAAGGGATATCAATATTCTTAACCCTAAAGAAATATCTGTTTATGAAATTTATTTTAAAAGAAAGGACGAACTACATTTAACCTGCCCGGAACCTTCACCTACTTCTAAAACACAAATCGTACATGAACCACCAATCTCACCCAATCCATCGCCTTCATATGAATATGATGATATAAATCTTAATAATTGGTATAACTATGTGGTTTATTGTAAATCAAATGCAATTTGTAAAATAAAATTAGAACACGATTATTTTAATACAAATAAAGAATATATTTTTTTTGCTATAAAAAATAATAATAATAAAAAAAGTTATATAGAAAATTTAGTAACAATTACAAATACAACACCATTTAACAGATTTAAACTTAATGATAATACAGAAAAAAAATGTAATGAATATTCTTTTAAAGAATGTCCTACTAATATAAACGGAACTATCCTTTCAAGATGCTACCAAGATAAAACTAATAAACAATGTAACCCCCTAATATTTGACTAACTCATTTTCTTTTTTTGGAACTTCTACTATGTTTCTTCTTTTGTTTTTTACTTAATCTTTTAGGAAAAGAATTCATTTTTTTTATTCCTTGAAGACCGAGACCAACACGGTTAGATGGAATTCTCCCTCCACGAATAAATGCATTATCATTTGATATATCGGGAATTTCTGTTCCTAAATCCTTTAATCTATCTTTTATAGCATTTATTTTTCCTTCTATAATTTTATTATTACTATCTCTTTGTTGTGTTAGCATTGCTTGTATTCCAATCATGTCTGTTAATTTTTGATTTTCTTGTGCTGTCTCTGGAATATCTTCTAAAATTTTTTTTAATTCTTTTAATAATTGTTCTGTATCATCATCTAAAGATTCATTATTAGAACTATTATAATTTTCAACATCTCTTAGATTAATTAAAACATCTTTTGTTATTTTTTCCATATGGTCTTTAATATTCTTAATTTTATTTGTTGCTTCTTCTATTTCTGCATGTTTTTTTAAATATGCATCTTTTAAACGATCACAATAATCTTTATATGACTCCATTTTTTCTTTTACCTCAGCTCGTATACTTGATATTCCTTCCATCCTTCCTTTATTAATTTCTCTATATTTAGTTTTTTTATTTTCTTTTTTTGCATCCCTTCTTCGAATTCTATTATTCATTCTTAATCTCATATTATTATTTCTTATTTTTTCCGCAGCCGTTACATTATTCATACTATTTGAGATAGTCCTATTCATTATATATTAAACAAATATTTTATTTTTTTATAATTTTATTTTTTTCTCAATATCTATTATTTTTTTCTCTATTTTATTATTTCTTTCATTATAGTTATCAAGAATATTATTTATACTATCTATAAACTCAATACCAAAATCAATATTATCTAAATTTTTTTTTATTGAATTTAATTCTTTAATTTTTTTAGTATTATTAAAATTATTATATTTTTCTTCTTTTAAGAGTTCTTCTAATTTTTGACAGTATTTTTTATATGAAGTTAAATTATTTCCTTTATGTTTAACTGAATTAATATCCATTATATTTATAATATAAAATGTTTTAACTTAATTTAAAAAAATCCATAAATCCTCTAAATGGAACACGGGACCCTCTACTATTAACTTCGGGTATATCCTTTATTATTTTTGTATTTATTCTTTTTGTTTTCCTTCGTTTTTTTAAACCTATCGGACGCTCTATATAATTATTTCTCGCATATAAAGGAATTTTATGGTAAATATGTCGATTACTCTTTACTTTGCTATATTTTTTTTTTTTTACCATTTATCTTTTGCAATTTCTTAATTTTTCTTGATTTTAATTTAGTATTTTGACCTTTGGTATTTTGACCTTTGGTATTTTGACCTTTGGTATTTTGACCTTTGGTATTTTGACCTTTGGTATTTTGACCTT
>MDSY01045575.1_pt1 | contig 15531 bp, 16 predicted proteins | sample 811131 | NCBI WGS metagenome assembly MDSY01 (sample SAMN05326643, study PRJNA326480) | marine metagenome | isolation source: seawater | place: Atlantic Ocean: South West | collected 2010 | reverse complement strand
TTACAGTAGCTGGTTTTAGAGAATTAACTACAAAGACTAAAGAGTATAAAAACCTATAGTACATATTAGTATTAAGAAATTATATACAGTTCTTATTAATATAAATTATAAATTATTAGCTAATGAAATTATTAACAATTGTAACAAAGCTAATCTATGTTACATCATTAATATATCCCACAAGTTTAGAGAATAAGAGGATTTTGATGAATGGTCCAAATAATGGAATGGAAACTAATTCAAAAGAAACTGGATTTGATGGAAATGGATTTATAACCAGTGTAGTTTTCAAAGATAATAATGTTACAATATCAGAAGTTGCTATGCCAAAATCAAATAGTTTGACTTTTCCATTAAGTGACTTTCTGGAAAGAGACTATTTTAATCTGTTTTCAAAGATGTTATACAGTTTTTTTGTGCGTAAAAATATACAATCAGGTACGAGAAATACTATTGTTTTGAAATATAAAAATTGTTATTATGCAACTGAAGAAACGTGTAGACCTTTAAAATTATATTTTGATAATAATGAAAATATTCAAATATCTGGTAAGTCAAAAACAATAGAAAGAATGGGCCCCCATATGATAGAGGATAATACAATAATGTCTTATAAGGGTCAAGACAAATATCCTATAAGAATTAATAATACAAATTCTATACCTTGGACACCTAATAAATATCCGGTTTTAGTTCATGATGGGATAAAAACTAAAGATGATAAAAGCTATATATTTCCTATAACCAGTACTGGGGTTGGTAAGATGGATGATTATTTAAAGAGAAGAATAAGATTACCTTTCGATTCAAAATTAAATAAAGCTGGTTGGCTTGTTTATGATATAAATACTAATAATTGTACGGAGCTTTGGATGGATGAATATACGGATATCTTTCATATATCGTATACTGAAGAACTTAGAGATGGTATACATAAAATTTACGCTTCATTTGTTTATAATTTTACAGAATGGCTAAATGATAAAGAAGTTGATTTAGGTATTTTTTTGAAGGAAGTAACAATTAATATGAAAAATATGGAGATTATTGAAGTTCATAATACAGGTTTACGTATGGATTTTGTCAATGAATATAGGGGATATTTAATAGGAAGTTCTTTAACAGAAAAACCTAAAGCAATTTTTTATAATATAGAAACAAAGGAAAAATTTGGTTTAGATATACCTGGTAGTGAAGTAAGAGAAATGCTACCTTACAATGGTATGCTTATATATTTTTCTCACGAAGAAAATCTTACAAGAACATTTTTATATATAATTTCGATGTTTAACGCACAAGTTATTAACAAAATAGAAGTACCAAACAGACCCCCTGGTGCACACACTACTATGTTTTAAAAACGATATTTTCTATAATTCTCTGATAGGTTTATGTATAGAGAGAAAGAAGAATGTTGCTGTTATTCAAAGAATAAAATTAAAGTAAATAAATTTGAAATAGATAAATTTGAAGATGATGGGTTTGCTATGAAGAAAGATACCTTTTATTTTAATTCAAAACCTCCAATAATTGTATCAAATAGTCATAATATAAGAAGGCAGTATAAGAGGAAAAGTATTCATAATAGTTTAAAGTCTATTTATAAGTATACTCATAAGCAGATAACAGTGTATAAGAAAAAAGATGAGAAAAGAAAAAGTTTTTGGAGTTGGTTATGCTGTAAGAAGAAAAAACATACAAATCCATAACTAATTTAATAGATATTTTAATGGGTGATATAGAAGTAGTAATATCTCCACTTTCTGAGAATGAAGATATTTTTATACCACCACAAGAATGTCCAATTTGTTTCATAGAAGAAACAGTAATATATAAAATGCCTTGTTGTAAAAACATTTTATGTCACAAATGTTATCTTGATTGGCATATTAATCAAAAAAATGGAACTTGTGTGTTTTGTAGAAACTTGCACTTAGAATATGAAACTAATGATATAAATGATTCTGTAAATAGAATGAATCCTGATTGTAGACAAATAAAAACAATACTATCTCTTTGGATTGCTTTTACAATTTATGCAATTTTTTTGTTTTTATATATATTTAAGATGAAAGAGATAAAAGGAAATTAAGAGGTTTGAAATGATTAATAAGGTAACAGATTATAATAATTTAGAAGAGTGGTTTTGTAAAGTAGCAAATAATGAAATAAAACCGTCATTAGTCCATTTAATTGGAGATGTTGGTGTTGGGAAGAAGACTGATGTACGTAATATTATTCAAGAATATGGTTACAGATGTATAAACATCAATTGTATTTATGACAAGGATCATAGTCGTTTTAAGAAAAAAACTTTTGTGAATGAGCTATCTCATATTGTAACAAATAGAAATATAGAGTATTATTTGACTGGAAAAAAGGATGTAGTTGTAATTCACAATTTACATGTGATAACTGAGAAGGCTTTTTATGATGATATGTTAAAATTGAATTCAGATGTAGAGTTTGTAACACCGGTGATATGTATTTTAAATAAGAATTATATAAGTGAACGTTTCTTATCGTATATGACAAAAAATTGTATTGTTTTCAATTATCCAAAAAAGTCTCAAGAAGAATTAGAGTCAATATTGAAAGAATATGGTAAACTATATGGGTTAAAAACTATTCCGAATGAATTGATAAATGAAACATTTGATTCAAAAGGGAATATATATGCTTTAATGAGGAAATGTCGTGAATATGCATTAACAAAATGTTTATCAAAGAATAGTTATAATTCGTGTAAGATTGATAAAAATATTGTAACGAAATGTTTTAATGATCTTTGTAATCAAAATGAGTCTTGGACTCGTAAGCAAGATATAATAAAGTCACAAGGGTCTTTGATTAGATTATTGATGCCAAGTCATGTATTTGCAGGTTTAGACCAAGATGAGACAAAAGATTTAAAAGAGTCACATGAAATAGCATCTATGTGTATGAAAAATTTGGCGGCAGGTGAATTATTATCGGGTACGAATAATACGATATATGCATCTCTTTTACAATGTATATATCCTACATTTAAGGTACAAAACACGACTATAAAGAGTATGGTATTATCAAATTGTCAATCAACTTCAAATATGTGTGTTTTACCCCGATTGTTGTATCCACATCCAGAGGAACAATATATATACATTTTGTATTACATAATAGAAGCAATTGAATTGGAACAAGCAAGAAAAAAGATAAAAGATGAGACTGAATGGAATACATGGTTACCGTGCTTATCAAAAATAGGATTAAATGAACTACAACAAAAATATTTGAAAATATTTTCAAAATACACTATATCAAAGAAAAAGGTGAATCGTTTTTTGTTAAGATTACACGGAGCTATACCAGATGTAAATACTGTATAAAGTACAATATTAACGAATTTTTATAGGTATAAAATAGTTTTTCTTACGTCTAATACAAAAAGTAATAAAATTACCAGGCTGTCTTTTTTTACTACTATAAAAACGATGTTTTTGGCCTCTTAATATAAATTTAATATGATTTCCATCTGTATCTATAATACCATTTATTCTCATAAAATTGAATTTATTAAGTTTTTCGTAGAATAGGGGACATATATAATGAGCTCTAATACCTTTACGTATAAAAATAACAATGTCATTGATTTTGGCGAAATATTTTAGAAAAAGATGTTCAATATCTTCGGGGAAAAAAATGAAATGATCCGAATTTGAATTTATATTTCCAACACAAGATTTATTATAACCACATTCATATTGTTCTATTCTACCAATACAAATTTGAAATGAATCATTATAACTTTGGTATGGTGGTGAACGTTGCGTTACTTTAAGTAAATTGAATGCCTTTTGAATTACTTTCAATCTGTATTTAATAATAACGTATATTGCCATTTTTTTTTGATTCAATTGAATACTATCAAATTGTGGTTCATATTTGAAATAATTCCTTAAAGTTAATAAATGGTCTTCATTGTGTAGTGTTAACATTATTAATTAATAATTGTAGAATTACTTATACCTGTGACAATATAAGTAAGGTGTAGTTTTTTATTTTACATATTAATAATGGACTGCTTTCGTAATCCAAATTATCGCAAATGTCCTCCAAGAATGGCTGATGGTAGACACTTCACTAATTATGAAGCAAATAACTCTTTAAATTCAAAACTTAGATATGAAAATAATCTTGTTACTGGCGCTGATTATCGGAGTTATTTAACGCAAAACGCTGTAAAGTTGATGAATATGAATTCGCAAGAAGCATGGGCTGCGAATGGATGTGGTCCATGTAAAAATTTATGTCTTGGTATTGATGAATCTAAAAGACCAGGTAATTCAACACAATTTGAAGCAAATTCGTGTATTCCTCCGGATAACTTTCAGCAATATACTGGAAGTGATCCAAAACAATTACCTATGAATCAACCCGAGTTTACTCGTGTAGCTATACCTTCTGGTGCAGTATTAACTCCTCCAAAAAAGTAAATCTATATTAAAAATTAGTTTTTTTTGGTTTTTCTCTTAAGTTTTTTGCCGCCTTTTTTAGGCTTACGACGAAGAGTTTTTCTTTTCTTTTTACCCCCTCCAACAATAGCAGTTGAGGATGGTGGAGAAACCTGTTTAGCTCCAGTTCCATAACTATGATCCATATTTACGGAGTAAGGATTTGGGTCAATTGGCTTTTGTGCATTCTCACCTAAAGGTTCTAATAGTGGAAATGGGCGTTGGTCTCCAATACGGGTTCCCCTTTCTAGAATACTAAGTTTAGGATTATTAACTGGGTCTGGTTTTCTAGAAGTAAATATATTAAACGAACCGCGAAGCCAGTTTGTTAAGCTTTGAAAAGAAAATGATGAACGACCTATTGCGTTCTTCCCCGAGGGTAGACTACCACCTTTTTGTTTATTACTTGCAGTCATATACTATTGAGCTGGAAAAAAATATTTATAGACTATTTCGATAAAAAAAAGAATTCTGTGTTGTTTTTCAGTGTCAATAAAAAATTTATATATATGAATAGCATCATTGTTTCGAAAATCTATAGATTCATCTTGTAAAGATTCTGCAATATTTTTCCAATTTAGACAAATAAATCTATTAATATTTTGTATACCAGTTTGATTAAGACCATTAAATAATGACAGGTATGGTGTCGGATTAATATTGTATTTTGATAATTTGTTCAATACATCAAAACCATTATTACTGGAATATGTTTGGTGAGAAATATAGCCTCGAATTCGTAACGATTCAATATTTTCTTCGGTTAAAAGTCTAATGTTAGTAGTGCTTGATAATGCCATATAGATATAACAACAAGTTTTGTATATTAACATAATACGCATAAACTAGGATTCACTATCATAGAATTCGTTATAATATTCGTGATAACATCTATTTCTTCTATAGCTATAATCTGATGTAAGGCTACTAATATCCGAATCAAATGAATATTCGTCTTCATAACTATCCGTTTCCGAAAAACTCATCTCAATATTTGTGTCATAATTAGAATCATCTGAATTGTCTAGTTCAAGTTCAAGTCCAGTATATATATCGTAATTACCTATAAAGTCTGTTCTATCTTTAAAAAGAAATTTTGATTGATTATTACCCATCTCTGTTATAGTAAATATAGTAACTATATCTTAAAATTAGTTTATATATGGAATATATCTTTGTTCTTCAAGATGATACAGTGTAACTGTGAATGAGTCATTGAATTGTGGTACAGTAACAGTATCTTTGTCAAATAATTCGTCACATCCATATTCAGCACTACAGTCTCTTTTGTCTTTAAAAATAGGTAAATGTACACTAACAAACTTATTGGTTTGTGTATAATAAAGCCATTTTGTAGCTCCACAATAAATTCTTTTACCAAATAGTGGTATTATTTCAGAATTATCGGAATTAGTGAGTACACCAATTTGTCTATAATTTTCAGATGGTCCTCTTGTTGGTACATTAATGGGGATTCCATTAGGTGGATTAGTTTTAACTGACTGATGACAATGAGGATGGTTGACGATTACTGTAGGTATATTATGAATTGATTTTTCAGGTTGATTATTTTCAGGTGCCTTAACAATTGTTTGAACGTCCTGTTGTAATAGAGGTTTTTGGATAGCTTCTTTTTTTGAAACTATTACAGGTTGTTTATGTTGAGATGTTAATTGTATAGATATATACATGAGAAGTATTATGATGATAGCTAATAGTTCTTTCATTAAAAAAATAAAAGATATTTTACAAAGATTATTATAATGATTTTACGGGGTTCTTTTACAATGATTGGATTTGAAAAAAGTAGGAAATATTTATGGCAATATGAAAGAAGAGAAGATTCTTCAGGTGTATATTTTTACCATGTGATTAGACCATTATTTCAATCAAAATGTGGAACGCGTTATTGGGATGTTATGACTTATAGTAAAACTCCAAATATTGAATTAAGTCTTTCAAATGGTGAAAAAATCAATATAGATTCTATTTCAAGATATGATACAATTATTCATATAACAGTGACTTGGAGTCAAACATCACACTTGTTATGGAATTCTATAAAAGATAGTCCTTTAGGAAAAATCGTGGAAGGTTTAGAAAAATCTGATATAAATACAGATGTTCTCAAAGATATGGATGAAGAGTTAGATAATGCGGTAATATTTTGTCATAAAATTGCAAATGGAATTCAAATATTACAGGACAAATTGGGAGAAGAAGACAATAATACAAAAGAACTAATTGACTTGTTTCCGAAAGGAAACACTGTAAAAAAAACGGTTACATATGTTGGTGTAGTTGATTTATGTGTATAGTTTATAAATATTATATTAAAATTATGTTAAGGTGGATAAATGTTTTTTTGGTTTTGTGTATAATACTGCCATTAATATTGTTTTTATTGAAGAGAATAACACGTATAAAGGAAAAAAAAGTAATAGAAATAGAAGAAATAGAAAATGTGCCTAAGAACATATGGTTATACTGGGAGAACAAGCCTGGCCATGAAAAGCCAGAGTACATACAAATGTGTATAGATAGTGTTTTAAGAAATTGTGGTAAAGAATTTAGTGTCAAAATATTGGACGAGAATAGTGTATTAAATTATTTACCATCTTTAAGAAAAGATCTAAATAATTTGACAATACCTCAAAAAGCGGATTATATTCGTTTGGCAATTTTGAATAAATATGGTGGTATTTGGTTAGATTCAGATATAATAGTATTCAAGTCATTGTTACCTTTGGTGAATAAGTTAAAAGAAATAGATTATATTGGTTTTGGTTATCATGGTTTAATGTTGAATAACATGTTTGCGAAAAATGGTTATGGAAAACCTGCAAATTGGGCAATGATATCGAGAAAGAATGGTATTTTGGTGGGAAAATGTTTAGATAGTGCAAATAAGCTTCTTGATAGTAAAATAAATTTAAATATAGGATATAGATACCATAAATTGGGGAGAGAATTGATTTGGGACGTTATTAAGGATTTAAGAAAAAATTCGAATTGGGATTATTATCATGTAGATTCAGTAAACTTGGAGCGTGATGTTCGTGGAGAGAAAATAACAAATACTCGGCTAATATCAAATGAAATTTTGGATCCATCTTATGATTCATATCTGATTCCGTTGTATAATACTTCTCCAGGATTTCCAGAAAGTTTTTTAAATATGAATAAAGAGGAAATTTTGAATGAAAATATGCTTGTTTCTCAATTATTTAGGAAAGCATTTAATTATTATTCAGCTAACAAATGAAGTTGTGGAGCAGATATAGATGACCGAATAAAATTGGAAACATTATTATATAAATAGAGTGTAACATCACTTGTAAATGATGATCTTAGAAAATTGATATCAAGAATAGTTTTAATAAATCTTATATCAAGATATTGAATCCAAACGTCGGTAATACTATCAATTTTGTCTATATCGTGTAGGTTATCAAATGGGCAAAAAACAAGTGTAATACCTGCAATATAAGCTCCACGTAATTTGTCTTTAATACCGCCGACAGCATGTACATTACCATTTAAATCAATTTCTCCGGTGAAAGCAATATTATTTTTGACTGGTATTTTTAGTATACAAGAAATCATAGCGGCACAAATAGCAACACCAGCACTAGGTCCGTCTTTAGGTGTAGCTGTTTCAGCACAATGAAGATGTAGATTGGAATCGGAATTGATATTAATATTAAGTGCTTTAAGTTTATCAATATTAATAATATTCCAAATAGTAGTGTGAGCGACGCGTATACTTTCTTGCATAATTTTACCTAAATTGCCAGTTAATTCAAGTTTTCCTCCATTTTGGCTGGTTTGATTGTGACAATGTTTAATTTCAATATGCAATATACCGCCTCCTCCACTGGTAATAGCGAATAATCCAGCGGCAGTACCTTCTGTAGGAGTAGATATAATTTTAGTTGATTTAATGGGTCTATAATCTAAAAGAATATCTTTTGTAATAAGTTCATTATTGATAATAACGGGTGTTTCAATTTCGTTTCTAAGAACTCTAATATTAATTTCGCGAAGCATTGTTGATAGAATTTGTTTAAGTTTTCTGACACCGGCTTCTCGTGTATATGTTTCAATAATTGTTTCAAGTATAGAATTAGGTATATTAATGGTAGTCTCAACAAGACCAAGTGTGTAGTATAAATCGGGTATAATATAGTTTTTACAAATTTTAATTTTATCGCTTGTTCCGAAAGATTCGAAATGAATAGTATGTATTCTGTCTAATAATATGGGGTCAACTTTAGAAGCATCATTGTATGAGAAAATGAAGAGGACGTGTGACAAATCAATTGGGATTCCATCAAAATATTTGTCAATAAATTCTGTATTTTGTGTAGGGTCTGTTAAATGAACAAGAATGCCAATAATTTCTTGACCTTGTGGAGTATTACTAATTTTATCTAATTCATCAAAAAATATGATTGGATTCATACATTTTGCCTGAATGATTGTATTAATAATTTTACCACAAGTAGATGAAGCATATGTATAACCATATCCTTCTAAGCTGGCGCCATGTGTAGAACCTCCAAGAGCAATTAGAAAGAATGGTCTATTCTTTCCGTCTTCATCAACTAAACATTTACTTAGTCCTTGTTTTGCCAAAGAAGTTTTACCAACACCGGGTGGTCCTTCAAATCCAAAGCAATATCCTTTTTTGGAATGTCCTGTTATCCATTCACAAATAATTTGTTCAATAGCTCTTTTAGCGGAAGTTTGGCCGTATATAGCATTTTCAAGAGTTTTTTTAACATGAGATTGTGTATCTTCTATAACTTTTTGTACGTTCTTCCATTGGTTTTTATATTTAATGTATTCCGAAGAATTGAGTAAATTAGAGACTATATTTGATACAATTTGTTTTGTTTCTGGATTGGAATATTTAACAAATTTCTGAAAATTGACTGTAATATCAGAATTTTGTTTTTTATTAACGAAAACTGAAGATTTATTCCCAGATTCATTTGTATATTTAAGAGATTTAAGATTGAGCATTTTTTTAGAAGTTTTGATGGCCTTTGTGATAAAATTAGGGGAGGTGGCATTAAGAATAGATAGTTCATTATGGATTTTAAAGAAATTACGTAATTCTGTCCAGGTATGTGGATATAGTATTTGTGGGTTAGAATTGATTGTTCTAACATAAAATTGAATTTGTTTAAGGAATAATTTTAGAATTTTAAATTGGGATTCAATTCTAACTATTCCAAAAGGAATTTCTAAAAGTTTATCAAGAAAAAGTTGTGGTTTTGTGATATCAGCTGGTTTAGATTGAATTTCTCTAAGTTTTTCTATAGCAATTTTCTTAACATTATCTGGGCAATCAAGTGCACAAATTCTGATTTCATAGTATTTTTCATTAGATTCTTGATTGATGTTATTTAATTTTTCATCAGCAAGATTTGTACGTTCATTTATAATTTGTTGTGTTTTAAAAGGAAGTTTATTAAGTAATATATTGGCAATAATTGGGGATTCTTTAATTAATATTGTATAAAGTAGAATTGAAACAAAAACGTTTTTCTCGTCTCCAATTGAGAATAGATATAGCAAACAATATTTTTCGTGTTCATTAATATCCAAAAAGTCAGAAGCAATAGATGATATTGCTTTTTTTAAAAAGATATCGTAAAGATTCATAATTCTATCTAAAAATTGTATTAGAGAGTTATGGGTAGTTTTATCAGAACGTAAGAAATACGGAATAAGACAGGTTCTATACAATTTTGTTTGAATATCATTAAGTTTTTCAAGATGTTTGATATTGTTGTTAATTGTTAATGGTGAAAATGATATGAATTTTAAAGGGTCATCGATAAAATATCCAGATAATAGATATGATTTCCATTTTAAATTAATGTTTGGTACAAAATTGTTATTAGAATCACATGAAAAATCTATTTGTGATAGGAAAAATACTGGTTTTCTATAATGTTCACTACATTCTTGAAGTTGTGTAACTATAAAGCAAGAATGCATATACTGTTCCCAATTTGCGCATATATCAAATAATCTTATTTTCGTATAAGGTAAAAAAATAAGAGAATAGTATCCGCCATGGTCTTTTCTAAGTAGTTCTAACTTTTTCCATAATTTTATATAATCTTCTTTTTGTATTAGTTTATTTAAGAATCCAATATAAATCTCTTTAATTTCAAATAATTTGGTAAGGGGGTGTTTAATTTTAGTAAGGTGTTTAGATAAATTGATTATAGTAATGAATAGACTATGTTTATATCTAAAGTCTATAGATATACGAATAAGTCTTTGTAGGTATATTATACCTTTATTCATAATCTAATAAGATACAATATATAATTTATGAGAAACAGTTTGATGCTAAAATATAAAGAATTCGTTGTAATTAGAGAACAATGACTGAAGAGAATATATTCAAAAAAATACCAGAGATTAATGAACTAAAAGTAATTTTTTCAAGAATGATAAATAATTGGGAATCAAAGCTTAATTTAGATAATATTGATGAAAAATATGAAAAAATGTGTTCTGAAAAGTCAGAAAATTCTGATAAAAATGAAATTATAATTTTGAACGAATTGATACGTAATACATTAAGGGAATTATCTGTAAGCACAATATCTCAGTTATTATCTGGTGTAAATCGTTATATTAAGAATCCATATTCAAAAGAGTTAACAAAAAAAATAATAGCATTACACACGTTGTTGGATTCAATACAAGACAAATGTTTTGAACCTGAAACAAAAGCTTCGATCACGATATTGTTGATAGGTATTTTGATATCAAAAATAGTAAGATTTTATAATGATATTTTGGATAACAATGATGTAAATGTTAAGGAACATGTTAATCAAATATCTTATATTACTTGGTATTATGGTAATTATAATAGTATAATCGAAAAAATAATGTTATTCAAAGATACATCTGTATTTTGGATGGATGAGAGTATATCTTGGGAAGGTTATAATAAAGAAGAAATAGTGGTTATTCCAATAGAAGATAGTGTTGATGATTCAAAACAATCGATAATAATAAGATGTTACATAAAATCTATAAGTTCTTTTATAAAAGCTCAAGAAGTATTTAGTTATATAATAGTTTCTCGTAATGCACCTCCAAATTTTTGTATAGAAAATGGTCTTATCGATCCTAAAAATATTAGTGAGATCGTATAATTATGATAAAGGGTAGATTACTATTTGTTGCAGATATTCTATCTTTTTTAACATTCAAAGATCTGACACAGTTTATTGTGGTAAATAAAAACCCAAATATTGATGATTTTAAAGAGTTATGCCGAGTATATGAAGGTGATTTGTTTAAATGTTTTCCAAAAAGTATTCGGTCGAAAAAGGAATATGTAAAATATGCGATACAAAATAGCATACAAGGTAGAACATTAATACGTTTTGTTCCAGATAGTATACGTTATTCAATTTGGGATAGTATGTATTCTGAAAATTTATTAGAATATGAGAAAGGATTAAATAGTATTATAAACAAAAAAGATGCCATACCGGAAGAGTTTATTCACTTTATGAATTCAGATGATTTTGCTTTTGTAGCGTTAAGAGAAAATGGTATTAGATTAAAGCAAATGACTATGTGTAAAACAAAAAAAGAAAGATTCTTAGTAAGTATAGCATTATTAGAAAATGGAAATGCTTTGAAATATATACCGTCTTATTTAAAGGATGATATAAAATTGGTTTCATTATGTGTAAATAAGTTTCCATATGCTCTTGAACATGCAAGTCTTTCTTGTCGTAATAACAAAAAAATAATAGAAATAGCTACATCAAAAGTAAAATGGGTATCTCGATTTGCTATAAAAAATTAATGCCTTTTTTGTAAGGATGATGGGTTAGGTGCGGTAACAAATCTATATAAATAGACAGTAGAATTATAATGAAAATTGAATATACTAACGAAAGATGTTTGTTAGTAGAAAGATTTTTAAGAAGGAATGAGCTTGAAATAGATAATCTTCAAGCTTATATACCTTATATTGACAAATTGAAAAAAAGGCGAATAACAAAATGGAGCACAATAAAACTGGAAAAAAGGATAATAGAGGTATTAAAATCGAATCCATATAAAGGTATAATAGCAGATTCTTCTGGTAATAGGGAAAAAGTTCTTTTTCATATAAAATGTACACCTATTTTAGAGCCAGTAGCCTTATGTAGAAATGAGTATACTGGATTTAATAATCATCATTGGTTGGCGAATTGTAATACTGTAAAATATGTATATTTGTGTAATAAAGTGAATAGTATGAAAAATACGGCATATATTGATACTTTATGTAGTATTCTTTTGAATAAATTAAGAAATGAAATAAAAACGCCTCATTTTGGAAATATATATGGAACATATAGTGGTATTTATTCTGAATATGAAGAAGAAATAACGGAAGAGTATTTATCATTAGTAAATGAGAAATGGTTTCAGAGAATTATAAATAATGGTAAATATAGGTTAAAAATAGTAAATGAAAAGAAAACTGATGAAAAGCAATTTATGACTAAGTTCTTAGAAGATAATGGTGATAATATAGAAGTGTGTGATTTGGATTCTTATGCCATAGAAATACCTGAATCTTCAATTCCAATGAAATCAGAAATGGATGATGATGCAAAATATTATTTGGTACATCCGAAAGTACCAGTTCAAATAGTATTTATGGAAAAGTTTGATAAGACATTTGAAGATCTTATAAATGATTTGATATACAATGTAAGAAATACTCAAAGGTCTGTATTAATACGTAATTTTAGGAAAAATATGGTAATGAACAGATTACGTTCTTGGATATTTCAAATATGTGCTGGATTATGTTGTGCAAATAAAAATATTGATTTTGTTCACAATGACTTACATATTCAAAATGTTATGGGTCTTTCAACAAATGAAAAATTCCTTTATTATGTAAAAAATGGAGTAGAATACAAAGTACCAACTTATGGTTATATTATGAAAATTATAGATTTTGGTAGAAGTACTTATACTTTTAATGGAAAATACTACATTGGAGATATATTTGATGAAGATGGTGAAGCAGGAGGTCAATATACAACTCCTTCTTGTAAATGTTTTAATACTAATAAAGAAGTTAAGCCACATCCAGCATTTGATTTAGCTCGATTTGCGTGTTCATTTGTAGAAGATTTAGAAGAATCTATTTGGCCAACAAAAGACGATTTAAATGAATATGATATTGGTAGTTTAATAAATAACTGGACTGTAAATGATGATGGGCAATCATTAATGGATATAGAAGGATTTGATCTATATATAAATATAGCAAGGCACTTTAGAACTCGTGATCCATATTCTGAATTAGACAGTAATATTTTTGGAAGATATATAAAAGAGCATAGTCAAGATGAGAAAGATAGTAAAATAATTTATGATATTTAAGGTGGAATGAGAATGTAAAAATACATATGAGATTTTTTATAAAACTTCACTAAAAATTACAAAATCGGTAGGTTATACTAAGCTTAGAGAAAAATGAAAATACGTAAAAACTGCCTGATAAAAATCTAAAACCCCTCTAAAAAATAAGTATTAATTGAACAGAATATAATATTATATTCATAATACTCATGATGGGGTTTAAATCTTGGATGGCAAATTATCGCGTTTCCAAAGGTGAGCGTTATTCTCACCTTGGTATGAATCATTTTACTGGAAGTTATTACATTCCAGAGGAAGATGTTTCAACATTTCATAAAAAATATTATGAACATGTCTTTTCGCAATCAGGAAAGTGTGATTTAATAGAGAGCCATAAGGATTTGTGTTGTTTATTGTATGATCTTGACCTTACTCTTCCCAAAGATGAAACTAATGTTAGAGGGAGAAAAACGAGAGGTTATACACGGGAGTCAATATTGAATTTTATTCAGGCCGCTGTGGGTATTGCATCAAAATATATAGACGCCCCTCATCATGCGTTTGATGCTTACGTTTGTGAAAAGGATACACCAACCGTTCAAAAACAGAAGGTAAAGGATGGACTACATATTATGTTTCCATTCATAGTAACAGAACCTTCTATACAGCATCTGATTCGAGAAGAATTGGTGATAGCTGCGAAACATATGTTTGAGCGAGCAACAAATGATATTGAAGATATAATTGATATAGCTGTTTTAGAGAGAAATGGTTGGATGATGTATGGAAGTTATAAAAAGGATGCGCATCCATATAATTTGACTGGAATATATCAGTATTTATGTGATGAGGATCTTGGTGAAATACATCCGACAAGATTAGAGACGTCTGAATATTATACACCTTCTTTGAAGTTGGTTGAACTATTATCGATAAGGCGTTTTACAATGGCAGATGTTGCTTCTATAAAAGAGGAAAGAAAAGATACTGTTGAATGTTATAAAGCAGAATATAATGCACAAAAGGCTGAACAAGAGGGTGGTACAAGAAGATTTACAAATGATAATAAAGGAGCATCAGAAACTAATTTAAAAACTGTGCAGCAACTGGTTAGTATTTTAGATGTAAAAAGGGCAAAAGAATATCATAGTTGGATGGAAGTTGGGTGGTGTTTACATAATATAAGTGATGATTTACTGGATACATGGATATCATTTAGCGAACGGGCATCAGAATATGCAAATACTGGACGTATTGAATGTGAAAAACGGTGGAATACAATGAGAGAACATGGTGTATTGATAGGCGTTGGTTCATTACATATGTGGGCAAAAAGTGATAATTTGAGAGGATATATTGAAATAATCCAAAATGATTTAGAATATTTCATTTGTAAAACAGTTCAAGCGTCAAGTTTTGAAAAAGGAACAAAAGGAAAGAGACAATTAGATAATACAAGTTTGGTATATGGTATAGCAACTATTCTAAAACAGCAATATGGGCATTATTTCATTTGTTCTAATTATGCAGATAGAGTATGGTGGGAGTTTACTGGAAATATTTGGGTAAAGGGTGATGCGGATATTGGTTTAAAAAAGAAGTTATCAGATGAATTATA